>RCNE010000113.1_pt1 | contig 50230 bp, 36 predicted proteins | sample 2041361 | NCBI WGS metagenome assembly RCNE01 (sample SAMN09708229, study PRJNA481090) | Marine sediment metagenome, whole genome shotgun sequencing project. | reverse complement strand
AATTTTTCGACCAGTTTTGTGGTAATTCTTTGGGCAGCACCACTATCTGCAACCAACTTGCCCAACATGGCACCTAAACCAAGAATAATGACCAAGAAACCAAGAATATTCCCAATTCCTTTTTGAATGGAGTCCACAACCGCGACAGGCTCCATACCCTCTGCAATACCAACGAACAAGGAAACGATGATGAAGGTTATGAATGGATTTAGTTTAAATTTTGCAATAAGAATAAATAACAATAGTATTCCAGAAATAACGATGAGCAGTGGCATAAAAATAGTGGTTGTTTATTTTGTCTTCTAAGATACCACAAAAAAATGCGCACCCTATATTTTGAATACAGGATGCGCAATTGATAGTGTAATGTTAAAAATTAGTTTAATCCGCCACTTCTGGAGAAAGTATTTTATAAACTAGGCCTGCTAAAATAGCCCCAACGATTGGTGCTAGCCAAAATAACCATAGTTGGTCTATGGCCCAACCGCCAGCAATAAGTGCCTGACTCGTACTTCGGGCTGGGTTCACCGATGTGTTGGTTACAGGAATACTAATAAGATGAATAAGTGTTAAACATAGTCCAATCGCCAATCCAGCAAATCCTTTCGGCGCCTTTGAATGTGTAACCCCTAGAATTACGAATAGAAATATGAACGTCATCACTACTTCCGTTACCAATGCGGAGATCATTCCATAACCACCTGGTGAGTTTTCACCAAATCCGTTTGCTGCAAACCCCCCTACCTCGAATCCGGGTTTTCCGCTTGCAATTAAATAAAGTGTTAAACCGCCCGCAATACCACCAATTACTTGTGCAATAATATAGGGGACTACGTCCTTGCCTTCAAAACGACCGCCCATCCATAGTCCTATAGATACTGCCGGATTTAGATGACAGCCCGAAATATGTCCTATTGCATATGCCATGGTAACTACAGTTAAACCAAATGCTATGGAAACCCCAACGAAACCGATCCCTAATCCTGGAAACCCTGCGGCTAGTACCGCACTTCCACATCCGCCCAATACGAGCCAGAATGTGCCAATAAACTCTGCTGTTAATTTTTTCATTTTATAAGTTTTTGGTTATTAAAAAGTGTTATGTGGCATAAAATTTAATAGTGTTACTTACGCTAAGTTAATAATGCCTGTTTATGGTAAAAAACCATCTATTTGTTAAAAGTCACTTTTTTATGATTACTATCAACGCTACCAATATACTATTTAATAATATTATTGTGCTTAAAATGTAACATTTCTAATAACACAACCATTTATCTGTCAATATAATAACTCATATCCAAGAGTGTTATTCCGCTATTTTTTCATTAAAATAAAAAACTGAATTTACTGGGCGAGTTTAAATTTTTTACTGCGGCGATTGATTATACTAATGTAAAAGGTTGTCGTATTATGCCTAATGTTTAGACAAAAAAAAGGAGTTAGATGTTTTTGTCTATACAATGAAAACTTTAGCACAGCGGGTTTAACGAATTGTATAATGTATTAATTATTTCGATAATTTTTTAGCTTTTGCGGTCCCTCTAAAAGTATTCTTACCACTTTAAGAGTTCCGTCCGTAGCCGTTTCAATATGCCATTTAATTAAGGAGATTTGACCATTTTCAATTTCTATTCCTGTAATACTACGTGGGTGTACGCAGCTTCCATCATTAAAAAAGGGAATGTCTCCGGGTTCAGGGAATCGAGGTCTGTGTGTATGCCCCACAATGGTAATCAGTAGATTGTTCTGTAAGATCCATTTTTTTATTCTACGTTCTAGCTTTATAAGCTCTGTGTAGTTCTTAGCAGGACTGGTAGGGTCTGCAATGCCCCATACTTGCAATGGTTTCCATAAAATACGTACTAGAAAACGGCCCCATCTCCAGAACCTATAGTTCCACCAATCTGCTTGGTGGCCATGGGTCAAGAATAGTTCTTGTCCTGTTTCCTTGTGATCTAAAATAATAGCTTCATTATAGGTGATTCCTTCAAAAAGCTCTTTATCCGTATCATCGATAGGTTCAAAATAACTAGATAGGTGTTTGTTTACATAGTTTTGGTCCCGATATACCATATCATGGTTGCCCCAAATCATATGTAGCCTTTTTTCTAAATGGAATTTTCGGAGTAATTTAAAAACGTTTTTGTGGGCTTGGAATATCGATTCAAAATTAATGTTCTCCCACAGTTCGTCGCCATCGCCCAATTCGCAATAGTGAAATTTGTTTTGGTAATAATGGTTTAAGGCATGAAAATAAATATTCCTATTGTTAGCAAATTCATCGGCAAAACTATTGTCCCCTCTATGGCAATCACTAAATAGGATAAATTTAGAACTATCATCAAACGGGATGCGTTTTGCGTTTTTGTATGCCCTTGAAAGTCTATTGGCAGAAGACATTTTTTGAATTTTTATAAATATCCGAAAAACTAAGTGACGACTGCGCTAAATTTTAACAAAAAACTAGTGCTGCTTTTGTAATTTTAAGTAAAATACTTAGACTAACATTGGTATGATGAATAATGCTAATAAATTAATGCCGTTAAAACCACTCATTAGTTTTGATAAACTATTGACGCATTACGATGCATTAATTGATAGTGAGGACACAGTGTTAGCCAACCGTGCAACCGTTATTTTAGAAGCACAAGCACCTTATCCAGAGTTAAGGGAGGGTTTTCAAGATCTTACTTTATTGGAAAAACATAAGGATGTGATACATCTTATGCTCCAAGACAGTTTTTCGCCATTACTTAGCAACAATGAAATTAAAGCGGCATCCCTCCCGTACTACGATGTTTTTTTTAATACTTCTAACAGATTCCAAAAAATCATAAATGAAGCAGGACTAGGGTTTACACCTGTGATAAGGAACCAACAGGAGGGAATGGATTATATAGATGGTTGTATTGTTATTCTTAATTTTCATTATGGCTTTCATCTAGATTTTAGTAGGCCGTTCTTCTATGATATTCCAGATGCAAAAGGTGTTATGCGGCATTATCGCATCTTATACAATGCAGATTTTCTTGAGATTATACCTACCGATAAGGTAAGGGAGATAACCCAGGCTGATGTTGATGAATTGTTGGAAAATCCATCCAATGTAAAGTTATGGATGGAAAAAATACCACCGGAGAGTTTTATTTCTAAAGGATTTGTTATTTCAAATATGTTCGATGTAACAGCAGAACATTCTATTTCCGAGATAAAATCAAAACTCATTTCTAGCGATAAAAGTGGTAATGATAATTTCATCACCAATTTAGAGGATACATTTAGGTCCTTTTTTAAATTGCCAGAAATTAAAGTAGGTTTTGTTATCTATAATCCAAATGAGGATCAGTTTGAGCCGGTACATGGTAAAAAAATCAGCAGTTTTATCCTAAATGGAGAAGGAAAAAAAGTATGCAATGAGGCACTTTGTCAATATTCCTACAGTAAACTAATAAAAGAAAATACATATTTTGCTATAGCCGATGTGACCAAGTACGGTAAAGAAACGGATGAAATAGATCCTTACAAAAGTTTAAAAAAGCAAGGTTTTGAAAGTGCCATTTTTGCACCTATTGCTTTTAATGGCGAATTATTAGGAGTTTTAGAAATAGTTTCTACCACTAAGAATGTTCTTAACGCTGTAAATGCCAAAAAACTAGACGATGTAATGCCATACATCACTTCCGCAGTTGTCAGAGCTAAAATAGAAGAAGAAAATCTAATAGATGCCATCATTCAAAACGAATGTACATCAGTACATTCCTCTGTATACTGGAAATTTAAGGAAGAGGCCAAACAGTTTATTAAAGACCAGTTGGAGGGTAAACAGCCGTTTTTTAAAGAAATTGTTTTTAATGATGTACATCCGTTATATGGCCAAATAGATATTAAAGACTCTTCAAAGGAACGAAATAAAGCTATTCAGCGCGATTTAACGATTCAGCTTTCTCAGATAAATGACGTATTGCATCAGGTTTATAAAAAGCACAAGCTTCCTATTTATGAGGAATTAATGTTTCGTGTCAACAATCACTTGGAAAGTATAAAGGAAATGCTCTTTACCAATAGCGAGCAATCCATTTTTGAATTTGTAAAAGAAGAAATTGCTCCGGTATTTTCCCACTTAAAAAAATCGGACCATGAAATAGAAAAATATATCCTTTCTTACGAGTCAAGCATAGATATGGGAACCGGTTCGTATTATGACCATAGAAAAAATTATGATGAGAGCGTAATGCTTATAAATAAAAAGTTAGCTGCTGTAATTGATAAAAAACAAGAACAGGCGCAGGCTATGTTTCCACATTATTTTGAACGGTATAAGACGGATGGCGTGGAACACAATATGTATATAGGAAATACTATTTCGGATAACAGGGGTTTTAACTCTTTATACCTGAATAATTTACGACTTTGGCAATTACAGGTGATGTGTGAGATGGAAAATGTGCATTATAATTTAAAACCACAGTTGCCCATACCTTTAGATACGGCGTCGCTTATACTAGTGCACAATACCTCCTTGTCCATACGTTTTCGGATGGATGAAAAGCAATTTGATGTAGATGGTACTTATAATGCTCGTTATGAGGTCATCAAAAAAAGAATAGACAAATCGTTTATAAAAGGTACTGGCGAGCGTCTTACCAAAGCAGGTAAAATGACTATTGTCTATTCACAAAAGAAGGACGAATTAGAGTATCTGCGTTATATTAAATTCCTAAGGTCCAAAGGGTATTTTACCGATGTTGTCGAAATTGTTGAGTTGGAAGGTTTGCAAGGAATATCGGGTCTAAAGGCCATTCGTACCGAAATTTTATACAAAATGGATAAACTCGATGAACGAACCTATACCTACGAAGATTTAATGAAAACCTTGAGCGAATAGGTGTTAAGATAAGGTTTCCAGTACCCGCTCAGGCCCAAAAAACTTAAAGAATATCGCAAAGGCCAAAACCGAAACTACCATGCCAATCATAAAAATAGTGTAGGTCCATCTTAGGAGCTTATATTTTCTGTTCAGTACGAGCCCTAAAAAGTAAAGATCTTTTGTCAAGGAAGTATAAATATAATCCTTGTCCTTTATGAGTTCGTTAATTGCCCATTGGTATTCGTCGAGTTTCATTTTATGAAAATTCCCAAAAAACAGTAAGTTCACCTTTTTTTGTGCTACATCTTCCTTGGTAAATTCTCCAGAAGTAACATTGGGTCTTGTTGCTAATACAGCTAAAACCATGGATACAATGCTGAATACAATGAATATAAACGTTGGGTATATTAGATAATCATTTGAAGGGTTATCCAGTTTTGGAATAAGGTTAGAGATGGCTAATGAAATGATAATGGCATTAACGGATAGCAGAATGTTAGCTTTAGTATCTGCAATATCACTAAGGGTAATATGATTTTTTAGCGTAACCCGAAAAAGTGTTTGTATGCTGCGATCTGGACTTTCGCTTTTGTATTTGGCTTTTAAGGCTTCCTTTTTTGCAATATTTTTTTCCGATTTTTTTTCTTTGATCAAACGTCTTAGGTTCTTGTCTTTTCCCGGCTGCCAGTTTTCTTTTGCGTAATCCGTGTAAAATCGGTGTTCTGTGCGGAACATCTTGATATTGATATCCAACCATTCCTTTTGTGTGTACCCCGCAATGCCAAGAAGACCAAGTTCTTCTCGTAGTAACTCTGAAGTTTCCAAATAACTTTTTTGTGCAAAGTGGGAGGCATCCGCATCCCTTAAAATTTCCTCATGAAAATTTTTAGGTTCTGTAAGTCTAACAGTGGCCATGATGCATTCGCTTACTTTGGCTATCATACTTGGGTCGTAACCTTCTTTAGACAAAAATTCCTTTGCTATAATGCAACTTTTGGCTTCATGATTTTCATATCCCTCTATGTATCCCGTATCGTGTAGCCATGCGGCAATTTCGATTGCGTCCTTTACCTGTTCGCTTAGGCTAGTTGCGTTCAATAATTCTTTAGTACTTTTAACCACACGTTGTGTATGCCTTAAATTATGGTATAAATAGTCCGGATTTAAATCCTTGGACAATAATGCCACCACATAATTTTTAGTTTTCTCTAAGATATCCGACATACTATATAATAAGTTTCCAAATTACGAAAATTAGAACGTAAGACCATTGATATGAAAAAAAAGTATAGTGTCTTGGCACTGCTTATTGTTTTAACAGGTTGTGCTACATATACCTCTAAGTATACACACGTTGAAAAAGCAGCGGATATAGTTGATGATAAAGTAGTACTACATACTTTTTATTTGATAGGTGATGCTGGTCTTTCTCCAATTGGTGGGATGAACTCCGCATTAAAAATCTTTAAGAAAAGGCTGAATGATGCCAACGAAAATAGTACGGCTATTTTTTTAGGTGATAATATATATCCTGCGGGACTACCTGATCCTAAGGATTCTACACGAGCTTATGCAGAAGCCAGAAGTCATTTGGACGCTCAGTTAAGAACCTTGGATGATTTTAAGGGAAAGCCACTTTTTATTCCTGGGAACCACGATTGGTATGCAGAAGGCTTAGTGGGCTTGGAGCGACAGGAGAAATATATTCAAAAAATACTAGGGGACAAGGAGGCTTTTCAGCCTCAAAACGGTTGCCCAATAGAAGTAGTAGACATAAATGAAAAGCTTGCTATAATTGTTATTGACACACAGTGGTATTTGACTAATTGGGATAAAAGGCTGGATATTAATGATAAATGCGATATAAAAAGTAGAGAACGCTTCTTTTTAGAATTGGAAGATGTTATAAAGGATAATAGGCAAAAAACGACACTAATAGCCATGCATCATCCGATGACGAGTTATGGTTCACATGGCGGTCAATATTCATTTAAACAACAGTTTTATCCTAAAAAAATGGCGGTTCCCGTGCCTGTTTTGGGAAGTTTTATCAATGTCTTGCGTAGAACCACTGGAGCTTCAAATGCAGATTTGCAGAACAAGCGTTATCGGGAACTAACAAAACGGGTGACCACATTGGCGCAATATTCCGAAAAGGTGATTTTTGTTTCGGGTCACGAACATACCTTGCAATACATCGTAGAGAATAATACTCCGCAAATTGTGAGTGGGTCAGGTGCTAAAAAGGGAGCTACTAGGTTATTGAATGGAAGTCTATTTTCTACTGGGCATATGGGCTACGCTACCTTAGAAGTGTATATGGACGGCTCCTCTAGAGTAGATTTTTATGGTGTTGGTGAGAAGGGCGAAGCGTCATTTTTATACACAACACAAGTACTCCCTGAGGAAGTTCAAGAAGATTCAACAGTATATCAAGATACATTTCCTAAGGAGATAGCAGCTGCCATTTATTCTGATGAGGAATTGGATAAAAGCAATTTTTTTAAATGGATATGGGGAGAACGGTATAGAAAGTTCTACGGCACAAAAGTAAGTGCGCCAACGGTACTATTAGATACTTTGTTTGGTGGTTTAGTTCCTGTGAAAAAAGGTGGGGGACACCAATCTAAATCCCTTCGTCTACGAGATAAAGAGGGTAAAGAGTACGTAATGAGAGCTTTACGAAAGAGCGCAGAGCTGTATTTACAGTCAATGGCGTTCCAAGACCAATATGTTTTGGATGATTTAAAAGACACATATACACAAGAAATTTTGGAGGATTTTTATACAGGTTCTCACCCTTATGCCCCTTTTGTTATTGGTAAGCTCTCTGATCCCGTTGGGATTTATCATACCAATCCAGTCTTATACTACATTCCAAAGCAAAACGCACTGGGTAGTTATAATGACATATTTGGGGATGAACTATATATGATTGAGGAGCATACCGGCGACGGACATGGTGATTTGGCAAGTTTTGGATTTTCCAATAATTTAAAGAGTACGAATAGTATGTTGGAAGATTTAAGGGATGATGAGAAATATGAGGTAGATACCAAGGCATATATTCGAGCACGGTTGTTTGATATGGTTATTGGCGATTGGGATAGGCATGTAGATCAATGGCGTTGGGCGGAGTTCAAGGAAGGTAAAAAAATAGTCTATAGGCCCGTGCCAAGGGATAGAGATCAAGCATTTTCCAAAATGGGAGATGGTGCGCTTATGAATATAGTCACAAGGACCATACCTAGCTTAAAGCTTATGGAAGGCTTTAGTGATGAAATAAGAAATGTAAAAGGTTTTAACGCTTCTCCTAAAACCTATGTATTGGACCTAGCGTTGTTGGCTGAAACTACAAAGGATGAATGGAGGGCAGAAGCACAATATTTAAGGAAGAATTTAGATGCTGCAGCTATAGATGAAGCATTAGAGGCGTTTCCAAATGAAGTAAAGGACCAGACTATTGAGGAAATTAAACAAAATTTACTATCTAGATTGGACGCAATTGTGGGTACGGCCGATGCTTATTATGAGATTTTAAATGAATTCGGTGTAGTTTCAGGTACGGATAAGGATGATTGGTTCGAAATTGAAAGGTTAGATGAAAATAGGACAGAAGTTAGTGTCTACAGGATTATAGATGGTAAAAAGAAAAGACAGTTCTTTAATAAAGTCTTCGTTAAGGGAGAAACAAAGGAAATTTGGGTCTATGGGTTGGATGATGACGATATTTTTAAAGTTAACAATAAGGAGAACTACAATGGCATAAAAGTTAGACTCATTGGAGGGCAAAACAACGATGTTTACGATGTAAAGAATGGTAAAGATGTTGCTATCTACGATTATAAAAGTAAGCCTAGTACGCTTAAGAGTATAAACGGAGCTAAAGTAAAACTAACAGATGATTATGAGGTAAACACGTATATTCCTCAGAAAATCCGTACAAGTAGTAATCAAATATTGCCAACTATTGGGTTTAATCCAGATGATGGGGTCAAAATAGGTTTTTCGAATACATACACATATAACGGTTTTAGGCAAAATCCCTTTACACAACAGCATACCTTGAAGGCATCCTATTATTTCGCAACCAGTGGTTTTGCTGCTTCTTATTCAGGTGAGTTTGCAAATCTATTTGAGAATTGGAATTTAGAAGTCAATTCGAGATTTACAAGCCCTAATTTTTCTGTAAACTTTTTTGGTTTTGGAAACAACACAGAAAATTCTGATGATGATTTGGGAATGGATTTTAATCGGGTTAGGATTGAGAGTTTTGAGTTTGCACCTTCTTTGGTTTGGAGAAGTCAAATGGATGCCAAATTTAGGGTAGGATTTTCCTATGAATCCATCGAAGTGGAGGAAACGGAGAATCGTTTTATAAATACCTTTTATCAGCAGAACGGTGAGGAAACCAAAAACGATTTTGTTGGTGTTCACGGAGAATATACCTATGAAAATGCAGATAATATTGGATTCCCTACTATGGGTATGGCTACCTCAATACAGTTTGGAGTAAAAGATAATATAAGTAAAGAAGGTTCGAATTTTGGTTATGTGATACCTAGCTTGTCTTTTGCTTACAAACTAATACCGAATGGCCGGTTGGTGCTTGCCACAAAGTGGAAAGGGCATTTTAATATTGGGAACGGTTACGAGTTTTATCAGGGAGCTACTATTGGTGGTGTTGATGGTTTAAGAGGATTTAGAAACCAGCGGTTTAATGGTAAAACGGCATACTACCAAAATACCGACATACGTTTTAGCTTGCACAAAATGAAAACTAGGGTATTACCCGCTTCTTTAGGGATGTTTGCTGGGTATGATTATGGTCGGGTATGGATGCCTAATGATAGCTCCAACCGTTGGCATACCTCTTATGGAGGTGGCTTTTTTGTGAACGGTTCGGATATACTTTCTGCTAACATAGCTATTTTTAATAGTACGGAAGGACCCAGGTTTACGTTTGGATTAGGTTTTGCCTTTTAATTGGATTTTGGTTTATTGGATAGTTGAAAACTATAAAGATTGCCGCCACCGCCATGTGAAACTTCATCCGCTAATAGCAGGGTGCTATCATTTACAAAACATATAGATTCTAGCTGTGTTCGAGCGCCAATATCGATAGTTTTCATAGTTCCCTTGGAAAAATCATCAAAAGTAAAATCGGTAAATACGAATAGTTTACCGTAACTCAACGCCACAATTTTTTTTGCATCTGAAGAAATGTCAATCGCTGTAATCTGACAGGTTTTCCAATCCTCACAGATTTTTATACTCCCAACTAGGGTAGCGGCGTACCTTCCTTTAGAGTCCGGTATGGTGTAGATACTTGCATTGCCATCAAATGGGTGCGCCCTGTTCCTCGTTATTAAATAAAGTTTATTTTTAAAATGGAACACCGCTTCCACGTCGTAGTTTCTTTTCGATTTCTTTGGAGGATATTTTTTTTGTTCCGGATAATAGAATTCAATTTTTTCCGCATCAATCTTGTCTCCTTTTTCTAGTTCCGGATTAGGAATCTTATAGATGACTAGATTTTTTCTATCACTACCGTTGTTGCCGGTATCGGCAATATAGATGTTGCCATTTTGGTCTTTCGTTATATCTTCCCAATCGATGTTTTTGGCATTCTTTACTTCAAAGGTTTTAAGGATATCGCCATTGAAATCAACTTTGTAGATTTCATCTTTGTTACCACCATCCTCTATGGCCCATATCGTACTATCTTCGACAAATAAAATACCTGAAACCTCGTCAAGTGTATTGGGAAAATCCGCTACGTGCTTTAATTGTCCAAAATTGGAACAAGATATGATTAGGAATGTGGCAAAGACGAAGAGAGGTTTAGTCATAATGTATTTTATAGGTTTTGCTAAATCAGTTCTTATAATATCAACTAATTGCGCTGTAAGTGATTTAGTTGTTCATTCCAAAAACATTCCCTAAACTATGAAGTACTCTAATTAAACGTAGTGTCTAAACAGGGGTTTTTCTTCCTTAAAGTATTGATAGAATTAGCTCTTTTTTACGTTATGGATTAACCATTAGTCGTTGGTTCTCATTTCAATTTTTTGAAGCATAAGATTACCAACGTTTCTTCCTTGGCCTATGCCTACTTCAACAGCCGCTCGGTAATGGATGCCGCCATACATTCTGCTTATGGCTGCTTCATCGGCTGCTTGGTTAAAAGAAGTAAAACTTCGAATTGGAAGTCCATACGGGACTTCGGTATCATCGTCGAAAGTAAAATCATCACCAAAAATATCTGTAAGGACAAGACCGGCTGCACCAGAAACTACACTATGCCCGCTAGTATACTCTGGGAACGGAGGTGTTTGTAAAATGGGTAACCAGCTATCATCTATGTGTATATTAATAAGGGTTTCAGGGCGAATTAGGTTGCTTCGGTATTTTTCGTCCCAACAGCTAATGAAGGCATCTGCAATAGCTAAGGATGTTTTAGTGTAGGCGAATACCGTATCGTCAAAGTTACTATTGATCTTTCTACTGGCAATTTTGGTAATACCTATCCAATGTGCTCCAGGCGTAATCTTTTTAGTGGCGAACATTAAATGGCCACGAGAAACCGATACATAAGGGTTACAGTCCCAAAATTGTGCGATTTGCACCTCTTCTGAATTATCTCCGTTTGCGGTAATTTCATTACTGATGTCATAGACCTCTATCAGTTCTTTATAGAAATCCGAGTCCTTTTCTAGAGAAAACGGAGGTGGAGGCACCGGTTTAAACTGTGCTGCGGAATCTAGATAAAACGGACGTATTTTATTCCAGTGCGGTTCAATTCCATCCATATAGGCTGGTGGTGTTGGCTGCCATCTTGCAGTATCGTCTGTATCTACAGTAAATTTTGGCATGGTACGACTCTGGTTGTAATTATCCTTGTCCATCCATTCCTTTATATGCGTTACAACATCGAGTGCGTAGGTTTTTGAGGCTTCAAATTGGTCCGCATTCGTGGTTCGCCAGTTTAGATAAAGGCTGTCTTCCAAAACTTCAAACTTATCCTCGGAAAAGATCAGCTGCTTACTTATTGTCATATGTGCAATAAGAGCAGATAAGTTAAGGTTTATACCAGAAACAGTATCCATTTTCGGGATTGGCTTTAAACCGTTTAGCTGACCCGCTAGCGATTTGTATTTAGGATTACTCTGAGAAACAATTTCATACGCCGCAATATTGGGGTAGGCAAAAATTCTGCTAGCAACTGGCGGTGAAAAAATATCATGAATCATGATTTGTGTTACCTTATCTACCGTTGCATGTAAATCCTCTGCACTTACTATGATTTCTGTACTATTGGCAGCCCCTTTGTTTTTGCAAGAGGTTGTTGCGATTATAACGAGGAGAATAATGAATAATCTTTTCATTGTAATATGAATTATATTATTGAAAATCTTTGGGGGATGATTTAATACCAATATTATTTTCAAACTTCTATTGGTCTGTAAAATTACACTAATTTTATTTTTGAGAGTAATATTAACAGGGTCTTAATAACTCGCTTTTAAATAAGTTTTGACAAGGAATAATAAATAAAATTATTCCTACTAATTTGAGTTTTTTCAACTTTAATATTTGAGTTGAGAAATAAGGTCATAGGCTGTTTTTTAGTGCTAAATAATTTCCCCAATCTTCCGACTAAATTAATTTGCAATACACAATATAGCACAGATAGAAAGTAATGGTAGATTGAGCTTTAAAGTAATCCTTAATACGGTACTTCAGGTTAAATCTTGTATCGGAATAACCTATTCTTATATGAGTGTGGATAGTAACTAGTTCTTTAATCGTATTAGTTAAATTCTGCATATGTTTTGGTATTGATATCCTAAAAATTGTAATTCTTAAGTAGAGCTCTTTTTTGTTTCCTATTTTTCATTAATTCTTTTAACATCTTATACTTTTTAAAACTAGATTAAAAAATAACGATTCAAATACCGTACTTTGACTTTAAGTCATTAAATTGAATTTTTAAATAATTCTTAGTTTAACTTTCAATTTCTATACTTGAGAAGAAAAATAACCTTAAAGCATATTGCCAGGGAATTGGAAGTTTCGATATCTACGGTATCTAAAGCGCTTAAAAATAGTAGTGAAATAAGTAAGGATACCAAAGATAAGATACAGGCATTTGCAAAACTCTATAATTATAGGCCTAACAATATTGCTGTCAGTTTAAAGAATAAGCGGACAAAGAATATTGGAGTGATTATTCCCGATATCGTTCATTATTTTTTTACCACGGTTTTTAGGGGTATCGAACATTACGCCAATCAGCATGGATATAATGTAATCGTTTGCGTGTCTGACGAATCCTTTGATCGTGAGGTCATTAATATGGAGATGCTCGCTAATGGGAGTATAGATGGGTTTATTATGGCTTTGGCAGGGGAGACCCAATTAAAGAAGGATTTTAATCACCTTAAAGAGGTTACCGAGCAAGGTATCCCATTGGTGCTTTTTGATAGGGTAACAGATGAAATACGTTGTGATAAAGTAGTGCTAAACGACGCTGAGATTGCATATGAGGCTACTATGAGTTTAATTGCAGAAGGGAGAAAGCACATTGCCTTGCTTACCACGGATAACTTTTTAAGTGTAAGCAATTCTAGAGAGCTAGGGTATAGGAAGGCATTAGAAGAAAATGGAATAAGTATTGAGGAGCAGTTAATTTTAAGACTCCCTTATAACGAGGATGTTAATGGGATAGAATCTTTTTTGGTAGAGAATAATATTGATGCCATTTTATCAGTAAACGAAATATTTGCAATACACTGTATGGGCATCGTTCAGAAGATGGGCCTGAAGATACCTGAGAATATATCTGTTATAGGTTTTACAGATGGGATACTGTCTAAATACGCTGAGCCCAAATTAACTACCGTGGCACAACACGGGGATAAAATGGGAGAAGTTGCGGCAAAGTTGCTGATTGAAAAGATAGAAAATGATTTTGACGAAGAAGAGGAAGTTTTTACCACGGAGGTCATAGCTGCTACTATTATCAGAAGGGAATCAACAATCAATTAATTTTTTAGAATAGATGCGGAAAGTTGGATTTATTTTCGATTTGGACGGTGTTATTGTAGACACCGCCAAATACCATTATTTGGCTTGGAGAAAGCTAGCGAATGAATTGGGTTTTGAGTTTACACATGAGCAGAACGAGCTTTTTAAAGGCGTAAGTAGAAAACGGTGTTTGGAGATTTTATTGGATATTGGAGATGTTACCGCAACCCAAGAACAGTTTGATAGGTGGATGGTAGATAAGAATATAGATTATTTGGAGTACATAGAAAATATGGATGCTTCTGAAATTTTACCTGATGTTACAAGGGTTCTTGATTATTTAAAGGAACGGGATTTTCCTATTGCATTAGGTTCCGCTAGTAAGAACGCAAGACCTATTTTAGAAAAGGTGGGACTTCTGCATTATTTTGATGCTATAGTGGATGGGAATAACGTTACAAAAGCCAAGCCTGACCCAGAGGTCTTCTTAATCGCCGCTAAAAAATTAGGGGTAAACCCTTTAGATGGTGTTGTTTTTGAGGATGCCGTTGCCGGTATACAAGCGGCTAATGCTGCGGGAATGATAAGTATAGGTATCGGAAATGCTCAAATTTTATGGGAAGCTGCGTATAATTTCAATGATTTTACAGAAATGGATTCAGGTTTTTTGGATGGGTTGAAGGCCTTAACCTAAATAACATATCTCATCTAAGGTTATAATCCACTTCGTATTAGAATAAGGATTAAAAAGAAAATAAAATAAAAAGGTTTCTCTTCCTTTCTGTCAGCAGTAAGGTTTGCTAAAATAGGTTTAGCACAATAGGGAGATTATAACAAAAGAGTAATAGCATGAATCAAGATTATATAAAAGCGGACAATTGGTCCATTATAGAAGAGGGTTTTGAAAAGTTCCGTGTTAAATCTTCGGAGAGTCTTTTTAGTATCGGAAATGGAGCCATGGGACAACGGGCCAATTTCGAGGAAATGTATACTGGAGAAACATTTCAAGGGAGTTACGTTGCAGGCGTGTACTACCCTGATAAAACCCGTGTAGGTTGGTGGAAGAATGGGTATCCGGAATATTTTGCCAAAGTGTTGAACGCACCCAATTGGATTGGGATAGGTGTTTCGGTAAATGGGGAGGCCCTGGATTTGAATAGCTGTAAAAAGGTGTCTAATTTCCGTAGGGAATTGAATATGAAAGAAGGTTGGTATAAAAGAACTTTTTCAGCAACGCTTACCAACGGAATAGAAGTACAAGTAGAATCAGTACGTTTTCTGAGTTTAGATTTGGAAGAATTGGGTGCTATTTCCTACAAGCTTAAAGTTTTAACTACCGACGCTGAGATTACTTTTGAACCTTATTTGGATAGCGGAATTACAAATGAGGACAGTAATTGGGACGATAAATTTTGGAATACGACCAACGTAAGTTTCACTGATAATCGTGCATTTATTGCCGCACATACGATGAAGACTAATTTTGAAACTTGTACCTATATGCAAGCGTATTTGGATTATCAGGGTGAGTCCGTTTCCTCAGGTATAGGTGCTGAAACGGAAACCACCGTTTCCTTTGCCTTTAAACAGAAAGTGAAAGCCGGCGAAACCGTAACCTTGACAAAATTTGGCGGCTATACCGTTTCCCGTAATCATAAATCGGGTGATTTGTTGGACGCAGCAAATAGAGTTTTGGATAAAGCCGGTGCATTAGGTTTTGATGAATTATTGGAAAAGCAGAAAAAAGCTTGGAACCACATCTGGCAAATGAGCGATATTACCATAGAAGGAGATGTAAAGGCGCAACAGGGAATACGTTTCAATATATTTCAACTGAATCAGACCTATTTGGGAACAGATTCCAGATTAAACATAGGACCAAAAGGGTTTACAGGAGAAAAATACGGTGGTAGTACCTACTGGGATACCGAAGCGTATTGCCTTCCTTTTTACATGGCTACTAAGGATGATACCGTAGCGAGAAAGTTATTGAAATATCGCTATAATCACTTGGAAAAAGCGATAGAGAATGCTAAAAAACTAGGTTTTTCTAATGGTGCTGCGCTATACCCCATGGTAACCATGAACGGCGAAGAATGTCACAACGAGTGGGAAATTACCTTCGAGGAAATACATAGGAACGGTGCCATCGCTTTTGCCATATATAATTATTACAGATATACGAGCGATTACAGTTACATACCCGAAATGGGATTAGAAGTACTTATAGGTATATCAAGGTTTTGGCACCAGCGGGTTAATTTTTCTGAAGAAAAAGGTAAGTATGTGATGCTAGGCGTAACAGGGCCTAATGAATACGAAAATAATGTAAATAACAACTGGTATACCAATTATCTGGCCAAGTGGTGCATCAATTACACCCTTGCGCAGTTAGGTAAGGTGAAAGATGGTTATTCGGAAGATTATAGTCGTATTATAGGTAAGACTAAGTTGACCGATCTCGAATGTGAGCATTGGAAAGATGTAGCGGATAATCTTTATTTCCCGTTTTCAGAAAAGCAACAGGTGTATTTGCAGCAAGATGGTTTTTTGGACAAGGAAATGATTAAGGTGGTAGATTTACCAAAAACCGAACGCCCTATTAACCAAAAATGGAGTTGGGATAGGATTCTACGTTCTCCCTATATTAAACAAGCAGATGTATTACAAGGCTTTTACCTGTTTGAAGATCATTTTTCTAAGGAGGAGTTGGAAAGGCATTTTGATTTCTACGAACCTTTTACGGTGCATGAATCTTCCTTATCGCCTTGTGTTCATAGCATACAGGCTGCAAAGCTAGGTAGAATGGAACAGGCGTATCGATTTTATCTGCGTACCTCCAGATTAGATTTGGATGATTACAACAAAGAAGTGGAGGAAGGATTACATATTACCTCTATGGCTGGCACTTGGATGAGTATTGTGGAAGGTTTTGGAGGTATGCGAGTGTTAGATGATAAACTATCTTTTACGCCTCAAATTCCCAGCCAATGGGAGGCCTATTCCTTTAAGGTAAATTTTAGAAATAGAATTATAAAGGTTGTTGTAACTCCGGACAATACAAGTTTTGAACTTAGCGGTACGAATGAAATGTCTATAAGGGTAAATGGGGAACGCATTACACTGTTGCCAGAAAAGATAGTCATCGTTTAATAATTAAAATAGGATGACGCGAAAAGCATGTATATTATTTTTATGCTTTGTAGTATTTGCCAGTTTTTCGTGTGAAGAAAAGGCTAAAAAACCGGTTATCAATATCATGAGTAAAGATAGAAAAATTGTAGTTTATCAAGTGTTTACCCGTTTGTTTGGGAATACGAATACCACCAATAAACCTTGGGGTACTATAGACGAGAACGGTGTTGGGAAATTTAATGATTTCACCAACGAGGCTTTAGAACAAATTAGGGATTTGGGCATTACCCATATATGGTATACGGGAGTACCGCATCACGCAGTAATTAACGACTATACTGAATATGGCATCTCAAATGATGATCCTGATGTCGTAAAAGGTAGGGCGGGTTCGCCCTATGCGGTAAAGGATTACTATAATGTAAACCCAGATCTTGCGGTAGACCCAAAAAATAGGTTGGAGGAGTTTAAGGCATTGATAAAAAGAACCCATGTAAAAAGGATGAAGGTCATTATTGATATCGTTCCCAATCATGTGGCACGTGGTTATAAAGGATTGACCAATCCTGAAGGAATTTTGGATTTTGGTGCAAATGATGATACGACCCTTGAATACAAAAAGAATAATAATTTTTATTATATCCCAGGAAGTACTTTTAAGGTGCCAATTTGGCGCGATGGATATGCACCATTGGGAGGGGAACAAAATTCATTGGCCGATTCCAAGTTTACCGAAGTTCCTGCAAAATGGACGGGTAACGGATCTAGACTGGCGCAACCCGACTACAACGATTGGTATGAAACCGTTAAAATTAATTATGGCGTGCACCCAGACGGTTCCGCAGACTTTGATATACTGCCTCAAGAGTTTTTAGAAAAAGACGTTGAGGCTCATTTTAAGTTTTGGAAGGATAAAGAGGTTCCAGATTCATGGAACAAGTTTAAGGATATTGCTTTATATTGGATGGATTTGGGTGTAGATGGTTTTCGCTATGATATGGCAGAAATGGTGCCGGTTGAGTTTTGGAGTTACATGAACTCCAGTATCAAAATGAAAAATCCGAACGCTTTCTTACTGGCTGAGGTTTATAATCCAGATTTATACAGAGAATATATTCACAAAGGAAAAATGGACTACCTCTACGATAAAGTGGAGCTGTACGATAGTATAAAACACATCATGCAAGGCCACGGGTGGACAGATCATATTCCCGTAGTTCAAAACGGATTAAAGGACATAGAGCACAACATGCTTCATTTTCTGGAAAATCATGACGAACAGCGTATCGCTAGTCCAGAATTTGCAGGTAGTGCACAACTTGCTATGCCTGCCATGGTGGTTTCGGCCACGCTGAGTACTTCGCCTACGATGCTTTATTTTGGTCAGGAAGTCGGTGAAGCGGGTGCTGAAAAAGCTGGCTTTGGGAGTCCATCACGAACCTCTATTTTTGATTATATTGGTGTGCCCAGTTTCCAACGATGGGTGAACGATAAAAAATTCGATGGCGGTCAATTAACTGAAGAGGAAAGGGGACTGCGCGATTTTTACAAACGTTTGTTGAATTTTACTATTTCTAGCGAAGCTTTGATGGGCTACTATCAAGACATTCATTTTTACAATAGGGAGCATACGGAATGGTACAACCATTACGTACTTTCTTATGTGCGTTGGTCCGATACCCAGAAATTGATTGTGGTTTCTAATTTTCATGCGAACGATACCTTTGGCTTCGAGTTACAAGTTCCTGAAGAAATCATTCAAAAATGGGGCCTATCGGAAGGGAACTTCCCAATTACCGATGTTCTTTACGGTAGCGAGGACGTTTTAAAAGTAAAAAACGGAATAGGTAAATTTCGGATAGATATAAATCCGTTGGAATCCTTTATTTTTGAAGTGAATTAAATTTAGTTGAATGAAACGATGTAAGCGTTTATTTTGGGTTTTACCCTTGTTAATTTTAGCGGGTTGTATGGGAGAAAAAAAACCTTTGGTGATTGGTCATAGAGGTGCCATGGGCCACGAAACGGAAAACACCTTGGCATCCGTTCAAAAAGCACTTGATCTTGGTGTTGATATGATTGAAATTGATGTATTTAAAATCAGTACTGGAGAGGTCGTAGTTTTTCATGATCAAACCGTAGATAGGCTAACGAACGGTCCGGGGAACATAGAGGAATATAACATTTCCGATTTAAGTCGATTAACATTGGATGGGGGACACAAAATACCAATGCTTCAAGATGTTTTAAAATTAATCGATAATAAAGTTGTCTTGAATATTGAGCTTAAGGGGGCGAATACCGCGGACAAGGTAAACCAAGCAATTAAATTTTATACAGAAAAAAGGGGATGGTCTTCCGATAATTTTATCGTTTCCAGTTTTAATTGGGAAGAACTAAGAACGCTGCGAAAATTAAATGAAAGTGTGGCCATAGCCATTCTTACAGAAGATAATCCGTTGGAGGCAATTGAAATTGGTAAAGAATTGAATGCGGTTGCCATAAACCCATATTTTGAAAATCTAGATGCTGACGTAGTTACGAAAATAAAGCAGGCCGGCTTTAAGATTTACACATGGACAGTGAACGAGCCCGATGATATAGCAGCTATGAAAAATATGGGTGTAGACGGTATCATTACCAACTTTCCGGAACGCGTGCACTAATGCACGATGTTATTATAATAGGAGGTGGTGCAGCAGGATTTTATTCGGCCATACATATAGCTGAGGGTTTACCAAACCTAAATATCGCTATTTTGGAACGAGGCAAGGAGGTGCTTACCAAAGTAAAGGTTTCCGGCGGTGGCCGTTGCAATGTCACCCATGCGCAATTTGACCCTAAAGAACTTAGTACAAACTATCCAAGAGGTGAAAAAGAGCTCTTGGGCCCTTTTCATAGCTATGCCAGCGGTGATACGGTAGGTTTTTTTGAAGATCGCGGTATCGCACTAAAAATAGAGGATGATGGCCGAATGTTCCCGGCTAGTAATTCTTCCCAAACCATTATAAATTGCTTTACTTCAGAAGCGGATCGTTTAGGTATAACCGTTCATACACGTTGTTCTGTTACTGGAATTAAACGGTTGGATAATGACACTGAATATTTTTGGGAGGTGGTGACTCATGAAAATACTTTTAAGACCCGCTATGTGGTTATGGCCACGGGTAGCAATCCCAAAATGTGGAATTTAATGCAGCAATTGGGACATACTATTGTCCCACCTGCTCCCTCCTTATTTACGTTTAACATTTCCGATGAGCGTATTGTCGATATTCCGGGACTAAGTACCATGGCCGAGGTGAGCGTTTTGGATAAAAAGGTAAAACATCAGAAACTGAAGTCCAAAGATATAAAAGAGGGCGTTTTATTCTCCGAAGGTCCCTTGTTGATTACCCATTGGGGCATGAGTGGACCCGCGATTTTGAAATTATCAGCGTGGGGAGCTCGATTGCTTAAAGAATATGATTATCGATTTAAAATTTCCGTGAACTGGGCACCGGAATACCATCAAAATGGACTGTTGAATTTGTTTATGGATATTAAGCAAGTAGAACGCAAAACGGTGTTGCGAACCAAAGTATTGGAAGTTCCCAAACGACTTTGGAAAAACTTGGTAAACGCGGCAGGAATAACCGATACAGAAACGTGGCCAGATGTATCCAAACAGCAATTGCAGGAACTAACGGAACAACTTACGCAGTGTGTTTTTCAAGTAAACGGAAAGAGTACCTTTAAGGAAGAATTCGTAACTGCAGGAGGTGTAGAGCTTAAGGAGGTCAATTTTAAAACGTATGAAAGCAAACTGTTGCCACAACTTTATTTTGCGGGTGAAATCATTAATGTAGATGCCATCACCGGAGGCTTCAATTTTCAGAACGCTTGGACCGGAGGATATTTGGCCGCGCAAGGAATTATACAGAAGGAAACCCTAAATAAATAAACCAGTATGCAAACGTACATTGCTTTTTTAAGGGGAATCAATGTAGGTGGAAGAAACAAGATACCAATGTTAGCATTGCGTCAAGTTTTAGAAAGTTTTGGTTTTAAGAACGTCAGAACCTACATCCAAAGTGGTAACGTGGTATTTGAAGCTGGGTTGAGTTCTACTGATGTAATCATTACCTCCATCGAAAAAATGATTCAAGATACTTTTGGATGTAGTGTTCCCGTCCTGGTAATAACTACAGCACAATTGGAGTCTATTTTATCTCAGTGTCCCTATAACGATGAAGCACAAATCAGTATGAATAAAAGCTACTTTGTCTTCTTATTTGAAAGGCCGAAGCAAGAATTACTAAAGATTTTTAAAGTTCTGACGTATCCCAACGAACAGTTTCAAGTTTCCGATGCATGTATTTATTTATTGTGCCTAAATGGATATGGTAAAGCCAAGCTCAACAATAATGTCATTGAATCCAAGTTGAAAGTGGTGGCTACGGCTCGAAATTATAGGACGATGCAGAAAGTGCTGGCTTTGGTAGATTAGTTTGATGGTGGAATGCTTTTTTTAATTTGGTCTAACGTCAATTCAACTCCCAAATCTTATAATTCAAAGCCGTCGCAAAACACACCCAAAGTAAGTAGGGAACGAGGAGTAGGGCGGCAACTCTGCTGACTACATAGAACCTTCTTATAGTTAGGAATAACATACACAAAAGTGCTAGGATGACCAGTAATGCCAAAAAGGGATTTCTCAATCCAAAAAAGGCAATACTCCAGAAGGCATTTAAAAGCAGTTGAAAGCCAAAATAGTATAAGCCCGTTTTAACCCACTTGTGATGAAAGCCCTTTGCCCAAACCCAACCTGCGGAAACCCCCATGAGAATGTATAGTACCGTCCATACTGGTGCAAAAAGCCAACTTGGTGGATTGAAGCTTGGTTTATTTAGCGTTACAAACCATGTGTTTACGGAACTCTGCGTTGCTGCGCTGGCAAGAAAACCAATAATAAGGCAGATAAAAACGCAAATAGCGATATAGGTAAGTTTTCTTTTCAAACTGTGGCGGATTTTCTCTAAAATAAGGATTTATTTTTATACGAGCGGGTAAAAACTATCTTTGCACAAAGTAGCGTGTACATGACCGAAAAAGATTTTATTCCTTCCCCATACTCCCGTCTAAAACCAGAAGGTAAAGTGGGCTACAAATCTCCTAGTAATATTGCCTTGGTAAAGTATTGGGGAAAGAAAGAAAATCAGATTCCGGCGAATCCTTCTATCAGCTTTACTTTGGATGCTTGCGCCACCACTACCTTCGTTTCGTTTGAGAAGTTATTAAAACCCGCTTCTAGCTTTTCTTTTGATTTGTTTTTTGAGGGTGAGGCCAAACCGGATTTCAGACCTAAGATTGAAACTTTTTTTAAACGGGTAGAACAGTACCTTCCTTTTTTAAGGGATTATCATTTTAAAATAGAAACATCCAACTCATTTCCCCATAGTAGCGGAATTGCATCCTCGGCCAGTGGTATGTCTGCCTTGGCTCTTTGTTTAATGGCCTTGGAAAGGGAATTGAGTCCTAGTATGAGTGCTGAATTTTTTACAAAAAAAGCCTCTTTTTTAGCCCGATTGGGTTCCGGTAGTGCCTGCAGAAGCCTAGAGGGCGATTTGGTGCAATGGGGAGTTCATGAGGATAACATGGAAAGTTCCGATTTGTATGGTGTAACATATCCGCATGAAGTGCATTCGATTTTTAAAAAGTTTCACGACACTATTTTGTTGGTCGATAAAGGAGATAAACAAGTGAGCAGTACCGTGGGTCATGAATTAATGCACGGCCATCCTTTCGCGGAGCAGCGTTTTAAGCAGGCACACGAGAATCTATCCCAATTAAAATCCATTTTTAAGAAGGGAAATTTGGATGATTTCATTGAAATAGTGGAAAGCGAGGCTTTGACCTTACACGCCATGATGATGACTAGCCATCCTTATTTTATATTAATGAAGCCCAATACCTTAGAAATTATCAATCGTATATGGGCATTTAGAAAGCGTTCAAAAACCCATGTTTGCTTTACTTTGGATGCAGGTGCTAATGTGCATGTGCTTTATCCGGAAAATGAGAAAGATCAAGTGTTTGAATTTATTACCGATGAGTTGATTGCTTTCTGTCAAAACCAGGAGTATATTTGCGATAGAATTGGTTTTGGGGCAAAATTATTGATGCGTAACTAATAATTAAACCATAAAACAAACGTTTTAAAGCAACTGTAGAACTATATTATTTGTTGTTTTCGATTAAAAAGATAAAATTTACACAATAGTAAGTTATCTTTAATTAAAAGATTTTACAGGATAAAGTCAACTAAGTACCATGAAAGGACCCTTATTTTATTCTAAAATATTATTGTTTGGAGAGTATGGAATCATTAAGGATTCCAAAGGTCTGTCCATTCCTTATAACTTTTATAATGGTGCGTTAAAGTCGGATAACAATTCATCTGACATAGCTATAAACTCAAATGGTAGTTTAGCTTCTTTTGCGGCCTATTTGGAGCAATTGTCAAAGGATGAACCTGAGTTAGTCACTTTTGACCAAGAAAGACTCAAACAGGATGTGTCCAACGGAATGTATTTTGATAGTTCCATTCCACAAGGTTACGGCGTTGGGAGCAGTGGTGCTTTGGTAGCTGCTATTTATGATAAGTATGCAGATGAGAAGATAACGGTTCTTGAAAATCTGACTAGGGAAAAATTATTGGCCTTAAAAGCTATTTTTGGTAAGATGGAGTCTTTCTTTCACGGAAAATCCTCAGGTCTAGATCCTCTGAATAGTTACTTAAGTTTACCTATTTTGATTAATTCACAAGATAATATAGAGTCTGCAAATATTCCTTCACAGCATACCCAAGGTAAGGGTGCTGTATTTTTATTGGATAGTGGTACTACTGGAGAAACTGCTCCTATGGTGCAATTATTTATGGAGAAAATGAAAAACGAAGGTTTTAGGAATATGCTTAAGAATCAGTTCATAAAACACACAGACGCTTGTGTTGATGATTTTGTGAACGGAAACGTAACCTCACTCTTTGGAAATCTAAAGCAACTATCCAATGTAGTATTGGATAATTTTAAGCCTATGATTCCCGCTAAGTTTCATGCGCTTTGGAAACAAGGTATTGATACCAACGACTACTATCTAAAACTTTGTGGTTCTGGCGGTGGTGGTTATATTCTTGGTTTTACCGAGGATATAGACAAGGCTAAAACGGCACTCAAGGACTACCAATTAGAAGTGGTCTATAACTTCTAGCGATACCCAAACTAAATGCTTAATAGAAAAAATAAACTCTTGCTGTTAAAAGTATTGAGTCTATTTTCTGTAGTTCGCGGTTACAACATTCTAGTCATAGCACTCGCCCAATATTTGGCCGCTATTTATATTTTGGCGCCTGACTTGCCTGCGCGAAGTGTAGTGTTTGATATTAACCTTTTTCTTTTGGTGTTTGTTTCCACGCTTGTTATAGCCAGCGGATACATCATTAATAACTTTTACGATGCCGAAAAAGACCTAATCAACAAACCTGCTAAGAGTATGTTGGATCGTTTGGTAAGTCAACGATTTAAGTTAAGTGCATATTTTATTCTCAACTTTATAGCGGTTTTCGCCGCGAGCTATGTTTCGTTTCGAGCGGTGCTATTTTTCTCTGCCTATATCTTTGGTATTTGGTTGTATTCCCACAAGCTAAAAAAGGTGCCTTTATTAGGAAATTTTGTTTCGGCTATTTTAGCCATTACCCCATTTTTTGTCGTTTTTGTATATTACAAGAATTTTGAAACCGTCATTTTTGTCCATGCTATTTTCCTCTTTCTGTTGATTTTGGCTCGGGAAATGATAAAGGATCTTGAAAATATTCCAGGTGATATGGCGCAAAATTATAAGACGATACCAATTATTTACGGACCAAAGGTTTCTAAAGTAGCAATCGGCATTTTAGTACTACTGACCCTGATACCCTCCCTTTTACTTATTTTTAAATTTGATATTGGATATATGGACTATTTCTTTATTAGCTGTGTAGTCTTACTCTTGTTATTTTTGGTGCTATTACCTAAAGCTACCACTCGAAAACATTATATCTGGCTGCATAATATTTTGAAGTTTATTATTGTATCTGGTGTTTTCGGGATTCTTTTGATTGATGTAGATTTAGTCTTAAATCGTATTTTATGATGGATAATATTCTTAAAGTAGCCTTGGCGCAGATAGCACCGGTTTGGTTGAATAAAGAGGCTACCTTGGCAAAAATCGAAAAGACCATTTTAGATGCGGCCAAGGAAAAAGCCGAATTGCTAGTTTTTGGCGAGGCGCTTTTGCCAGGCTATCCTTTTTGGTTAGCGTTGACCGATGGCGCAAAATGGGATTTACAGGTGAACAAGGAACTCCATGCACATTATGTTAGAAATTCTGTTCAGCTAGAAGCAGGGGAGCTGGATGCTGTATGCGCTTTGGCAAGTGAGCACAAAATCGCTATTTATTTAGGTTTGATGGAGCGGGCTAAGGACCGCGGAGGGCATAGTATTTATGCTTCATTGGTATACATTAATCAGAGTGGTGAAATTAAATCCGTTCATCGAAAACTACGACCTACCTATGATGAACGTCTCACCTGGGCACCAGGCGACGGTAATGGACTGCGAGTACATGCTTTGAAACAATTTACAGTGGGCGGACTCAATTGTTGGGAGAATTGGATGCCTTTGCCTAGAGCCGCGCTTTATGGTCAGGGAGAAAACCTGCATGTAGCAGTATGGCCAGGAAGCGAACATAATACAAAAGATATTACACGATTTATCGCAAGGGAATCTCGGAGTTTTGTTATTTCTGTTTCTGCTTTAATGCGTAAAACCGACTTTCCAAAAGGAACGCCACATTTGGAGAAACTTTTGGAAACCGCACCAGAAATATTGGCCAATGGAGGTTCTTGTATTGCAGGTCCAGACGGAGAGTGGATACTACCTCCAGTCCTTAACAAAGAAGGCATCATATTCCAAGAATTAGATTTTAATCGTGTCTATGAGGAACGACAGAATTTTGATCCGGTTGGGCATTATTCGCGGCCAGATGTGACGCAGCTTACCATAAATAGGGAACGCCAAACTACAGTGCGATTTACCGATAATTAATACGTGGTTATTTCCTCCCCTCAATAGGCATCAACTCATATCCTTGATTGATCCCTTTTTGAATGGGCGGAACTCCTTTTTCCATCCAAACGGGTTTTGCATCGCCCTTTAGAAAATAATCAAAGAACTGTGCCATACGGATATTAAAATCGGTTCGATTCTGCATTTTCAGTGGCCAGTGTGGCTCGCCATTGTAGTTAAGGAACCAAGAAGGCTTGCCTAAACGGCGTAAGCTTACAAAGAATTCTATGCCTTGGTACCAGGGCACATGGCCATCAGCATCGTTATGCATGATTAACAATGGGGTATTTATTTTATCGATATTAAAGATAGGGGAGTTCTCTATATACCGGGCAGGATATTCCCATGGGGTACCACCAATTCTACTTTGGGTATGTTCGTATTGGAATTGTCGGCTCAGGCCAGTCCACCAACGAATACCGCCATAAGCACTGATCATGTTGGGTACTGGCGCTCCGGATTCTGCTGCTTTGAAAATATCTGTTTTTGTGACCAGATAGGCAATTTGATAACCGCCCCAGCTGTGTCCTTGTACGCCAATATTATCCTTGTCCACGAAGCCTTTTTCTACAAGCGAGGTGACGCCGGGAATCACACAATTATAAGCACTTTCCCCAGGATAGCCTATGCGGTATTCTATATCTGGATTAAAGATGACATAACCTCTACTAGTATAAAAACTATAGTTGAGCGAGGAGCGTTCTGGCTTTGGTGCTCTATGCCTGTGGATACCATTCGAACTTTTTTCATAAAAGTTGACGAGCATGGGATATTTTTTATTGGGGTCGAAATCTTCGGGCTTGACCAACATGCCTGTAAGTTCTTTTCCATCCAAAGAAATCCAGTTGACCAGTTCTATGCTTCCCCAGTTGTATTCTTGTTGTTGTGGGTTGGCATCGCTTAATTTTAAACTCTTTTTAAAACCAAGATTAGAAACGCGAAGATTCGGAAATTCAGTAAAGGATTCCCGTGTGTAAATTAAGGCATCGTCCAATAACGCCTTTTGTGGTGTTGAATAGCGATGCGGACTAGATAATAAGGTTTTTATTTTTCCATTTTTTGGATTGTACTGGGCATAACCAGCATCTTTGGTATCTTCGTTAAAAGTAGTCAGCAACCAATTTTGATCAACAGGAATATATAGTAATTCATCGTCTAATGCAACATAGCGATACACCGTTTTGCTTTCTCTACCGGAAGTTAGTTTGGTGCCTGTACCCGTTTTGGGGTCAAATTGCCAGATATCGTAGCGGTCGTAAAGAATAAGGTAGACATCGTTTATTGTCCATCCCGCAGCACCATAAGCTGACGGAAAATTAGGGGAATCGTTCGTCTCGTTAAAAAACTGTTTTCCCTTGGTCAACGCTTTTAAGTTCCCGGCAGGGAGGGTGTAACTAATCCAGGTACTGTCCGTTCTGCTGTATCCATAAGCGTATTTTGCTTTGGGACTCAGCTGTACTCTGGGCACTTTGGTCAAGGATAATAACGTTTCTCCGGAGTTAGTACTTATCAATTTATAGTCATTGTCCCGCCTTCCGGTCCACTGACTTTCGAGTTCATGGGGAAGGGTAGTGTTAATTAAAGCATAGAGAGCATTACCCTCATCACCCAATTCGGAATTAGGAAAATCGCTTGTGGCCAAAGGCACTACTTCATTATTTTTAAGATGTACCGTGGTGCGGTAGCTGGCAATAGAATCGTTCTTTAGCTGTAGTTCTTGCACCGTGTATAATCTTGGTTCATTATAGGTCCACACCTCCACATTTACGATTTCATCTTCTGTTAGGGTAGTATCTTTTATGATAGGCGGAGTTGCCAGACCAAAGAACAGTTTGGACTCGTCCTTTGAGAATTCGATATCGCCATAGGAAGAAACCATATAGCCAGTTGGCGCGGTGGACGGGTCTACTATTTTTTTGGCTGTTTCGTTTCCTTTATTCCACACAAAGAGCTCGTTAGGTCTTGTTTGAATTTTGGTGGTGTCCGTGTCTGTAACAAAGCCTAAATGGGTTCCGGAATCACTTAGACTTAGATTAAAATATTTTGCTTTTTGTGCGTTGTGGAGTTTATGACTGCTCTGGGTTTCCATATCTATCAGATAGACGGCAGCATCATCTTCTTTATCTTTACCAGTAGTTGCGTAGGCCATCGATTTTCCTTCTTTTGCAAACATGAAATCGGTTACATAGGGCATTGTGTCCTGTTTTCCTGTTAACAAATTCCTTAGCACTAAGTGGTAGCCATTCTTTTTACCGACTTTTTTAGGTTTTTTCTTTTTATCTACTTTATCCTCAAGGGTGTCCTTTTCCTTTTCTTCTTTTACTTCGTCTATGTAATACGCCACGTAGCCCGACCATTTTTCTGGGAGCTGAAAGGATTTTACGTTCGCTATTTTTGTAATCCCATTTGTGTTTAAGTCTAAAATCCCTAAAGAATCTTTAGGCAAATCTTCCTTTTTAGTTTTTCTGCTTTTCATAGCTCGGACACTGTCTTTCCAAGCGGTAATAGTAAACACTACAAATTTCGAATTGTAGGTAAACGCTGCTTTATCAGCCCTTTCATGTTCAAAAATTAGTTTTCCATTGGTATCCTTTACTTTTAACGCAGCATCTTTTTCCCCTTGCTCCAGTTCGTAAAGGACATAATTCCCGTTCGGAGAAATACTAGAATTTTGGACGGTATTCCATAGTTCATAATCATTATGATCTAACACCTTTTTTTGAGCGAAAACGGATACGGATACGAGTACAAAGAATAGCAAAAGTGATTTTTGAATCATGATGAGTTTTAGATTTCCTTAAATATAGAAAATAATTAAAAAATGGAGGGTAATAGAAATCGATTTAAAACCCACAATATTAATTTGATATGGAACGCTTTGCTACCTTTGCACCAAATATGAGTACTATGAGCAGGGAAGATTCCAACAGAGGTAAAAAGGCATCGGGAAGACAGGGTGGTAATTTTAAGAAGAACAGTTATGCTAGAGGCAACGCTCCTATTAAAAAAAGTACCGCTCCTAAACAAGTCTCGGATCCTAATTCTATCCGTTTGAATAAATATGTGGCCAACTCTGGGGTTTGTTCCCGAAGAGATGCCGATATCTATATAGCTGCCGGTAATATTACGGTTAATGGTAAGCCCATTACCGAAATGGGTTACAAAGTGAAGCTAACCGATGAGGTGAAGTTTGACGGTCGTCTATTGAATCCGGTGAAAAAGGAATATGTAGTATTAAACAAACCCAAGGATTTTAGTACGACCATTAGGGATGAAAAGGGTAAAAGACATGTTTCTGGTTTGATATCCAATGCCTCAAAATCGAAATTATTGCCTGTTGATAAGCTAGATAAGGAGGATACCGGATTACTGGTTTTTACAAATGATGGAGACCTTACCAAACGCTTAAAAAGCCCAATTAACGGACTCCGAAAAATTTACCATTTGGTACTGGATAGGGATTTAATTTCTGCTGATCTTCAGAAAATAAAAGAAGGTGTAACTGTAGATGAAAAGGTAGTGCGGGTACAAGACATCAGTTATATCGATAATTCTCCAAAGCGAGAAGTAGGCGTAGAGATATTTAGTTCACGCGCCAAAATATTAGAACGTCTCTTTAAGCAATTGGATTATAAAATCATGAGGTTAGACCGAGTTGTATATGGCGGATTAACCAAGAAGGATTTACCCCGTGGACATTGGCGTTTCTTGACTGACCAAGAAATCATCAATTTCAATATGATAAAGTAGTGTTTTTTTAAAAAATTTAAAGACTAGCGCAGCTATTTCTCATCATAGGCCTTTCCTGAAAAAATAGATAGTTTGATAGTAGAATAGCTGTATTATAAGGTTTTTGTTTCATCCTATTCCAGTAGGAAAAACACCTAACTAGCTCTTTTATTCGAAGTAAAATTTAATCTCTGGAATACCCATCTCCAAATAAGTAACTAACAATAATACCGTGGGTATTGCCCAAGGGCGAATCGTTAAAAGTTAGATTATAGCTATAAATCGCCCTGATATTTTTTAAGAGATACACGCCTGCCAATAGGTTTATGGAGGAATTGGAACGATATCCGGTACCCAACTCGAACTTGTTTTTGTAGCTAAAGGATATGTTTGTGTCTATCTGCAATGGAGCCCCATTTTCCTGCTTTAGCAGCACACTCGGTTTTATCATAATTTCCTCAAACTGATTGGAAAAGAAACGGTATCCCAAATACCCATAAAACGGATTGGATAGGTCTAAGTTTTCATCATTAGAGGCCAAAGCGTCACCAAGGATATTCGGTGACGAGAGTCCCAAATAAAAATTAGCAAGGTTCAATAGGATACCTACCCCAACCGTAGGGATAGTAGCATCTATATTCGCCGCAAAATTAGGATCGTTCATAATACCTAGTTCCAGAAGATTGTCCTGATATTGTTGTACACCAGGCGATATGGAGAAGGACAGTGAATTAGGTGTGTATATTTGCCAATACGGTCTGTTGCTTTTGGTATCGAAGAAAATTTTATAGGAATAGGTTGCAAATGCGCTGGTAGATGTAGTTACTCCTATTTCATCCCTAATAAAACCGGCACCAAGGCCTACTTTTCCTCGATTGAACGGACTATGAATACTTAATGCAAAACTTCTGGGACTACCTTCTATATTGTTAAAGAAGCCTGAATTGTTCAAGGTAACCTCTGTACTTGATGCCAGACCTGCATAGGCGGTATTGATCAAGTAGGGGTTATAGTTGTATTCCCCAAATGTGGGCGTTTGCTGTGCATTTAGGTTTTGATGACCAAATTGCACAAGTAAGTTCAGCGCTATAAAAGCGATATAAGTTGATATTTGCTTCATTATGTTATCGCTTTATGACCAGGTACCCCTGTGTTTTTTTGAGGTTATGAGCTCCTGATACCTGAATGTTAAAGAAATAAGTTCCGCTGGGAAGTTCGTTCGCACCCATACTCGTTTTTTCATTGGCCATACCCCTGAATGCATTAGAACCATTATTATAACCCTGTACTTGGAACACCATATCTCCCCATCTATTATAAATAGATACAGTATTATCTGGATTATCTTCAATACCTTCAATTACCCAATAATCGTTTACATTATCACCATTAGGAGAAAATCCGTATTGTGTTAAATCTGGTAAGGTTTCTGTTGTAAAACGTTCTTCAGAACAACCTATAGCATTACCGTCCTCGTTGTATGGTATAACGGTAACAAAAACAACTGTATTTTCTGTAAAATCTTGGTTAGGTACATAACTTAAAACGCTACCTAAATCACCAGAGAAAATCTCTAAACCTCCAGAGCTTGTTCCAATACTTAGGTTATAACCGGTTGCATTATTAACCTCATTCCATGATATCGCCGTTGCAAGCGGAACATTTGTTTCATTCGCTTGAGGACTACTTAAAGTAGTACAATCTGGTACTGTAATAGTATCCTCTGTCATAAAACTTTCTTCTGCACATCCTATAGCGTCCCCAGCTTCATTATAGGGAATGATATTGACGAATAGTATCGTATTTTCTTCAAAAGCTGAGCTTGGGTTAAAACTTAACGAATTGCCTACATCTCCTGTAAAAACTTCGGAACCTCCAGAACTGGTTCCGATGGAAAGTCTATAACCCGTTGCACCATTTGCGCTATTCCAAGAAAGACTGGAACCAACAGGTACATTCAAAGCATCTGCCAGCGGACTATTCATGTTAGTACAATCAGGAAGGTTAATACTATTTTCTGTAGTAAAACTTTCTTCTGTGCATCCCGTGGTTGCGCCATCCGCATTGTATGGAGTTACGGTTACGAAGATTGTTGCATTTTCATCAAAAGCTCCAATAGGTGTATAGGTTAATACATTGGCCATATCGCCGCTGAATATATCAGCCATGCCAGAACTTGTGCCTACGCTAAGTCTATATCCGGTTGCAGTGGTTACTGCATCCCAATTAATGGCTGTTGAAACGGAAACATTAGTTTCTGTATTTAAAGGACTATTTAATAGCGTACAGCTTGGAAGATTAACAATATTTTCTGTAGTAAACTTTTCCTCTGCGCACCCAACAGCATCTCCATCCAAATTGTAAGGAACTATAGTGATAAAAATAGTAGTGTTCTCTTCAAAGTTTATTGAAGGGTCATAAATTAAAATATTACCTATATCCCCAGTAAAAAGCTCAGAGCCTGCTGAGGTGGTGCCAATGGATAGTCTATATCCAGTTGCGCCTGTGGCAGCATTCCAAGTAATATTGGAACCTACAGAAACATCAGTTTCATTGTTTAAAGGACTATTTAGCGTTGTACAATCCGGTAGGGCTATATTATTTAGGGTAGTAAAACTTTCTGCTACACAACCCATAGCATCCCCAAACGTGTTGTATGGAGTAATGAGTACAAAGATTTCCGTGTTTTCAGGTAGGTTGTCTGACAGATTTAAGGTGGTCACGTTACCTACATCGTCCATGTAGATATCGTTTGCTCCTGAGCTAGTTCCCACAGAAATCCTATAACCAGTTGTATTGGCCGCAACGTTCCATGTTATATCAGTTGCCACAGGAACATCAGCAGCATTGCTCAAGGGAGTACTCAAGGTTGTACAAGCTGGTGGATTTGTAAGGCTGGATGTGCCTGTTCTAAAACTTTCTTCGATACAACCCGTAGCATCACCTATAGCATTATAAGGGATAATGGTAACATAGTGCGTTCTGTTTTGCTGAAGAAGGTCAGTAAAAGTATAGGAAGTATTAATTCCAACATCAATACTATTTGCTACTTCTATTCCGCCCTGTGTGTTACCAACCATTACTAGATACCCTGTAGCACCGTTTACTGCGTTCCACGTTATGTCAGTATCGATAGGTACTCCCGTTGTTCCATTACTTGGGCTTAATAAGTTAGTACATGCAGGAGGAACAGGAATAATTTCTGTTCTAAAGCTTTCTTCTGTACATGATGTAGCATTACCTTCCTCGTTATACGGTACTATGCTAACGAAAATATCCGTGTCCTCCGGTAGGTCGTTTGTTAGTTCAAATGTAGTAGCATTATTAACATCCACACCGTTCATAATATCTACAGCTCCCGTTGTCGTTCCTACGGTCAACCGATAACCATCCGCATTGGCAATAGGATTCCAGCTGAGGTCTGTGTTTATAGAAACATTGGTGGCACTATTTAAGGGTTCGGTAAGACTTGTACAATCTGGAATAGTGGCAATAATTCCTAATATAGTAAAGCTTTCTTCTGTGCAAGGCCCTACTGCGTCTCCTGTATCATTAAAAGGAACCAAAGTTACATAGACGGAATCGCCGGTATTAAAATCTGCCGCAAATTCGTAAAAGGTGTCGTTGATAGTTTCGTTATTTACCAAGGTAATATTACTAGGTTGTACTACCACCGTAAGCCTATAACCTCTTGCGAAAAGCGAGGGTTGCCAAGTTAAATTCGTATTTAAAGGTAGATCTATAGCTCCGTTGAGGGGCGAGGTTAATTGTGTGCATTCTGGAACAGGACAATCCAAGACATCATTGGTAATATTCCAACTATAAGTATCAATCATAGTTTGGCGTTCTTCTGCAGCATCACAATAAAGTAAGCCTTCTGCACCAAGTGTAAGACCGCTTGTCAATGTCTGTTCTGACCACGATATTAAGGTGTTATCGTAGTTTTCGCGAATTAAGGCGGTATTGTCGAGCATATCGGTCATGTTCGTTACACCTTCTACATTCCAATCGCCCAGGTATTGATCAAGTGCAGTAGTATTATTAAATGCGGATTCCATATTTACGGTTCCCAAATCCCATTGGTCCATAGCTTGGTTATAGGCAGAGGCATTTTCGAACATAGCCTCCATGTTGGCTACACCTGATACTCGCCAGTTATTTAAACTTTGGTTGAAGGAACTTGTGCTGCTGAACATTTCCTCCATTGTAGAGACACCTCTAACGTTCCATGAGTTTATGTCTTGGTTGAACGCAGCTGCATTTTTGAACATGGTCTCCATAGTGGTCACCGATGCTACGTTCCATGATGTTAAGGGCTGGTCAAAGGTAACTGCATCTTCGAACATGCTTAGCATCGTTGTTACAAAAGAGGTATTCCAAGCGTCTATTGGTTGATTAAAGATTGTTGCTCCTTGAAACATTTCTGTCATGGTAAGTACCTCTCCTGTATTCCAATTTTCAATAGTTTGGTCAAATGCAGTAGCAGTTTTAAACATGGCTTGCATATTGGTTACCGAAGCAACGTTCCAATTCCCTATTTCACCATTGAATACTGCGGCACCCTCAAACATGGAAGGCATCAACGTTACAGAGGAAACATCCCAAAGATTCAAGGGTTGGTTAAAAACTAGAGCATTTTCGAACATGGAGGTCATATTTGCTACGGCACTTACTTCCCACTCATCTAAGGGCTGGTTGAATGCTTCTGCGTTTTCAAACATAGTGGACATATTTACAACCGAGTTTACCACCCATTCGTTCAGCGGTTGGTCAAAGACCAATGCCCTCCTGAAAATAGAACTCATGTTTATGGCATTTGTTACATCCCAGTCGTTTATGTTTTGATTGAAAGAACCAGCGTCTTGAAACATTTGGCTCATATTCGTAACCAAGCCCACTTCCCATAAATTTAGAGGTTGGTCAAACGTTACGGCATTATCGAACATGGCTAACATATTCGTTACTTTGTCTACATTCCAGTCATTTAACGGTTGGTTAAATACTTCTGCATCTTTGAACATACCTATCATGTTCAAAACATTATCTACATCCCAAGATTCAATAGGAATATTAAAGGCTTCTGCATTTTCGAACATACTTTCCATGTCAATAACCTTCTCTACTTCCCAATCTTCTATGGCACCATTAAATGCTACGGCACCTTTGAACATATCTTTCATGGTCGTAACTTCCCTCACGTCCCACAGGTTTAGGGACTGATTAAAGATATCTGTTTGTTCAAACATTCTGGACATGTTTTGAACCTTGCTGGTATCCCAATTTCCAATAGGTTGGTTAAAGGCGTCTGCACCAAAGAACATACCGGACATATTCTCTACAGTACCCACGATCCAGTTATCCAAAGGTTGGCTAAATGCTCTTGCCCCGATAAACATATAGGACATGTTCTCCACGTTGCTTACATCCCAGGCATTTATATCTCCATTAAATATCTGACAGCTATTGAACATACCTCCCATGGAAGTCACAGCACTAAGATTTGGGATGTCGGTTGCATTGTATTCCATATTAATGCAGTAATAAAAAGCCCGCTCCATAGACTGCCATACTTGCGTTCCCCATTGGTCTATAGAGAGCAGTTTTATGTTATCGGTATTGGAATAGTCGTGAAACGGAGCTGGAAAATCGCCTATAATAGAAACGGTATAAGTTCCCGGAGCAAGATAGGTATGGGTAATGTCTCCCGTTACATTATTATCGAACTGATCATCGCCCCAATCTATAGAGTAATTGTAGGTAAGATAACTTGGATACCCTGTATTTGCCTCTATTTTTAATTGGTTGGCATTGGTAGTGTCATTATCTGTAATGGTAGTGTCATAGGTTAGTTTAAAAGCATCTGGGCTATTTATCCATGATGGCACTACGGTAAAGTTTTCTTCGGTACAGCCTACTGCGTCTCCATCGGTGGTATTATAGGGAACTATAAGAACGAATACCTCATCCCCGGATACTAATAAGTCATCACCAGCAGGCGTCTCAAGGTTAAGACCTACAATATTTCCGCCCGCGACATCATAGCTATCGAAGGGAGTGGATTCAATACCGCCTCTAAGTACTTTTACGGTAACCTTATATCCCGTAGCACCAGGTGTCTGTGCCCAGGTAAGGTTTGCACTCGCGGGTACATTTGTATCTCCGTTTACGGGAGAGACCAAATTGGTGCAGAGTACAAAGGAGCAGTTGATGATATCTCCCGTAATGTTCCATCCAGAATTGTTTATTAGTTCTTGTCTAGCAATCCTACCATCGCAATAGGTTAGAGTTGTAGCACCTAGGTTTACATTTGAATTTACGGTTTGTGCCGCCCAACCTATTAACGAGTTGTCATAGTTTTCTTGGGAAAGTCCAGAATTGGAAAGCATGTTTGCCATATTTGTAATACTGCTAACATTCCAAGTTTCTAGATTTTGGTTAAAGGCATCTGCGTTTTGGAACATTCCGCTCATATTCGTGACGGATGTCGTATTCCAGTCAGTCAGTACTTGGTCAAATACTTGGTTTTGGCCAAACATACTAGTCATATTAGTTACATTGTCTACATCCCAGTTATTTAAAGGTTGATTAAAGACTTGCGATAAATAGAACATATAGCTCATATCGGTAACGTTGGTAACGTTCCAATCATTCAATGGCTGATTAAATATGGCTGATTCTCTAAACATACTAGCCATATTGGTTACGTTATCCACGTCCCAACTACTAATATCTTGGTTGAAACTAGGTGCATTTTCAAACATCCCTCGCATATTCGTGACATTGATTACGTCCCATCCGCTTATATCTTGGTTAAAATCAGTGTTGTCACGAAACATATAATTCATATCCGTAACGTTACCAACTTCCCATTCATCCAATGGTTGGTTGTAGATAGCTCCCAGCCATCGAACATACTGGCCATGTTAGTTACATTACTCACATCCCAATCGTTTAAAGGATGGTTAAACGTTCTGTGCCTGTGAAACATAAAAGACATGTCGGTAACGTTGGTTACATTCCATATCTCAATGGGATAATTAAATAGCGACTCCCTGAACATACCAGACATGTTAGTTACGTTATCCACGATCCAATTGCTTATCGGGTGATTAAAATCGGACCCTTGGAACATTCCTGACATATCAGTTACAATAGTGATATCCCAATTGTTCAAGGGTCTATCAAATCTATTAGTGTACCTAAATGTACCGGACATATTGGTGACTTGACTCACGTCCCAGTTGTTAATATTCTGATTAAAATCACTTGCTTCAGAAAATGTGTATTCCAAAGTGTTCACCGAAGCTATATTCCAGTTATCTAATGGTTCGTTGAACCTTCTTGCTCTATGAAAGGTCCAAGACATATCGGTTACATTAATTGTGTTCCAAAGATCTAGAGGTCTGTTGAAAATTATTGCTTCTGCAAAAAGCCCTGAAATATCTGTAATCGTGGTGATATCCCAATTATTAAGAATACCATTAAAAGATTCGCAGCCACGGAACATATTTTTTAAACTCGTTACTTGAGAAAGATCAGGGGCAGCTATAGCGTCAAAATTTATATTCTGACAACCATAAAAGGCATTTTCCATGCTTTCCCACTGTATAGTACCCCAACTTACAATCTGAATTATTTTATTACGATCTCCTGTTTCATTGAAGTAAATACTAGGAAAAACTCCACTTATGGCTATAGTGTAGGTGCTAGGCGCTCCATAGATGTGTGTAATGTTACCAGTTACCCCAGTATCGGTATTTCCATCACCCCAATCTACCGTGTAATTATAGGTTGTAAATGCCGGATTTGTAGGTATCGTAACTTCATTATTTGCAGACGAACCTGGGCTGGTGTTTACCGTATTCCATATGGATGTAAAGGATTGTGAGAAAATGGTAGTACTAAAAAGTAAAACTAACAGGGATAGTAGTTTTTTAGGCATTGAGCGTAGGTATTTGGACGCTCCAAAATAGGAGCTCTGTCGATAACGAGATAGTGTTTAGATTATTTCGTGTATTTCTAGTTTTGTTGTGAAAACATAAAATTCCGAAGTAAAGCACAAAAAAACACCCCTGTTTTCAGGGGTATTGGTAATAACCTGCGTTTCTATCGCACTGTTAAATAGATGTACTGGTCTCTTATTTTTCTTGTAGTAATAACCAAAGATTTGGGTCCAAAACAACAGAATCTGGAGGTGAATCCAGAGCAAATTTAAAGCTGGATTTTCGGTTGCTTATTTGAACCGTTTTTATGATAGATGTACCTTCTTTTTGCAAACCGATTTCCAAAGGAAAATCAAAGAGATACTGTTTCTGAGTTTGAATAATATTCAAGGTAATTTTCCCCTTTTTGTAACTCCAGTCCCATTTGAGTTCTGGGTAGCCCTTTGTAAAAATCCATTGCTGAAAAAAAAGGTTGAGGTCCTTTCCAGAAACTTCTTCCATGATTTTTTGAAAATCTATGGTCATGACATTACCGTTCTGGTAGGTGTTATAGTAGGTTTTAATTCCTTTCCAAAAGGCTTCATCACCTAATTTATGCCGCAGCATATTCAGCACCCAACCTCCTTTTTGATAGGTATTGGTACTCAAAACCTTCATAGGGTCGGTAATACTAGCATCTACGATGGGGGAGGGATTCTTCTGGTAATATTCGATAATCTGTTTTCTGTCCAATCCCAATTCCTCTTTACGTTTTTTATCCCCGTAAACACCTTCTTGGTACAGAATTGCAAAGTAGGTGGCGAAACCTTCGCTGAGCCAAACATGGTTCCAGTCGTTTTCGGTGGCGGAATTACCAAACCATTGATGTGCAATTTCGTGTGCAATCAAGCCTTCTACTTCATTTTTTCCGGTAACGGAATTCTCAAAATAGGCTATATTACCTGCATTTTCAAGTCCGCCCCATTGGGTCTTCGCTTGCATATTGGCCAATTTGGTATAGGAATAAGGGCCAATGTTGTCAATAAAAAATTGAAGCACTTTGGTTGCCACCCCATAATCCGAAAAGCCATCCAAGCGATTTTCAGGATACACCCAAGCGGAAACGGGAATTCCCTCAACGTCACCCAAAAGCCGACTGGCAAATTTGGTTACTCCGATAGTAACGACTTTCATGGCCACAGGAGCTGGTTCTCTGTAGATAGTCAGCTTCGTGCCATTATCCAAATTACTCTCCTCAATTTTTTCACCTGTAGCAACTACATCGTAATGCTCTGGTGCCGTGATGCGAAATTCAATACTTGCTTTGTCTGAAGGATGGTCAACAGAAGGCAACCAATGTCGAGCTAAATTAGGCCAGTTATCTCCGAAGAAAGAACGTTCGCCAAATTTGGTAGTGTCAATTACCAAACCGCGCTCGGGAATTCCTTCATATTGTATTGTATAGGTTCTATTCTTTTCCTCTTCGGGAGTAGGAATGATTTTAATCTTGTTGTTTTCGTAGGTGTAATTAACTTTGATGCTATCCTCGAAAACGCTTACAACCTGCATGCCATAATTTTCTGATTTGGCAATAAGGTCGAGCGCAAATTCGTTAACCTCATTTTGAAAGTTAATGGTGACCTTGGCTTTTCCTTCAATGTGGTTATTTTTATCGTTTAATTTAAGGTCGAAAATATAGGACTGAACATCTGCAGAAGAATTTCTTTGATAGGTGTCTTGTGCACTTATGAGATGACAAATTAAAAGTTGGGTAATTAAAAAGAGGTTATTTTTCATTTGATTCAACGGTTGGTTTCACGAATATAGTTTAATCAAAAGAATTTGTATTTATTACTCAGATTTGGGCAATAAAAAAGGCAACTCGTACGAGTTGCCTTAAATATTAATCGATGTATTTTTTAAAGTACAGGTATTCTTAATGTTTGACCTGGGTAGATTTTATCAGGATGCTCTAACATTGGTCGATTGGCCTCAAATATGATATTATATTTCATGGGGTCACCATAGACAATTTGAGAAATCTTAGAAAGTGTATCGCCAGATTTCACAACATGAAAAGTAGCCTCTGGTTCAGGATTAGTTACTGTAATGTTATCTTCAACAGCTCCTATATTATCAATGTTTCCCATTGCTAATATAATCTTCTCCCGGTCAGCATTTGTATCTGTGACACCAGATACCGTTACCATTTCTGATACTTCAAGATGAAGATTCGAAACAGGAATACCTAATCTCGTAACTTCTGCTTTTAGTAAATCAGTTTTACTAAGTGGTGTAACTTCAACAGCCTCTTCTTTCTTCCCAAATAGTTTTTTCCCGGCGTTTTTTATAAACGAAAATAAGCCCATAATAATTTATTTTTCAATGGTTAAATAGTCAATTGGATATGATTATCCACTTTTCTACAAATCCAATTTAATGAATTTATTACTAGACTGATAAATATTGACACCAATTTTTAAAATAATTTAATTAGACTTCTCTCATCTTCTCCCGAATCTCATGCAAACACAAATTACCTATACTACCTTCATGAGTATGTTTGATGTCCCGTTTTGGTATAAAGGTACCTTCATTGATTTCTTTTCCCATTTGCTTGTATGCATCACGGAAGGGCATTCCGTTTTGCACGAGTTCGTTTAAAGTGTCTACACTAAAGAGGTAGTCGTATTTTGGATCTTCCAAAATGCCTTCGTTCACTTGTATTTCCCGTAAACTAAAGCTCATGATTTCCAAACAGGCTTTCATATCCTGTATCGCAGGTATAATAATTTCCTTTACCAATTGCAAATCACGATGGTAACCACTTGGCAGGTTATTAATGACCATGGTAAGTTGATTAGGAATGGATTGTAGCTTGTTGCATTTCCCCCTAACCAGTTCAAAAACATCAGGATTTTTCTTATGCGGCATAATGCTGGAACCCGTGGTTAACTCATCTGGAAAAGAAATAAAGTCAAAATTTTGACTCATGTATAAACAAATATCCATAGCCATTTTGGATAGGGTAGCGGCAATATTTGCCATTCCGAAAGCTGTTGCTTTTTCTACTTTTCCTCTCCCCATTTGGGCGGCCACAACGTTATATTTCATTGTTTCAAAACCCATTTCTTTAGTCGTAAAACTCCGGTCAACTGGGAAGGAGCTTCCATAACCGGCAGCACTCCCCATGGGGTTTTGGTCGGCCACTTTATAGGCCGCATTAATAAAATAAAGGTCATCAATGAGACTTTCGGCATAGGCAGAGAACCATAACCCAAAGGAAGATGGCATGGCAATTTGCAGATGTGTATAACCGGGCAAGAGCACTCTTTTGTATTTGTCTGCCAAGTTCAATAACAAATCAAAAAGCGTTTTGGTCATTGCTTTGATTTCTGCAAGTTCATCTTTTAAATACAAATGCATAGCCACAAGAACTTGATCGTTACGAGATCGCGCGGTATGGATTTTCTTGCCCGTATCCCCTAAAGCCAAAGTCAGTTGAAATTCGATTTTGGAGTGCATGTCCTCAAAATTCTTTTCAATGATAAAAGAACCGTTTTCTATTTTTGCCGCTATGTTGTCTAGTTCGCTTACTAGCTCATTAGTTTCCTTTTCAGTGAGTAGACCAATTTTACCTAACATTTTTGCATGCGCTTTCGAGGCAATAACATCGTATTTGGCTAAATGCAAATCGAGTTCTCGATCGTAACCCACAGTAAAGTGGTCTATTTTTTTATCTGTACTAAATCCTTTATCCCAGAGTTTCATAGTGTCAATTCGAGTTAAGTGAGAGATTTTTTAAAAGTTCCATTGCCTTTTTAGCATCATGTTCAGCTATAAAAATATGATCGTGATAAAAAGCAGCAATTACATTACAACTTATTTGATGTTCGGTTAAAGCTTTAGAAACAGCAGCTGTTAGTTCAATAGCTTCCAAAGATGAGTGCACGGTTAGCGTAACCCAGGAGAAAACGCCTTCGTATGTTAATTTTAGAATATCAGCTTTCTCTTTTTTTAATACAAGCGTCATATGTTCCCCTTCCTTAAATGTTGCAAGTATATCTGAAAAGTTGATTTGAAAAAAAGAATCTACTACGGTAAAGACATACCTACCCTCGTTAATTTTGGGGTTCATTTCAGAAAGGAAACTTGATAATTCTATTATACCAGACATTGTATTATGGGCGTAAAAAGCGGTTTAATATTTTGATATACAAATCTATTCCCTCCTCAATTTCCTGCACGTAAATATACTCATCTGCAGAATGGGAACGGGTACTATCTCCTGGTCCTAATTTAAGAGATTGACACGTCAATGCGGCTTGGTCAGATAGGGTAGGAGAACCATAGGTTTTCCTACCTAATGCAATTCCTGATTTTACCAATGGATGATCTTTATTTATTTTAGAGGAGTTGAGTCTAAGACCACGTTCTTTTATTTCACAAGGCGCTTCTGATTTAAGCAAATCTGCAATTTCTTTGTTAGCGTAGGCATCGTTTACACGAACATCGATTACTAATGCTACCTGTGCAGGAACAACGTTATGCTGACTACCGGCATTGATTTGGGTAACCGTCATTTTTACATCGCCCAAAGCGTCGGAAGTTTTCTTGAATTTAAAATTTTTAAACCATTCCAATACTTTAATGGAATTGTAAATGGAGTTATTATTATTTGGGTGCGCGGCATGTGAGGGAGTACCTTTCACTACCGCATCAAATACTACCAAACCTTTTTCGGCTATGGCCAGATCCATTAAGGTAGGTTCGCCTACAATGGCAACGTCTATTTTTGGTAATTGGGGTAGTAATCCCCGTAAACTATTCGGCCCGGCATTTTCTTCTTCCATTGAGGCCACCATAAGTATGTTGTGATTGAGATTTTCTACTGCATAATAATGAGTGAAGGTTGCGATAAGTGAAACCAAACAACCGCCGGCATCATTACTGCCTAATCCGTATAATTTACCATCCTCAACATGCGCACAAAAAGGGTCTCTGGTATATGCTTTGTTAGGTTTTACAGTGTCGTGGTGTGAGTTGAGGAGCAAAGTTGGTTTGCTGTAGTCCCAGTTTTTATTCTTGGCAAAAACATTATTATGAACGCGCTCAAAGGGAATATCAAAATCCTTGAACCAATCTTGAATTACATCGGCGGTCTTATCTTCTTCTCCAGAAAAGGATTGTATTGAAATTAGATTTTTTAATAAACCTATGGCCTTTTCTGTGAGTTTTTGCTGTGTCATTTTATAGTGTAATCGTTGTGAAAAGTTCGTTTTCTAGGTGTAGCATCGAAGGGTGTCCAATACATACTTTACCCACATTTTTATTTAAGGCATGAAAGCAGTTTTCCAATTTCGGAAGCATACCGTCCGCAATAATTCCATCTGATAATAATTGTTGATAGGTTTTGGAATCGATGTATTTCACCACGGAATTTTCATCAGTCACATCCCTCAAAACACCTTTTTTTTCAAAGCAATAGTAGAGCGTGGTCTCATAAATGTTGCTCATACCAATTGCTAATTCAGAAGCAATGGTATCGGCATTGGTATTCAATAACTGCCCCTTTCCGTCATGGGTCATGGCACAGAAAACTGGAGTTAAGTGCGCTTGTAACAGTTTTGAAATCATTTCACTGCTAACGCCATCAACGTCACCTGCAAAGCCATAGTCGATTTCTTTAACTGGGCGTTTATGTGCTTGAATAGCATCTCCGTCCGCACCACTTAAACCGATGGCATTACAATTACTCGCCTGTAATTGAGCCACTATGGTTTTATTTGTTAACCCGGCATAAACCATCGTAATCACATCCAGGGTTTCCGAGTCTGTAATTCTTCTGCCACCAACCATTTTTGACTCGATACCGAGTTTAGTGGCGAATTGTGTAGCTAATTTTCCACCACCATGTACTAGTATTTTGCATCCACCAAGACTTGCGAAAAGCGCTAAGAACTTTGAGAGTTCTGTTTTGTTTTCTATTACGTTACCGCCGATTTTTATGATTGATAATTTCTGTTTCATGTTAAGCATTTAGAATTCCACCATCAATAGTCATTGAAGTGCCCGTAATCCAAGAAGAATCATCTGAAACTAGGAACAGCGCTAATTTTGCAACATCATCCGGCCTTCCTAAACGCTTCATTAATGTTGCCTTTCCTGCATTGTCAACGGCTTCTTCCGGATTTTTGAATGCGCTGGCCGAATCCCATAATAGTGGCGTATCAACAGGGCCGGGACACATGGCATTCACCCTAATTTTAGGAGCGTATTCAACCGCCATTTGTTTCATTAAGGCTATGGAACCTGCTTTAGAAGCACAATATGCAGGATGATTTGGAAAACTCTTAAATGCTGCAATAGAGGCATTTATTAGAATAGTGCCTTGCTGCTTTTGTAGCTGTGGAATGGCATATTTTGAAAGATAAAAAATAGCACTAAGGTTTGTGTTTAATGTTGTATGCCAATCTTCGATGGCCAAGTCCACAACATTTCCAAGCCCTAAAATCCCTGCGTTTATAGAAACAATATCTAGCTTTCTAAAGCTTTTAATAGCAGTTTTAACGAGTTGTTCATTGTAGCTCGGTTCACTAACATCTCCTGGAATAAAAACCGAGCCCTCAAGTTCTTTCATCAAGGAATTACCTCTTTCTTCGTTTCTTCCAGATAAAATTAATTTTGCGCCTTGGGCATGAAAAGATTTGGCAATGGCTCTACCCATACCACTGGTAGCACCGGTTATAATACAAACCTTATCTTTTAATTTTAAGTCCATCCTAGCTGTTTTCTAATATTTTCTTTAAAACCATTTGTGCTGCATAGGTTCTATTATTCGCTTGCTCAATGACCAATGACTGTTCTCCATCTAAAATTGCGTCTTCAACTACAACATTTCTTCGCACAGGTAAACAATGCATGAATTTGGCATCTCCCAATTTTTCTTGTGTCATCATCCAGTTGGAATCCTCACTCAAGACTTTACCATATTCGGAATAACTACTCCAATTTTTTACATAAACAAAATTAGCATTTTCGCATGCTTTTTGTTGGTCATACTCGACTTTAATACCTTTGGTGATCTCAGGATTCAGTTCATATCCTTTGGGATGGGTAATCACAAATTCCACATCTTGTAACTGCATTATTTCTACAAAAGAATTAGCCACAGCATGTGGTAAAGCCTTTGGGTGTGGCGCCCAAGAAAGCACCACTTTTGGTCTTTCTTTAGTATTTTGCTCGTCTAAAGTAATGGCATCTGCCAACGCCTGTAATGGATGCCCAACGGAACTCTCCATATTTACAACAGGAATAGAAGCGTAATTTTTAAAACCATTTAAAACAATTTCTGCTTCGTCTTTTTCTTTATCGGTTAAGGAAGCAAAGGCACGAATGGCTACAATATCACAAAAGTTTGAAACTACTTTAGCAGCCTCTTTGATGTGCTCTGATTTTCCTTGGTTCATAACGGCCCCATCCTCGAATTCCAATTGCCAACCTTCGCTACCGAAGTTCATTACCATCACTTCCAAACCTAGATTCATAGCAGCTTTTTGAGTGCTAAGTCGGGTCCTTAGACTGTTATTAAAGAACAGTAGGCAAATGGTTTTACCAGCCCCTAAGGATTTATTTGACCTTGGGTCTTCTTTTAATTTTCGGGCTTCCGAAACCCAATTGGGTAGGGCGTCGATATCTTTTATGGACAGGTAGTTCATTGTATGTTTATTTTGGTATGTTTGGAGGTGTCATTGAGGGCGTCCGTAATAAAGTTGTCTTTTAACCCATTTACAATCCATGTTTCTATGGATGCTTTTTGAGCAATGGTTGCTGCTTCAATTTTCGATTGCATTCCTCCAGTGCCATGAGTCGATTTTTCAAGACTAATTTCTTGTGCCAAATTATCAATATTGGAGACTGTGGTTATGGTTTTAGGTTTTCCTTTCAATATGGATTCTTTTGTATAGATTCCATCCGTATTCGTTGCTATTATGAGCAACTCTACTTGTAACAGAGCAGCCGTTAATGCAGCCAACTTATCATTATCCCCAAACTGAATTTCATCTGTGGAAACGGTATCATTTTCATTGATGATGGGAATGAAATTATTAGCGACTAAGACGTTAATCGTATTCTTAATATTTTCTTGCGATTCCTCTTTTTCAAAATCGGAATAGGACAATAAACACTGTGAAGTAAACAAACCAAGCTCCCTAAAATTCTCTTGAAACATACGCATAAGATGCGGTTGGCCAATAGAAGCTAAGGCCTGTTTTATATTAATTTCCTCTCCATTATGCTCTAATTTCACGAATTGCTTAGCTGCTGCAATCGCTCCTGAGCTTACGATGATAAATTCGTAATCCTCTTTTAGTTTCGCAATCTGTCTGCCGATATCTTCTATTTTTCCTCTGGAAATCTGATTTGTTTCCTTGGTCAAGGTATTGGAACCAATTTTTAGTAATATTCTTTTCTTGATCATAATTATCTGGTTTGTCCGTTACCTTTTACATACCATTTATTTGTAACCAAATGTTGTAAGCCTATAGGTCCTCTTTGGTGTAATTTATCTGTGCTGATAGCCAACTCACCGCCCAAGCCAAATTGACCTCCATCGGTGAAACGGGTGGACGCATTGTGATATACTGCAGCCGAATCTACAGATTCCATAAACTCGTTTGCTTTTTTAGGATTAGCTGTTATTATTGCTGCTGAATGCCCACCACCAAAAGTATTTATTTTTAAAATGGCATCTTCTAAATTGATTGCTTGTCCAATGGCTATTTTATAATCTAGAAACTCTTCATGCCAAATATGGTCATCTTGAATAAGGATGGTTCCTTCTAAGCTAGAAAGCGTATGATCAACAAGAATTTCAACCTTACTTTTTTGTAATTCTAGAATTAGATGTTGTAAAAACTGATTTTTTCTAACCAAATTCGAAGCCACTAGAACTTTATCCAGCGCATTACAAGCTGATATTTTTGTGGTCTTACCATTGATAATAATATCCAAGGCCATTTGTACATCTGCTTCTGAATCTACATAGACGAAATTGTTTCCACGTCCACTTACAATTACGGGACATCTAGCATGTTTTTTCGCAAAAGCAATCAATCGTTCACCACCGCGTGGAACAATTAAATCTAATTTTTCTGTAGGGTTTTCAAGAAATGACTGTGTCTCGGCTCGGTTAAATTGTAAATACGTGACCCAGTTTGTGTCACAATTATTTTCTTTGAGTGCCTTATGCCATAATGCTACTAAAGCTAGATTGCTATTCACCGATTCTTTACCTCCTTTCAAGAGTATTTTGTTCCCCGATTTGAAAGCAATACCTGCGGCTTCAATTGTCACATCGGGCCTAGATTCATAGATAATGAGAATGGTGCCGAACGGGGCGGTTTTATTACTGATATGCATTCCGTTCTCGTGGGTTGTTGTAAAACGTTCAATACCTAAAGGGTCTGGTTCAGCCGTTAATTGATTCAGAGATAAAATCATACCATCGATTTTACTTTGATCCACTTTTAGTCTGTCTCGCATAGAAATATCATCTCCAGAATACGTATCCAAATCAATTTGATTGGCAGTAAGAACAGCGGCTTGATTTTTTTCGATGCTTTTTGCCATTGAAGTTAATACGGCATTTCGTTTATCGATAGTCAGTTGCTTGTTCACGACAGTGTTTTTTTAAGTGCATTAAAGAATATATCAATATGTTCTTTGGTAATGTTTAGTGCAGGTAAAATACGAAGAACGTGTTTATCCTTTGCGCCACCTGTAAATAGATGTTGGTCATAAATCAATTTTTTACGTAATTCCGCGACTTCAAAATCAAATTCTAATCCGAGCATCAGCCCTCTACCTTTTACTCTTTTAACCTGTGAAATTTCAGTAGCCTTTTCACTAAAATAAAGACCCAATTGAGTGGTATTTTCAAGTAAGTTTTCTTTTTCTAAAACCTCCAAAACCGCCATTGTTGCTACACAGGCTAAATGGTTGCCGCCGAAGGTAGTACCTAAGAGCCCGTAGGATGCTTTGATGCTTTCATGGATTAAGATACCGCCTACTGGAAACCCGTTCCCCATTCCTTTAGCTATACTGATAATATCTGGTTTAACATTATGATGTTGAAAACCAAAGAATTTACCGCTTCGTCCAAAACCGGATTGTACTTCGTCTGCAATAAGCACTACACTATTTTGCTTACAATGTTCCGCAATTTCTTGATAGAACTCGGTAGATGGTTCGTCCAAACCTCCTACACCTTGAATGGCCTCGATAATTACGCCGCATACATCTCCCTTTTCGATTTCGATTTTGAAAGCTGCGATATCATTCAAGGGTAGTATGGTGACTTTTTGTTGTTTGTTAAGCGGAGCATTTATTTTTTCATTGTCGGTTACTGCAACTGCGGCTGAGGTTCTTCCGTGAAAACCATTTTTAAATGCAATAACACGGGATTTTCCAGTTTGGAAGGAAGCCATTTTTAATGCATTTTCGTTAGCCTCCGCTCCAGAATTACAAAGGAAAAGGTTGTAATCCTCACAGTGGGAAAGTTGTCCTAGTTTTGTTGCCAACTCCACTTGTAATGGATTTTGAACTGCATTGCTATAGAAACCGATTTTATCCAATTGATCTTTTAACCGCTTCACATAATGCGGATGCGAATGGCCAATGGAAATCACAGCATGTCCTCCATAAAAATCTAGATATTTTTGGCCTTTGTCATCGGTAACTATAATTCCCTGTGCGGAAACCGGGGTTACATTGTATAGCGGGTAAACGTCGAATAGGTTCATGTTTTTAAAATTCAAATTCAATACGCTTGGAGAAAGCTTACCATTTGTATTTATTTCTTCTTTAAAGCTGTCCTTCTTTTATTCTACTTATTTTTTCAAAGGATGCGACAATACCTTGAATGAGCGATGAGCTCAGCCCTTGGTGTTCCATTTCGTTCAGGCCTTGAATGGTACAACCTTTGGGAGTGGTTACCTTATCTATCTCGGCTTCTGGGTGACTACCTGATTCTATTAACAGTCCGGCAGCTCCGTTTGCGGTGTGCATCGCTAATTCCTGGGCCTCTTTAGCATCAAACCCAAGCTGAATAGCCCCTTGTGTGGTGGCGCGAATCAAACGCATCCAAAACGCAATTCCACTAGCACAGATTACGGTAGCGGCTTGCATTTGTTCCTCCGGTATTTCCATGGAATGACCCATGCGATTGAAAATTGATTTTGCTAATTCAATACGACTTTTTCCTTTTTCATTCGCACAAATACAAGTCATGGATTTACCAACGGATATTGCTGTATTGGGCATGCTCCGAATAATATTATGATCACTACCTATGATTGCTTCTATTTTTGAAATTGAAAACCCTGTAATTGTTGAAATGACCACATGGGTATCGTTTAAAAGGTTTTTAATGTCAGTTAGAATGCTCTCAAATTGACTTGGTTGTACTGCAAAAATTAAAATATCAGCATTTTTTACAGCTTCGCGATTATCAGAAGTGACAGTTACGTTCCCATATTTCTCAAATTCCGAAATTTCGGAGGTATTTCTTTTAGTGAGATACATGGTCGTTGCACCGTTTGAATTTAAAATCCCTTTTGCAACTGCGAGTCCTAGATTACCTACTCCTATGATTGCTATTTTCATAATTAGCTATTTATTTCACACCCATAAAGTGGGCATCTACTTGTTGTTTTCTTCTTCTTCTTTAGGCTTTTAAACCTCCTTAGACACCTCTTTGTTAGGGTGGAAACTAAAATATAGAATTTAAACTTCGAACTTTAAAAAATGCTTGCTTTTAAATTCAATCCTAAGTCTTCTTCCATTCCAAAAACCAAATTCATATTCTGTACTGCTTGTCCAGAAGCGCCTTTTAATAAATTATCTATTGCCGAGGTAACCAGCAAGGTGTCTTCGTGTATATGTAAATGAATGTGGCATTGGTTTGTATTTACTACCTGTTTTAGGTTAATCGGTTCCTCTGCAACATGGGTAAAGAAAGCATTGTTATAAAACGTTTTGTATAAAAGTTGCACATCTTCCAAGCTGCCATCAAAATGGGTATAAGCAGTGGCGAGAATTCCACGAGTAAAGTTCCCCCGGTTTGGCAGGAAGAACAAATTGCTAGTATTCTTTTGTAATGACTTTAGACTTTCATTGATTTCCCCTAAATGTTGGTGTGTAAATGGTTTGTACCAACTTACATTGTTGTTCCGCCAGCTAAAATGAGTAGTTGCGGATGGATTAACACCAGCCCCTGTGCTGCCAGTTACCGCATTGACATGTACAGCTGAATTTAATTTTTTAGCTTTTGCCAAAGGAAGTAATGCCAATTGAATTGCTGTAGCAAAACAGCCTGGATTCGCAATATACTGCGC
>RCNE010000040.1_pt1 | contig 51800 bp, 51 predicted proteins | sample 2041361 | NCBI WGS metagenome assembly RCNE01 (sample SAMN09708229, study PRJNA481090) | Marine sediment metagenome, whole genome shotgun sequencing project. | reverse complement strand
TGGGACGAATTGAAAAAACTATTAACGGATAAATAAAGTTTTATAATGGCACATCCTAAAAGAAAAATTTCCAGAACTAGGAGAGATAAGAGAAGAACACATTACAAAGCGGTTGCTCCAACTTTGGCTACCGACTCAACAACAGGAGAAATGCACCTATTTCACAGAGCGCACTGGCACGAAGGTAAGCTTTACTACAGAGGGCAAGTGCTAGTTGACAAAACAGAAGAGGTAGAAGCGTAAAAACGTTTACTTCAAAAGAGATAACTCCCACCTTTAATTAAGGTAGGGAGTTTTTTTTCGTTTTATAGTATTGCGAAAAGTAGGAGATTGTAGTAGGACAACTTCTCGAATCTTATTTTTACAAGAGTATTTTTTTAAAAACCGACGTGTTATATGTTAAAAGTCACTGAAAATCATTAATTTTCACAACTTTTGACGTCTTTTTGAACGGTTTTTATACAAAAGCAATTAAAATATGACCAAAATAACAGCAGCTATTACCGCTGTGGGTGGATATGTTCCCCAATTTGTCCTTACCAATAAAATGCTTGAGGGCATGGTAGACACCAATGATGAGTGGATTACCAGCAGAACGGGAATAAAGGAAAGAAGAGTCCTAAAAAAGGAAGAGGGAGAAGGCACCTCTTATTTGGCTATTAAGGCGGCCAATGACCTTATCGATAAAAGGAATGTTGACCCTGCAGAAATAGACTTAGTCATTGTAGCAACTGCCACGCCAGATAGCATGGTAGCATCTACTGCGGCCTTTGTAGCATCTGAAATTGGTGCTAAAAACGCCTTCGCCTACGATTTATTGGCTGCTTGTTCTAGTTTTCTTTTTGGAATGTCTACCGTAGCCTCCTACATAGAAAGTGGTCGGTATAAAAAAGTATTGTTGATTGGTGCGGACAAAATGTCCTCGATATTAGATTATACAGACCGCACTACTTGTATTATTTTTGGCGATGGTGCTGGCGCCGTACTTTTTGAGCCGAATACTGAAGGATTAGGTTTACAGGATGAATATTTGCGTGCAGATGGATCAGGAAGACAGTTTTTGGGAATGGAAGGTGGGGGTTCTATTATGCCTGCTACGGAAGAATCCGTAAAAAACAAAAAGCATTATATATTTCAGGAAGGTAAAACGGTATTCAAATTTGCTGTTTCCAATATGGCCGATGTTGCTGAACGCATCATGGATCAAAACAATCTGACCAGTTCTGATGTGACTTGGTTGGTACCACACCAAGCGAACAAACGAATTATAGATGCTACGGCAAACAGAATGGGTTTGGACCACTCTAAAGTAATGATGAACATTCAGCGTTACGGGAATACTACCTCGGGAACCTTACCTTTATTGCTACATGATTACGAAAAGCAACTTAAAAAAGGAGATAACCTTGTATTTGCTGCTTTTGGCGGCGGATTTACATGGGGCTCTATTTATTTAAAATGGGCCTACTAATATATTAAACGACCATCTAAACATATTTTACACTATGGATATTAAAGAAATACAAAGCCTAATCAAGTTCGTAGCCAAATCTGGCGCAAGTGAAGTAAAACTAGAAACGGATGATATTAAGATAACCATCCGGACCGGAAGCCTTAGTTCTAACGAGCCTACTTACGTGCAATCAATGCCCATGGCACAGGCACCCATGATGCATGGAGCTGTTCCACTAGAAACACCAGCTGCAGCTGCTGTTCCTGCTAGTGAACCCGCTGCTGACGATGATTCTAAATATATTACGATAAAGTCTCCTATCATTGGAACGTTTTATAGAAAACCTGCACCGGATAAACCTTTGTTTGTTGAGGTAGGTGATACAATTTCAACTGGCGATGTGTTGTGTGTAATCGAAGCAATGAAATTGTTTAACGACATAGAATCTGAAGTTTCTGGTAAAATCGTTAAGGTGTTGGTAGATGATTCTTCACCTGTAGAATTTGACCAGCCTTTATTCTTGGTAGATCCATCATAATTTTAAGTTTAGAAGTTTTTCAGTTTACGGCTGAAGGCTAAGGCTTTCAAACCAATGAACGACGAAACCATAAACTCTTAAACTAAAATACTATGTTCAAAAAAATACTTATAGCTAATAGAGGAGAAATTGCGCTACGTGTTATACGAACTTGCAAGGAAATGGGTATCAAGACGGTTGCCGTATACTCCAAGGCAGATGAAGAAAGCCTGCATGTGCGTTTTGCAGATGAGGCCGTTTGTATTGGCCCCGCAGCAAGTAGCGAATCGTACCTTAAAATACCTAATATTATAGCGGCTGCTGAGATTACCAATGCAGACGCCATACACCCAGGGTATGGATTCTTATCCGAAAACTCCAAGTTCTCAAGAATATGCGCCGAGCACGAGATTAAATTCATTGGTGCTTCTGGAGATCAGATAGATAGAATGGGAGATAAGGCTACAGCAAAAACTACAATGAAAGAGGCTGGCGTTCCTTGTGTTCCGGGTTCCGAAGGTTTGTTGAAAGATGTTGCAGATGCGATAAAAATAGCTAAGAAAATGGGCTATCCTGTAATGATAAAAGCTACGGCGGGTGGCGGCGGAAAAGGAATGCGTGCTGTTTGGAAGGAAGAGGAGATGCGAGAGCTTTTTGAAAGTGCGGTGCAGGAAGCAACTGCGGCTTTCGGAAACGGAGGCATGTATATGGAAAAGCTTATCGAAGAGCCAAGGCATATAGAGATTCAAGTCGTGGGCGACCAATATGGAAAAGCCTGTCACTTATCTGAGCGGGATTGTTCAATACAAAGAAGACATCAAAAATTGACTGAGGAAACGCCTTCGCCTTTTATGACGGACAAGCTTCGCGAAGCCATGGGAGATGCCGCTGTAAAAGCCGCAGAATTTATAAAATACGAAGGTGCAGGTACCGTAGAGTTTTTGGTAGACAAGCACCGCAAGTTCTATTTTATGGAAATGAACACTCGTATTCAGGTAGAGCACCCTATCACCGAACAGGTTATAGATTATGACTTAATTAGGGAGCAGATTTTAGTGGCAGCAGGAGTGCCAATTTCGGGTAAGAACTACTATCCCAAGCTGCATTCAATTGAATGTAGAATCAACGCTGAAGATCCGTATAACAACTTTAGACCTTCGCCGGGAAGAATAACTACCTTGCATACACCTGGAGGACATGGGGTACGTATGGATACTCATGTATATAGCGGATACAGTATTCCGCCAAACTATGATTCCATGATTGCCAAGTTAATTACTACTGCGCAAACGCGTGAAGAGGCCATCAATAAGATGAAACGTGCTTTGGACGAGTTTGTAATTGAAGGAATAAAAACTACAATACCTTTCCATAGGCAACTGATGGATCATCCAGATTATTTGGCTGGAAATTACACCACGGCCTTCATGAATGATTTCGTGATGGATCCAGAACCTAAGGAATAACAAAAAACCTCCGTCTTTATAGTCGGAGGTTTTTTAAGCTCTACCCTGGCCTAGGAGGAAAAAAGTTTTGTTTTGAATAGTAACTTTGCAGAAAGCCGAAAAGGATATAAAGGGTCACTCCTAACATGCTTAAATCAAATAGGATACGTATCTATACCATCAATTATGAATTTAAGCTACTGGGAATATAAAACTTGGCTTTCCAACATCGATTTTACGGTTGTTGGTAGTGGCATCGTAGGGCTTAATTGCGCCCTGCAACTGAAAAACAAGTTTCCCAAGGCTAAAATAGTAGTATTGGAAAAAGGGCTTCTGCCTCAAGGTGCCAGTACCAAAAACGCAGGTTTCGCATGCTTTGGAAGTATTTCCGAAATACTATCCGATTTAAAAACCCATTCAGAGGAAGAGGTGCTGCAATTGGTTCAAAACCGATGGGATGGCATAAACGCTTTACGTGAAATTTTGGGAGATTCGGTATTAGATTTACAGTTACACGGAGGTCACGAGCTTTTTTTGAACGCCGATAAAGCCTTGTATGAGAAATGTATTTCAGAGCTCGACATTGCGAATGAACTATTACATCCTATCTTTGGCGATGATGCATTTGAACTGTCTCCAAATAACTTTAAATTCAGGGGCATTGAACAAAACTATATCTCTCATCGTTTTGAAGGGCAAATAGATACTGGAAAAATGATGCAAGGCCTTTTGAAAAAGGTACAATCTGAAGGAATTACGATTTTAAACGGAGTTATGGTAAAAGCCTTTCAAGATAATACGAATGCGGTAGCTATAGAAACCAATGCCTTTTCGTTTTCCTCTAAAAAACTATGTATTGCCGTTAATGGATTTTCGGGTGACCTTATAAGGGAAAAAGTAAAGCCTGCAAGAGCACAGGTTATCATTACCAAACCTATTATAAATCTTGCTATTAAAGGCACCTTCCATGTGCAGGAAGGTTATTATTATTTTAGGAATATTGATAATCGAATTTTGTTGGGCGGTGGACGAAATCTTGATTTTGAAACGGAGGAAACTACCGAATTCGGGACAACCAAACTAGTTCAGGACAAACTAGCCAATCTGCTAAAAGAGGTTATTTTATCTGATACTCCTTTTGAAATAGATTATGCATGGAGTGGAGTCATGGGTGTAGGCAAGCAAAAGAAGCCTATAGTTAAACTACTGTCCAATAATGTGGCTTGCGGTGTTCGCTTGGGAGGTATGGGTATTGCTATTGGAACCACAGTAGGAAGGCAGTTGGCAATTACTTTTGAATAGGCGCCACGTTAATTTTTTGAAAATAGTCTAATAGAATTGGATACGGTCAAATATTCTTTTTATATTGGACTCCCCGTAAAATCTTCACCTCAGATAATTTGGCACGTACTTAACCTTGCGAATGTAGTCCGCTACAAGATGGTATACACATAGCTGAACACTATATGAAAAAAGGTTTTGAAAAGTACAAGGCATACGCCTTATTAGGTTTATTGTTGTCCGCTGTTGTTGGATGCTCGGTTACTCAAACTTCCTACCAGCGAGAATACAATAAGATTTGGAGAGAAATGGTGAAATCTGAGGCGTGGCAAAAATCCTTGGAAAAGCAAGCCCAAAAACAGGAGCTCTATGCTAGTGCGGATAATGAAATGGTAGCGGTGGACGAACCGCTTGCCATTAAGAGTAATAGGTTATTTGAAAAAGATTATCAGTCCTTGGTCTCAAGGGCTTACTTTAAGATAATTACAGAGGCAGAAAAGGCAGATGTACGAATATCTTCTGAGTACAAGATGCTAGAAGAGCAGGAGAATAGCACTGCATCGGGTATGGATAAGCAGTTTAAAAAGAGGAAGGAAATAGTTTCCAAAAAATACAAGGCACATAAAGCGATGCTGGGTGGACTTAAATCCTGGAATATTTTTAGTGAGAACAAATCGGGTGACTTGGATTATTTTAAGGCCGAAAACCGAGATGCGGTATCTAAAATGAAAAAACAGGGAGAGACTAATGCTCAAATAGTTAACTTCCTAATTTATAAAATGGCTGATTTGTATCATCTTGAAGACTAACGATCAACTTTGCGAGCTTAAAGAAGTAGCCTTTAAACATTGTCAGACATTTGTAGCTGAGCGGCTAGGTCGTTTAAACCGCCAAGCCAAAGAGATTTCCGATGCACTCACTTCCGAAACCAAAAGTAGCGCGGGTGACAAGCACGAAACAGGCAGAGCCATGCTGCAATTGGAACGGGAAAAACTAGGCACCCAACTTGCCGAAGCAGAAAAAATGGAAGCCTTATTACATAAAGTCCCCACAAAAACGACTTCTGAAAGTATTGGCTTAGGCACGATGGTAAAGACGGCTACAGTAATATATTTTATCGCTATCTCGGCAGGAGAATGTACCTATGAAAATCAGAGGATGTATTGTATTTCCCCAGCTACCCCTATTGGAAAATTACTAATGGGTAAGCAGACAGGAGATAGTTTTACTTTTCAATCAAAAGAAAATAAAATACTTATAATTATATGATTATCATGTATTTAACTTAGGTTCGATAACTATTTTTTGTATCTTTTAAGAACCTAAACAATACATAATATCATGACAACAGAAGAAGTAGCCAAAAAACTAGTGCGCCTTTGTAAGGAAGGAAGGTATCCAGAAGCTTACGATATGTACGCCGAAGATGCAGTAAGTATGGAAATGGATGGCTGGGTAGCTGGCGAACAGATAACCGAAGGTAAATCGAACATTTTTGAAGGATTTAACCAGTGGCAAAGTAATATTCAAGAAATGCATGGTGGTAGTGTGGGTGACCCTGTGGTGGCCGGAAATCATTTCGTAGTTCCCATGACAAGTGATGTGACTTTTAAACAGGGAGGTCGCGTACAGATGGACGAATTATGTGTGTACGAAGTAGCGAATGGGCAAATTAAAAAAGCACAGTTCTTCTACGAAGTGCCTCCGCAGTAGAATTTATATCCTATTACTTTATTCCAAACGAGGCTTGCTTCGGTTTGCCTTTTTAAGTGCGGCCTTCTTTTTAGATTTTAACCTTTTTTCTACAGAAGATCTGGAGGGTTTAGAGGGTCTCCTTTTTTTAGGTATAACGAGTGCTTGTTCCATTTGCTTGAGCAAACGCTTAATAACTATAGATTTATTGGTATGCTGACTTCTAGATTCATCGCACTGTAATAACAACCAACCGTTTTTGGAAAGTTTGGACTTTAGTTTTAAACCAAGTCGGTTTTTTTCTCTTTCCGTTAATCCTTTGGAACTAGGAATGTCAAAAATCACCTCCATTTTGGAAGATACCTTATTGGCATGCTGCCCACCAGGACCACCACTACGTATGGCCTTAAATTGAAGTTCCGATAAAATCACATTAGAATCCAAAATACTAGTTTGGGTAAAAATAGTGAAACCAAATATAATCGGTTATCTGACTAGCTTATGAATAGGGGTAATACTAGCAGTGTAAATACAATCAAGGTTAGCGCTAGTAGTGTTTTTTCAAGGTATAATAATTAAAATTAAAACCCCTTAGTGATACCAGTTGCTATGTATTGTATAAAGACTAATAGTTTAATGAAACGCTTTCAAAATCAGTAAAGAAGATACCATTGTATAGCACTAGTTATCGTATTCTTTGGTTAATGGTTTCTAAGGATATGTTGAGGTATACGTTTTTACCAAACTCCAGGGCTCTTGGATGATGAAAAAGTACCATGTCTCCATTGGTTAGTGCTCCTCTGGTGAGGTAGTAACTTCCCATTGGGTAGTTTTCTTTTACTGTAATTGGTAATCCCGAGGAATTTGAAACCTTGAGTTCATGTGCATACACAATAATCGTTTGATCTGAAAGGGCATAAGATTTCAATTGAGACATAGGAATGCTATTGGCCTCTCCAAATAGTGAAGCAATATATAGATTCCTAGGATTCCTATAAAGTTCCATAGGATGCCCTTCTGCGATTATGCCAGTATCTCGCAATACAATCATTCGATTCATAAACGGAAGTACGTCGTTATGGTCATGGGTTGCCACGATGCAGGTAATCTTATTATCCTTGGTGTATCTAAAGATGTTTCTGCGAAGACTATTTTTAAGAAAATTATCGATATGCCCAAATGGTTCATCCAAGAGTAACACTTCCGGCTTCTGCGCCAATACCCTGGCCAAGGCCACACGCTGTTGTTGCCCACCACTTAGTGTGTTTACTTTTTTGTTGGCAAAGTCAGTTAGCTCTATCATTTCAAGCAGCTCTTGTGTCCGTGCCTGTAGTTCTTCCGGATAAAAAACAGAGAGATACTGAGCTATATTTTCTCTGACAGTAATAAAGGGCATCAAATCAAAATCTTGGGATAGGTATTTCATGAACGGCGCACCGGGAACCAAATGATACGCAGGTCCAAGAACAACCTCATCTTTCCAGAAAACAGCACCCTGTTCTAAGTCTAGTAGTCCGTAAATAATTTTGAGCAAAGTGCTTTTTCCGCAACCGCTTTCCCCTATTAGAGCAATATGTTCCCCTTGCTGTACGGAAAGGTTAATATTTTCCAAGACAAGACCTTTATCATAGGCATAAGAAACATGTTCTACTTTAAGCATAGTTGTAATTTGGATACAGTATATTAAAAATCCGCTCTAAACAAGAACGGATTTTTAGATAATTTATTGATGTGTCGTTCTATTCCTTGAATTCCTTCAAAACCGATTGATTCGGCAATTCATTATAACCCATATTGTATAGTGTAAAACCATAAATATCTGCATATTGCTCAATCGTCTTACTAATCGGTGTTCCTGCTCCGTGACCCGCATTAGTTTCAATACGAATTAAGGTAGGCTTGTCTCCGGCTTGTTTTTCCTGTAGTTCTGCTGCAAACTTAAAACTATGTGCAGGAACTACACGGTCGTCATGATCGCCAGTAGTAACTAGTGTCGCGGGGTAGGAAGTGCCTGCTTTTACATTGTGCACTGGAGAATATCCTTTGATATAGTTGAACATTTCTACATCATCTTCAGAAGTTCCATAATCGTATGCCCAACCCGCTCCTGCTGTGAATGTGTGATACCGTAACATATCCAAAACACCGACCGCCGGCAGGGCTACCTGCATTAAGTCTGGTCTTTGTGTCATTGTGGCGCCAACCAATAATCCCCCATTCGAACCACCACGAATGGCTAAATATTCTTTTGAAGTGTACTTCTTATCGATAAGATATTCTGCGGCAGCAATAAAATCATCGAAAACATTCTGCTTTTTGGTTTTGATACCGGCATCGTGCCATTCTTTCCCATATTCGCCACCACCTCTAAGATTTGGAACAGCATACACACCACCTTGCTCCATCCAAACGGCATTAACTATACTAAAGGAAGGTGTAAGGCTGACATTAAATCCGCCGTAACCATATAGGATAGTCGGGTTTTTACCATTGAGCTCCAAGCCTTTTTTGTGCGTAATTATCATTGGTACTTTTGTGCCGTCCTTAGAAGCATAGAACACCTGCGTAGATTCATAATCGGCTGGATTGAAATCGATTTCAGGCTTCCAGTACTGTTCTGAGGTTCCGGTTTCCACATTGTATTTATAAGAAGAGCCTGGGGTATTATAATTGGTAAAAGAGTAATAAAATTCTTTATCCTCTTTTTTGCCTCCAAAACCGCTGGCACTGCCTAGACCAGGTAATTGCACTACGCGCACCAATTTTCCATCATAATCGTATTGGAATATTTTAGATATAGCATCTACCATGTATTCTGTAAAAAAGTAACCCCCACCAGTATTAGGACTTAATACGTTTTCTGTTTCGGGAATAAAGTCGACCCAATTTTCATGACTTGGATTATTTGCATCTACGGTTACTATTTTTTGGTTAGGAGCATCTCTGTTGGTCACAATATATAATTTGGAACCAACATTTTCGATAATAGAAACATCAGATTCTGTATCCTCCACGATGGGAATCAACAATCCGTTAGGATCTTCCAAATCACGAATAAATAACTTGTTTCCAGAGGTGGAAACAGAGGCAGAAATAGTGAGGTAGCGATTATCTTCCGATACGCTTGCCCCGATATATCTGTGCTTTTCGAGGGGAGTGCCACCATAAATTAGGACATCGTTTTTCTGTGCAGTGCCCAGCTTATGGTAATATACTTTGTGCTGGTCTGTTTTTGCAGAAAGTTCACTTCCTTCGGGCTTATCGTAGCTAGAGTAGTAAAAACCGTCGTTTCCCTTCCAAGAGAGGCTACTGAATTTAATATCTATCAAGGTATCTTCAATAATTTTACGAGATTCAGTATCCATTATCATCGCCTTGCGCCAATCGCTTCCACCTTCAGAGATTAAATATGCGGCTAGGGAGCCATCTTTTGTAAAACTGAGACCGGCTAAGGAGGTAGTGCCATCCTCGGAAAAAGTATTTGGATCTAAGAAGACTTTGGCTTCTGCATCGCCCTTCTTTCTGTATACTACATATTGGTTTTGTAAACCATCATTCTTATAAAAATAGGTGTAATCACCTTCCTTAAACGGAGAACCTAATTTCTCATAATTCCATAGTTTCTCCAAACGATTTTTAAGGTCGTTTCTAAAAGGAATGTTCTCCAAATAGCCAAAAGTGGTTTTGTTTTGTTCACTTACCCAAGCCTCTGTGTCGGGGCTTCGGTCGTCTTCTAACCAGCGATACGGATCTGGCAGATTGGTCCCAAAATAGGTATCAATGGTATCAACTTTTGCGGTAGTGGGATAGTTCACAGGGATAGGTTCTCTTTTAGTTTCAGTTTTACAAGCTGCAAGTATAATCAGCGCTACTAGAGTTAGTATTGGTTTTTTCATGGTAAATAGATATGAATCTGGATAAAATTACCATAAAAAAACCTTCAAAATGGTCCTGTTTTGAAGGTTTTAACATTCTTACTAGCATTAACTTATACCAGTTTATGTTCCACCAAATACTCTGCAATCTGTACAGCGTTTGTCGCCGCGCCCTTTCTTAAGTTGTCGGCAACTATCCACATATTCAAGGTATTGCGTTGGGTTTCATCCCTGCGAATACGACCTACGAAAACTTCATCTTTATCGTGTGCATAAATTGGCATAGGATAGGTATTGGTATCTGGATTGTCCTGGACCGTTACACCAGGGGTATCGTTTAGAATATGACGGACTTCATTCAATTCAAAATCGTTTAGAAATTCTACGTTCACGGATTCTGAATGCCCGCCAGCTGTAGGAATGCGTACTGCCGTAGCGGAAATAGAAAAAGAACGGTCATCCAATATCTTTTGCGGTTCGCGTGCCAGTTTCATTTCTTCTTTGGTATATCCGTTTTCCATAAAAACATCACAATGCGGCAATGCGTTTCTTCCGATTGGATAAGGATAGGCCATTTCCCCTTTAATACCGGCTATTTCGTTCTCCAATTGTTTCACCGCTTTTACACCGGTACCCGATACGGATTGGTAGGTAGAAACCACCACCCGTTTCATCTTATATTTTTTATGTAAAGGAGCCAAAGCCATTACCAATTGTATTGTAGAACAATTCGGATTTGCTATAATTTTATCTGACGTTGTCAATTCATGTGCGTTGATTTCAGGCACCACTAATTTTTTATCTGGATCCATGCGCCAGGCTGATGAATTGTCAATGACCGTAGCACCTACTTTAGCAAATTTTGGAGCCCATTCTAAAGACGTGTCTCCACCAGCAGAAAAAATAGCAATTTGGGGTTTTTGTGCTACCGCATCTGCTAAACCTATAATAGTATGTTCCTTATTTTTATAGGATAAAGTTTTACCTATAGACCGCTCTGATGCGACCAGTAATAATTCGGTGATAGGAAAATTACGTTCCGCTAAAACTTTCAGCATTACCTCACCTACCATGCCTGTGGCACCAATTACTGCTACTTTCATTTGTTTCAAATTAACTTTGAGTGACAAAAATAAGTCATTCCTATGGTAGTATCATTAAACCGAACTAAGAAGATTAAAAATATAACAATTTGTTATATTTTTTCCATTAATATAAATTTTGAAGAATGCAAAGAACGGGTAGAAAGTAGTAATATTCAAAAAATCCTTACTGTTGAACCAAAGGATATTAGACGAAAAAAAGAACCGCCAATAGTGTTAGCGAAACAACTATGGACGGTTTTATTGTTAAACTGCAAGTGCAGCGGTATGTCCTGAATGATTTCAGGAAATATTCTTCTTACTTATTTTTTCAAGGAATCCCTGATTTCAGTAAGTAACTCTTCTGCTGTAGGTCCTGCTGGTGCAGCTGGTGCCTCTACTACAGGGGCCTTTGTTTTGTTATAGGCCTTTACGATTAAGAATAATACAAACCCAACTATAATTAAATTAATAATTGCGTTCACCCAATTACCGTACATAATTGCATTCTCTGGCTGTGTAATTGCACCATCTGCTGCAACGACTGCCTCGTCCAATATTACTTTCATATCGGCAAAGTTTATCCCACCCGCGAAGTGACCAATGATAGGCATCATAATATCCGCTACGAAACCTTTTACTACCAAACCTACAGCACCTGCTAAGATTACGGCAACGGCAAGGTCAATGACATTTCCTGTCATTATAAAATTTTTGAATTCTTTTAACATGATTTAGTGTTTTTAATAATGGTTAATATTAAGTATTGCAATGTAGCAAAAAAAAGGCATCTTAATATAATGTTAATTTAGTAGTCAAGAAAGAATGCGACGTTTAACCCTTTGGGATATACCTGTTAACAGCTCATAGGAAATAGTATTGGCAGTTTCCGAAAATTCTTGAGCAGATAATTCAGGGCCAAAAATTATAACTTCATCACCTTCGTTACACTCGATATCCGTAATATCAATCATAATCATATCCATACATACGTTACCGATAATAGGGGCTTTTTTTCCATGGACACTTACAAAAGTCTTACCATTTCCATAGTGTCTCCCAATACCATCTGCATGACCTAAAGGGAGTGTTGCGGTAAGCTTAGGACTACTTGAGGTAAAGCCTCTATTGTAACCCACACTTTCGCTTGGTTTTAGATGGTGAATTTGCGATATAATGGTTTTTAGACGCGCTACAGGTTTTAATTCGCTGTCTATTTTGGCTTCGTTTCCATAGCCATAAAGGGCAATGCCGCTCCGTACCATGTCATATTGGGCATTCGTATAATTTAATATTCCAGACGTATTCAATAAATGTCGAAAAGGGCGATATGGTAATAAAGCATCCAGTTGTTCGGCAATGGTTTGGAAAAGCCTAATCTGTTCTTCAGTAAACTCCTTTTCCGAATGGTCTTCGGAGGCCGCCAAATGCGAAAATACCGAGACAGCCTTAATCTCGTTATTCGTATGGAGAATGGCCGCTATATGTTCTATATCTTCTTCTCGAAATCCTAGTCTATTAAGTCCAGTGTTAAACTTAAGATGCACCGGATAGTTGTTTTGGCCATGCTTTTTAGCTGTCTTTAAAAACTCGTTTAAAATATTCTTAGAGTAAATACTTGGTTCTAGACATCGTTCTATAATACTATCGAAACTAACCTCTTGGGGGTGTAGTACGAGAATAGGCTTTGTAATCCCCGCATCCCGCAAGGCTACTCCTTCGTTTGTATAGGCAACTGCGAAGTAATCGGTTCCTAGTTCTTCAAGCTTTTTTGCAATAACCTCGGTGTCGCTTCCGTAGGCAAAAGCTTTTACAACGGACAAGAATTTGGTTTCTGGTCGTAGTTTAGCACGCAGATAATGATAATTGTGGGCCAAGGCCTTAAGGTCTAGTTCAAGGACCGTTTCTCTTGCCTTAGGCATTGGAATTTTTTGTGTTTATTTCTTCGGATTTTACGTCTATCTTTTTAACACGTTCTTTTAGCATCGCTTTATAAAATGCTCCTCTGCTTAGCGGTTCGTATTCTTCCGTTTCCCCAAGCATAACTAATTTATCGTTATTGGATTTTCTAAAGCTGTAGTTGGCTAAATTGCCGGTTCGGGTGCAGATGGCATGTACCTTGGTAACATATTCTGCGGTTGCCATTAGTGCGGGCATGGGACCAAAAGGGTTTCCTTTAAAATCCATATCCAAACCTGCAACAATAACACGTACGCCCTTATTGGCCAAATCATTGCAAACAGTTACGATTTCATCATCGAAAAATTGTGCCTCGTCAATTCCTATTACGTCACATGTATCTGCCAAAATTCGAATATTTGCGGCTGCGGGTACGGGTGTAGATCGTATTTCGTTGTCGTCGTGCGATACCACCATCTCGTGGTCATAACGCGTATCTACCATAGGCTTAAAGATTTCTATCTTTAACTTTGCAAACTGAGCACGCTTTAGCCGGCGAATAAGCTCCTCGGTCTTACCGGAAAACATGGATCCAGCAATTACTTCTATCCAGCCGAACTGTTCTTTGTGGTTAACGGTATTTTCGAGAAACATTTTGTAATTTTAGACGAAAATAAGAGGTTTTTCCGTTTTTGTTAATAGAACCATAAAGTTATTAAAAAAAGATATCGTATCCAGTCGATATACATTATTTCCATAACGGCTGTTGACATTATATAAAATAGACCTCTTAAAACGGTATATTGATGTTCCCCAATATAATTTGGACAGAAAGAAAAGTAGCAGATGAAACAGAAGTTAAAAGAAGAGTTGATTAGAATGTCTACCGACATAATTACGTCCAGGGACATGAACGATATTCCTGCCTTATATGAAGCGGCTAAAGGTTTGTATGAAAAACTAGCCGTACTCAAATTTATAGAGACGGAATTGAACGACATCCAAGTGGATGTCTCTAAAAATGTTATTGCCGAGAAATTTGAACAAATGGCCAATGCGGTTTTAAGCGCTAATTCCTCGGTCCCAGAAAGTAATCCACACCAAGAGGATATTATTGTTCCCGGGATGGATACTATAAAGGATATGGTTTCCGAGATGCCCAGTTCTGAAGGTTTGGATGCTGTATTGAACGAGTTTATGGGGCAACCCGACTTAATGAAGAACGATATGGAAATGTTTATGCCTACGGATGAAAAAAAGGTAGAGGTGCCAAAATCGTTAAACGACCGACTGTCCAACAAGGAACTAAAGGTAGATTTGAATAACAGATTGGCTTTTGTTAAGCATTTATTTAATGATAGCACTGAGGATTATAATCGTGTGTTATCGCAATTAAGCACCATAGATACAGAGGAACGCTCTGTTGCTTTTATCACCAATATGGTAAAGCCCGATTATAAAAATTGGGAGGGTAAAGAAGAGATTGAGCGGCGATTTATGGAATTGATAGCGCGAAGGTTTGCTTAAGTAACGACTTATAAAATTGACATATAAACCCGGCTCGTATGTCGGGTTTTATAGTTTTATATGCCGATTTAAGTATCGTATTTTTATAGAGAATTAATTATATGGGGAAGTTATATTTGGTACCAACACCGATTGGAAATTTAGAGGATATGACCCTAAGGGCCATTCGAATATTAAAGGAGGTAGATCTTATTCTTGCCGAAGACACTCGAACCAGCGGTAAATTGTTACACCATTTTGAAATAGGCACCCAAATGTACAGCCATCATATGCACAACGAGCATAGATCGGTAGATGGTATTATAAAACGATTACAGAACGGAGACAACATAGCGCTAATTTCCGATGCGGGAACTCCCGCAATTTCCGATCCTGGATTTTTACTGACGCGGGCATGTTTGGAACATGACATTGAAGTAGAATGCTTACCAGGGGCTACGGCGTTTGTCCCCGCTTTAGTCAATAGTGGTCTCCCCAACGATAAGTTTGTTTTTGAAGGGTTTTTACCAGTAAAAAAGGGAAGACAGACACGTTTTAAGGTATTAGCCGAGGAAACCCGAACCATCATTTTTTACGAATCGCCACATAAACTACTCAAAACACTTGCCCATTTTGTGGAATATTTTGGAGCTGACCGCCAGGTATCTGTCTCCCGCGAATTAACCAAACTCTACGAAGAAACGGTTCGAGGTACTGCTGAAGAAGTGCTAATGCACTTTACGGATAAACCTGCTAAAGGAGAAATAGTTATCGTAGTTGGCGGAAAGAAATAAAGATTATATTTAGCGAACTAACGTTTTCGCTATGAAGCATCTTTTACTCCCATTAATACCGCTATTTATTGCTGCAACCCTTTTTTCACAAGAGGCGAATGTTCCAATAGTGGAGCAATTGAACTTAGCTGGTCTAGAAAAAGGAAAAAAACATAGTTTCTGGCTAAGCCTTGGCGAAGACCATCTTTCAAACCCTATAAAAATTCCTGTTTTGGTTATCAAGGGGATTTCAGAAGGACCTATTCTAGGTCTTACTGCTGCTATCCACGGCAATGAATTAAACGGAATTGATATAATACATCAACTTTTCGAGAAATTAGAACCGCAGAACTTTCAAGGAACCCTAATCGCTATTCCTGGACTGAATCCTCTGTCTATAGCCAATAATCAACGGGAATTTATTGATGGAGTAGATTTAAATCGCATTTTTCCAGGAAAGGCCAATGGCAACAGGTCGGAACAAATGGCGTATCAAATTGGCCAGAAAATAATTCCTTTTTTAGATTATCATGTAGATTTACACACCGCTAGTTTTGGCAGAACAAATAGTTTGTATGGCAGGGGAGACATGCAAAACGATACTTTGGCAGGCATGCTTCGTGCTATATCACCAGATATTATTGTTTCCAACAAGGGCAAGGCCAGTTTTGGTTCTGCCTCCGGACTAACAATGAGGGCCTTTGCCATACAAAAAGGAGTTAAATCGATTACTGTTGAGTATGGAAACCCACAAGTATATCAAAAAAAAATGACCAAAAGAGGGGTAGATGGAATCCAAAACCTGATGGTGTATCTTGGATTGTTAAAAGGCGACGCCCAGCTGGCTGAAACGACAGCTATATGCTCAAAATCTTATTGGGTATACACGGATAAAGGTGGCTACTTGGATGTTCTAGTAGAACTAAACCAAAAACTAAAAAAAAACGACACTATGGCACTGGTCAGAAACTCTTTTGGAAATGTTATTTCTACATATAAGGCGCCTGAAGATGGCATTATTGTTGGGAAAAGCACCAACCCTATAGCCATTTCCGGTTCACGAATTGTTCATTTTGGTATTTTGGACTAATGGCAACTCCTTGGCTCATAGCAATGTTCACTGTAGTCGCCGTTTACTATCTAGACAGATGGGAAAACACCTATGTTAAATCGGTTTTCGATTGGGTTCCTGCAATTCTTTTGGCCTATATTATTCCTGCTATTATTTCCTATCTTTTTAATGTAGATTATGCTCAGGCAAACATACATGAGTTCAGTAAGGATTATTTTATACCCTTGGCGATTATTGCTGTAATGAGCAGTCTCTCTTTAGGGCAATTAAGGTCTATTGGAGTAAATCCAATATTAGTTTTCGTGGCTGGATCCTGTTTTATTGCTATTTTCCCTGTAGTGTTTATTTGGGTTTTCTCAGACAGTACACTAGTTGCCGATATTTTGGTTGGGGAGCAGTACTGGATGGGAGTGCCCCCTATTGTTGGTAGTTGGATTGGAGGTAGCACGAGCCAATTGGTACTGAAGGAATTAGTGGAGTGTCCGGAAAATATATTTTTAACTGTTTTGGTTATGGACAATCTATTGGTAAATGTATGGACCGTTCTCATGTTCCAAGGCATAAAAAAAAGTTCTTGGCTAAACAAAGTTTTTAATATAACAGATGTCGGACTACCAGAAGACCTAAGAGAAGTAACAGGTAAACGCCTGCATCCTGTGCTAATGGCCATGATACTTTTGGGAGTAGTCGTTTTGTTTAATGCGCTATTGGACAGCTTTATTTTAAAAGTTGTGTTACTATCCTTAGTAGGTTTAGTACTCTGTAATTTACTGCCCAAATGGAACTATGCTTTTGCACTTAAGGCAGGTGGAATTTTAATTATCATTGTTATGGCAGTTTTGGGCTTAAAATTACAACTGGCAACTCTTGGATTCAACCTCCCATTTTTAGGTTTTTTAATTGTTTGGTTGGTAGGTCATTTTATTTTTATGATGGCCGTGGCTAAAATACTGAACGTAAACATGGCTTGGGTACCCATTGCGAGTATGGCCAATGTTGGCGGCATAGCTACTGCTCCAGCCGTAACCGCGGCCTATAATAAAAAATGGATGCCACACGCCATCGTATTGGCTATTTTGAGCATGGCCACAGGAACTTTTTGGGGCATGTTGACGATCTACTTGTTGAAAAAGGTTATCTCATAATGCGTTATTATGATGTTTTAGCTTCTACCATACATGGTTGCGGTAAGGTAGCCATATGAATTAAGTTTAAAAGTTTGGTATGCAAAAACTACTAGCAGAAATACGAAGTTGTGAAGTTTGTAAAGCACATTTGCCTTTGCCGCCTAGACCTATTATTTCGGGCACTAAAAATTCAAAGATTATTTTGGTAAGTCAGGCACCTGGGAAAAAGGCACACGACAATAATAGAGCATGGGACGACCCTAGTGGAAGAAAGCTGCGTGAATGGTTAGGTGTAACGGAGGAACAATTTTATAATCCAGATAATTTTGCTGTATTGCCTATGGGTTTTTGTTATCCAGGGAAAGCAAAGACGGGTGACTTGCCCCCGACTAAGGAATGCGCACCGCTGTGGCATCCCTTAGTTAGGGAACAATTTAAAAACGTGAAATTGATACTGCTTATAGGAAAATATGCTCAAGACCAATACTTAGGAGATAAGGCTAAAAAGAATCTGACTGAAAATGTAGCTAATTACCCCGATTTTCTCCCAAACTATTTTCCATTACCGCACCCATCCCCCGTGAATCATTTTTGGCGCGGAAAAAATCCTTGGTTTGAGGATGAGGTGGTTGGGGAGTTACAAGACTTAATTAACGCTATTATTTAGATAGGTCAATTTAAAAAACGGGAAACTATTGCATTCTATGCTTTATTCTTATTTAGCTGGTTAAATTGCCGTCTAAATCGGTTTTTAATTTATTTTCAATCTTGGGGTTTACCTTTATTAATTCTTTTACAAATTCAATTTTATCCTTCGGAGAAATAACTATGGTGTCAAATTTCCCGTAAGTCAGTTCAATTCTGTCTAGTGAAGGTGCAGGTGATGAGACTAGATTGTTAGACTTTGAAACAGACTTTATTTTATTAATGTCAAAACTCTTATTAAAAAAAATACCGCATCTTACTTTTAAAACTCCGTTCTCCACAATAGTGTATTCAGTCGAAATATTAAGGTGAAGACAAAACCCGTATACCAACAAAAAAATTGAGCCAACTGTAAATATAGCTTCCAGCGGTTCACTTTTGTATGCCATAAAAGCGATTATCGATACGAAGAGTACGGTCATTAAAGTCACTATTGTAAATCCAAATGCTGACTTAAACGTTTTCATTGTATTTCTTTTTTATCAGAACATTGGTTTCAAATTCGCTATGCTAGTCGAGTGTTTTATAGTAATTTTCAATCTATCACACCAAGGCTTAAACTAAGTAATAAGCGGCTTGGACTCTAGGATTTATTAGGAATTAAGGAGTATATTCAAATGCCTTACAGCTAATAAATAGACCCATCATGCTTCCCTTTCTCCCATCCATGTTTTCCTAAATATTGATTACCACTATCAACAGCATCCTCCTCTATAGAGGTTCCCATGGAATCGTTCCAACGGTTCAGGTAGCCAAAAAGGGAGATAACGCCTAACATTTCTACAACTTCCCCTTCGTTCCAATGTTTATATAATCTTTCTTTTATTTTAGCATCCACACCATTCGGAACTTGTGAAGCCTGTAAAGAAAAATCTAGGGCGGCACGTTCTGCTTCGGAGAAGGCTGCGTGGGATCTGTATTCCCAAATATTATCTAGTTGTTCTTGTTCTGCACCATAACGTTCCGCTGCTCGGATGGCATGGGCCTGGCAATAACGGCATCCGGTTGCGTTACTACTAACCCAAGCTATCATCCTTTTTAATGCCGATGTTACTCTGCCCTCATTCGCCATAACTGCCTTGTTGAGGTTTATAAATGCTTTTGAAATAGCCGGCCGGTGCTGCATGGTAAGTACCGAGTTCGGACAAAAGCCTAAGGTCTCATTAAAGAATTTTGCTAATTCGGCTGTTTCAGTACTGTGACTGGCATCAAGCGGTTTTACTAAGGGCATTTATTAAAATTTAGAAGTTAAAATAAGAAGTACGAATCTAAAATTTGGGGTACACCCCTAGCCTTTTTACAGCTATCAAAATGTTGTACTTTTATCCTCTACAAGAAACACAAAAATTATGGCGACAACAAATCATATTACAACGAAATGGAAAGGCGGGATGGCCTTTGAAACTACAAACCCATCAGGGCACACCGTAAACATAGATGTTGGTCCCGAAGATGGAGGAGAAGGTAGCGGTTTTCGACCCAAGGCCTTAATGTTATCTGGACTCGCTGGTTGTTCAGGGCTGGACGTGGCTATGTTAATTAAAAAAATGAAATTGGAAGTAGACGATTTCCAAATAGAAACTATCGCTAACTTAACTGATGAGCATCCTAAATATTATGATAAAGTAGCTATAGAATACCATTTTCACGGAGCCAACTTGAACGAAGAAAAGCTACAACGTGCTGTAGACCTTTCCGTGGAGAAGTATTGTGGAGTAATGGAAATGTTCCGAAGGTTTGCAGAATTGGAGATTAAGACGGTGTTTCACGGAAAATAGAGTTCAAGCGCAAGTGTCAAGTTCAAGTTTAAAAAAATCGGATGGACCAGAAGAAATTTGATTTAGAGGATAGATTAGTCAATTTTGCGGCTGATGTAGCCCTCTTTTGTAAGGAGCACAATCCTACAGGGATTTTAGAAATAAAGCGACTATCTCTCTGAAGAAGCTAAAAGAGTCCCGAATGAATTTGAAAATCCTTACAAGAATAGAATACGGAGATAAAGCTAAGAGATTATCTTTTTTAGACCAGATAGAACAATTAATAAAAATCATTACCACAATAATCCAGAACAAAAGCTGATTTCATCGGTTTTCATTTTAAAATTAGCTTTTGTATTTGACACTTGAACTTTATCCATGCGCTGGACCATAAAACCAAAACCCGAAACAGAACAAATTAACCAGTTGGCCAAAGTGCTAAAGGTTGATGGTCTGGTGGCGCAATTATTATTACAGCGGGGAATTTCTACGTACGAAGAGGCAAAGGATTTCTTTAGGCCGCAATTAGAAGATTTACACGATCCATTTTTGATGATGGATATGGACATTGCCGTGAGTAGAATCGAAACTGCGATTGCCAACAATGAAAATATCCTGGTTTTTGGAGATTATGATGTAGATGGCACAACTGCTGTGTCTTTAGTGTCTTCTTATTTGTTAAGCTACTATCCTAATGTTGCAACCTATATCCCAGATCGGTATGGAGAGGGCTATGGAGTTTCGTACACCGGAATCGATTTTGCGGAAGACAATGATTTTTCCTTAATCATAGCATTGGATTGCGGGGTAAAGGCAATTGATAAGGTCGATTATGCGAAAGAAAAGGGAATTGATTTTATTATTTGTGACCACCACAGACCGGGCGATAAACTTCCGGATGCTGTAGCCGTTCTAGACCCCAAAAGGGCAGATTGTGCCTATCCGTACGATGAATTATGTGGTTGTGGCGTAGGTTTTAAATTGATACAGGCTTTGGGCTCTCGAAAAGGAGAGACCATCTACGACCAAACACAATACCTTGATTTAGTCGCAACTGCCATTGGCGCTGATATTGTACCGATAACCGGAGAGAATAGAATATTAGCTTTTTATGGATTACAGGTTATAAATGAAGCGCCAAGAATAGGATTTAAAGCAATTATAGACCAAGTAAATAAAGCATCCCTGACCATAACTGATGTAGTTTTCATAATAGCTCCTCGAATTAATGCAGCGGGACGGATGAAACACGGTCAGCATGCAGTAAACTTGCTTACGGAAACGGATCTGCAACAGGCTACAAAATTTGCCGCTGAAATAGAAAAATTTAATACGGACCGTAGGGGATTGGATCAAGAAATAACCCAAGAGGCCTTGGTTCAAATTCAAGAAAATCACGAAGAGGAAGGTTTTACTTCGGTGGTTTACAAGGAAACTTGGCATAAGGGTGTTATTGGTATTGTAGCATCGCGGTTGATTGAAACCTACTACCGTCCAACATTGGTATTTACTAAAAGCGGCGATACCCTGGCAGCATCGGCCCGATCGGTAAAGGGTTTTGATGTATACAATGCCTTGGAAGGGTGTTCTGATTATATAGAACAATTTGGGGGACATAAATATGCAGCTGGACTCACTTTATTGGAAAGTCAGTATAACAACTTTAAACATCAGTTTGAAAAGGTAGTCAAGGAATCTATAGACCCACAGTTGCTGGTTCCGGAGATTAGCGTAGATGCTATTATAGAATTAAAAGATATTAATCCAAAGCTGATGCGAATCTTACGCCAGTTTGCTCCTTTTGGACCCGGTAATATGAGTCCAACATTTATGGCTGAAAATCTAGTAGAAACGGGTTATGCTAAAGGCGTAGGCCAAGATGCAGCACATTTAAAATTTGCGGTCACACAAAATGACAGCTATAAAATTGGGGGTATTGGCTTTAATTTAGGAGATAAATTACCCTTGGTAACGAGTAGAAAACCCTTTAGCGCCGTATTTTCTATTGATGAGAACGAATGGAAAGGGAATGTGAGCCTTCAATTGAAATTAAAGGATATAAAATGAAAATAGAGCATTTGGCTATTTGGGTATCCGATTTGGAGTTGATGCGTCGTTTTTATGCCGACTACTTTGATGCAACAGTAGGGGAAAAATATTACAATGAATCAAAGAACTTTTCATCCTACTTCCTATCTTTTGACGATGGTCCCAGATTAGAATTGATGCAAAAACCGGAGATTCGTGCCATTGAAAATAGGTCAAAAGAACATTTAGGGATTAGTCATTTTGCGATGTCCGTGGGATCAAAAGAAAAGGTAAATACGCTGACCGAACAGCTCAGAAATGACGGATTTATAGTTATTGGAAATCCTAGAACTACTGGTGATGGCTATTATGAAAGTGTTGTTATGGATCCGGAAGAAAATAGAATAGAAATTACCATATAGTACATGAGCAACGCAATAGACCCTTACGCAGCATTACGCTTTAAGGAATTCAATATATTTTTAGGGGTTCGGTTTGCCATGGTCTTTGCTTGGTCAATGCAGTTCATTGTTATAGAATGGCAGGTGTATACGATGACTAAAGATCCGCTCTCCTTAGGGATTATAGGTTTAATGGAAGTAATTCCTGCTGTAGGGATGGCTTTATTTGCGGGCCATATTGTGGATCAAAAAGAAAAACGAAGTCTACTCATTAAATGTATTCTTGGGTTTTCAGTTATTAGTCTAGGCTTGTTTTTATTGAGCTGGCCCGGACTAGAAAACAAATGGAACACCAAAAGCATATTGTATGGAATTTATGGTTTGGTCTTCTTGGGAGGTTTGGTTCGCGCCTTCTTGGGTCCAACGATATTTTCCTTAGTAGCACTTCTAGTTCCCAAAAAAATCTATCCTAACGCAGCTACGTGGAGCAGTTCTACATGGCAAATGGCCTCTGTTTTGGGTCCAGCTCTGGCAGGTTTTTCCATTAGTATTATTGGGGTGCATTGGTCTATGTGTGTTATTGTCGGGTTTTCGGTAATGGCTTTATTGTTATTATTTCAAATCGATAAAAAACCTATTCTAAATCCCAAAATTGGGGAGCCTATTTTTGAAAGTTTAAAGGAAGGATTACACTTTGTATTCAAAACAAAGGCAGTTTTTGGAGCGTTGACTTTGGATATGATTGCCGTACTTTTTGGGGGAGCAGTAGCTTTGTTACCTATTTTTGCGCAAGATATTCTTCAAGTAGGTTCAGAGGGCTTTGGTGTTTTACGTGCAGCTCCGGCAGTTGGAGCAGCCATTACTATGTTGGGTGCTACACGCTTTCCACTTCATAAAAAAGCGGGTAAAAAATTGCTTTGGGCTATAGCCGGTTTTGGAGTGTGTATTATTGTGTTCGGACTCTCCACTTATTTTTGGCTGTCTGTCATCGCTTTGTTTTTAAGCGGCGCAGTGGATGGCGTTTCCATGATTATTCGCCAAACTATCCTCCAGTTAAAGACTCCGGATAATATGCGGGGTAGGGTAGCCTCTGTAAATTCAATGTTCGTGGGCTCTTCAAATGAACTGGGTGCTTTTGAAAGTGGCGTAACCGCAAAACTTATGGGAACGGTAACAGCAGTAGTGTTTGGGGGAACCATGACTTTGTTGACCGTTGGTATTACCGCATTTGTATCTCCTACGTTTAGGAAATTGGACCTCACAAAAGATGTGGAAGATCATGAGGCGGAAAACTAGTTAATTGGTTACCAAGTGCTCAAAGACGGATAAGTCTCGCAGAATACATGCGCGGTTTTGAATGGGAATAGTTGGTTTTAAACGCATTCAGTCGTGATAGTTGAGTCAGAGTTATTATTGTTATACTCTAATCTATTTATATAAATAATTGAGACTATGATTTTGGTTAATCTATTTTGGCTTTGCAGCAACTAAAGAAGTTCTGGTCAATCAGTAAATTTTAAAGCGTATTCCAATAGTGTTTTAAACAACCTTAATCATAAAAATTTGTATCTTAGTAATTCGTTTGAGAAAATAAGAATCAAGATTAAAATTCAGTAAAAAATGCGAAAATTACTCACGTTAGTAGCCCTAGGAGCCTTAATGGTTAGCTGTGGAGAAAAGAAAGAAGAAAAAAAGGATGGTTTTGAAATGAACCGTGCTAAAAAAGAAGTAAAAAAGGAAGCGGTCTCAGAAGCTGTTCCTGTGGATATGGATAATAAAGGAGTAGGCCCCTTTACATCTATAAGCTTTGATGACGAAATTAATACGGAAATGGCAACTGCAGGACAAGCGAAATTTCAAGCTATTTGTACGGCTTGTCACATGGCGGAACAGCGCATGATAGGCCCAGCTCTTAAAGGTGTATATGACCGCAGAAGTCCGGAATGGGTAATGAACATGATTATAAATCCTGATGGAATGCTGAAGGAGGATCCAATCGCAAAAGCCCTCCTTAAAGAATACAATAACGCAATCATGCTCAACCAAAACCTCAGTGAGGAAGAAACAAGAAACGTTGCTGAGTATCTAAGAACGCTATAAGCAGATATTATAGATTTATAAGAACCCCTTCAACCAGTTTGAAGGGGTTATTTTTTTAGCAGATAAGCGGTATTAAATAATTTTTTATCCCCCAAGATATGATAAACATAAAAACGTAAGTACGAGTATTTCATCCTACATATTTTTTCCTTGTACCTCCATGTTACACTGAAGCAAACCTATCTTTTCCTTTACCTGTTAGTTTTCAAATAAAGACCAGACTAAAAGATAAATTAAAAAAAATGCAACAAGAACCTATAACGATAGCTGTAGTATCCGATGTGGCCTGCCCTTGGTGCTATATTGGAAAACGAAGATTAGAAGCCGCTTTGGAGCAATGGAAAGGCGCGCCTGTGGAAGTTACATGGCATCCGTTTCAATTGGACCCCACTATTCCAACTTCAGGGTATGACCGCGATACGTATCTTACTTCTAAATTTGGCGATTTAGAACAAACCAAGACTATGACCGACCGTATTGCACAGGTTGGTGCCGAATTGGATATCGATTTTAATTTTGGCGAACAATGGTTAGCGGTAAATACTTTGCCTTTGCACCAATTATTGCATGTGGCAGGGGAAGAAGGTTTTAAGGAGCAATTAAAAGAACGATTCTTGTATGCCTATTTTACAGAAAATCTACACTTGAACAATGCAGAGGTTTTAACTACTATAATGACTGAATTTGGCTGGGATTCTGAAAAAACACAAGGTATTGTTGGGGATGATAATATTGCTTATATAGTAAAGCAAGAAATCGCGCACTACCAAAAACTAGGTGTTTCGGGCGTACCTTTTTTTATTATCAATAATAAACACGGTATTAGTGGAGCACAGCCTAGTTCTGTTTTTTTAGAAGCATTCCAGCAAGTTGCTCCAGTGAGCATTTTTGAAAAGGGAGAAAACTGTGGTATTGATGGGGAGGATTGTTAGTAACGTTCGTTCATTAACTTTACTTCTAGACTTCGATCTTTTATTAATTATTTGGGTTCGGTACATTAAGAAATACGACGAAACATTGGAGCGTTAAGATATGTGTCCTTTATTTAATCTTCAAATAATTATCAGGGGGTAGATTAGATTACTTTAGGTTAAGTTATTCTTCTATTTCCTTGCCAGCAATTAAAACTTTAAAGAAATCAGCCACCATCGAAGTTCCAGTCTTTCCGCCATCATCAATATTTGATAGTATTATAACCGTGTAATTATCCCGCATAAAATCCATAAGTTCATTATGAATCCCATACCATCCCCCACTATGGCCTTGGATGGTTTGATTATACCTTAGGTCGATATCGATTCCATAACCTATACTTGTATTATAACTCTTTACTTTTGGTTCAAACATTAGTTTCGTTGTCTCTTTTTTCAAGAGCTTTCCATTTCGTAACGCTTTTGAAAATTTGAACAAATCCTCTACAGTGGAATAATGGAACCCAGCCGGAGAGGCCTTTGAAAGGTAATAGTCGTTTTTTTTAAGAATCTTACTTTCCCCAAAAAAAGTAGTATATCCACTAGCTTTATTTCGGACCACGGAATCTATTTCCAACTCCGTTGTATTGGTCATTCCCGTTGGGATGAAAATATTATCTTTTACATAGTCGTAATAATTTTGCCCACTCATTTTTTCGATAATTAGACCTAAAATCACAAAACCGGACGCACTATAATCGTATTTTAATCCTGGTCTTGATAACAAAGTATCGTTGGCGAATAGGGGTGTGAAATCTGAAATGTTCCGATATCTTAGTTTATCCAATTGTAAAAATTCACCAACATAAAAATTATTGTTTCCAGATGTATGTGTTAATAGTTGATGTATTGTTACTGAATCTCTTACCAATTTATTGGGATAGTCGGGCAAATATGCTCCAATAGGTTGTTTCAGTTCTACTTTCCCTCTATCATAAAGTTGCAATGTAGCAACAGCTGTTATCATTTTTGTAATCGACCCAAGATTGAATTTAGTATCTAAAGTATTTTCAATACCGTATTCCATGCTTGCAAGTCCAAATGCTCGTTTCTCAATTATTTGGTCATTATGAGCGACTAGGATGGCACCAGAAAAACCTTCTGCTTTTAAATCATATAAAAATGTTTTGATCTCTATTTCCTTGGATTGCCCAAAAGAGAAAAGCCCCATGAACAGTAGAACCGTAAAAAGCAAAATATTTGGTTTGACTTTCATAGGTTGGAATACGTTTATTTCTCTAATAAATTCATCTAAAGGGAACGGATCATAATAATGATGCAATAGTTTTTTGATTACAAGTATTGCTATTATCATCCTCTAATTAAATAGTATTTCAATCCGTTTCAAAGGTTTCCAGACTTAGCTGTTCCCCATCAAAAACGGCATAGGTGTAGTAATTTATCCAGTCGCCCAGATTCGTGTATCTAGATGTTTCGGAAAGTTTTATTTCTAACGGAAGATGTCTATGACCAAAAATAAAATGATTGTAGTGCTGGTTATTTAGTTTCCTTTTGCAATACTGTACCAGCCATTCGTTGTCCTCACCTAAAAATTTTGCATCTTCATCACCTGAAATAAGTTTATTCTTAACGGATAGATATTGTGCTAGTCGAACACCAATATCTGGATGTAACCAACGGAACAGCCATTTACAAAACGGATTGGTAAACACTTTTTTCATGCGTTTGTAGCCTTTGTCCTCCGGTCCAAGACCATCGCCATGACCAATAAAAAAAGAGGTGCCGTTTATCGTATATTGTTGTGGCTCGTGAAATACGGGAATATTGAGTTCTTCTTCAAAATAACCGTTCATCCATAGGTCATGGTTGCCTACAAAGAAATAAATGGGTATTCCGGAATCTGAAAGTTCGGCTAGTTTGCCTAAGGTTCTTGTAAATCCTTTGGGAACTACGGTCTTATAATCCATCCAAAAATCAAACAGGTCGCCGAGCAAGAAAATTGCACCTGCATCTTTTTTGATTTCATCCAACCAAGCCACAAACTTTTTCTCACGAGGAAAACTTTGCTTCATAGAAGGCGCACCCAAGTGGTTATCACTGGAGAAATATACTTTTTTTCCTTTAGGTAGCGTAATGGTTGTCATGGGTCGTAAATATAATAATTCCCCTTTTGGTGATTAGAACGCTTAGTTATCGCTGGCGTACCACTCGGCAAATGAGGTTTCCGTTTCCTGAAGCCTTAAAGAATGTAATTTGATGTTTTTTGGTAATCTAGCGATGATTTTAGCTGAAAAATCAATCACCATATTTTCGCTCGTAGGCTGGTAATTGGCTAGGATAACACTGTGCCCGCGATCGGTAAGTTCTTTTGCCAATTCTATATGCGGCGTGTTTTTATTAAATACGGTGGAGTGATCAAACTTATCTACAATTTCTTCCTTCACAATTTTTTTCAAATCGGTAAAATCTATGACCATTCCCAGTTTTACATGGGAAGTATCGGTGATAGGTTGCCCAATTACCGTTACAGAAAGTTTGTAGCTATGTCCGTGTACATTACGGCATTTTCCATCATATCCATACAGGGCGTGACCGGTTTCAAAATTAAACTGTTTGGTAATTCGAATATTGCTCATAATCAACTATTGAGCAGCAAAGGTAGGGATTCTTTAAAACGAAATTGATTATTTACCTGTGTTGATGTCCTGTTTTATTCGGTGGGTGTTACTGGTTGAGACCAAGCCATTTCATATAGTATATTTTCTATAGGGTTTTCTTGCAACTTGGATGATGTAATCTTACATCTTGCAAAAAGCAAATCTTCCGTAACTTCAAACTCCGCTAGTGATTCATTCACTACGCTCAACGTTTCAGTCTGGGTTTGGCCTTTTTTGCATCCAATAAAGCTTATTTCATAGGTGACACCAAGCTCTGGTTCAATCTTAACCGAAATTATATTGTTTTGGTAGGTCAACGTTTTAAGTTCGACACCTGTGCTGGAGTAAAAATTTCCCGATTCTAATGAATGTATTAAACTCACTGCAGAGAGTGTGTCTGCTTGTACCATTACCCAACCTCTTCCTGCATTACTCCACGATTTTCCTTTATTGTGATAATGGTGCGAATCATCTGTTGCAAGTCCATACATCAAAGGTTTGTTATTTTTTAAATAGGAGATATTGATAAGGTCCCACATTTCTTCTGTAGAAATATTAGAACTGTCGCCCATATTATGCACCATGGGATGCCCGTTGTATACTTCAAAAAATCGCTCTCCGTTTAATGACATCATATCATCCAGCGTTATACTGTAATAGAAGTTAGGATGGTTGATATGTGGTATCATGGGAACACCGGTTTCCTTTCGCTGTTTAAGCACTTGATTTATATTATTTTGCATCACCTCTGCAACGCTCGCACCACCCATGGGTTCTATTTTTTCTTGAATGTTAGTAGCATTCATATGAATGTGTTTGTCTTCATATTTATCCGTAATTTCTTCTGATTTGATTACTAGAAATGCTCCTTCCTCTTCTAGTTTATCTCGGTATTCTTCATAGGTCTTCAACTTTACTAAAGTTTGTCCTGAGTCTATTTTATGTTCTACCCAATCTGGACCATAGGCCTTAAGATAGTTTTGAAAAGCCTTTTGATAAATTGAATCCTCACGAATAGTTACCCATTTTTCAACGTCTGCAATGGTGTTATGGTCGGATAAGGCCATAAACTCATAATCGCGGGATTTGTACCAGTCTAGAATCACTTCAGGGAATTCGTCCCCGTCACTCCAATAGGAATGTGTATGTAGATTTCCCTTATACCAGTTTTGGATAGTCTCTGTTTGTGTTTCCGGTTTGGTTTCACCACAACTTATGGCTACCGTCAATAGTAGTAAACCAAGGATATTTTGTATTGTAAGGAATTTCATGGGTTCAATTAATTAGAATTCACCCCTAAAGATAGAACTTTAAAACAGTGTTTTGTTGGGTAATACGACTATTGCAGTAACCGCAATAGTGTACCACTAGAGCACCGGATTAGCCTACCGGTAATTTGAATTCTAATTGATGGCGAAAATACCCACTTCTGGCACTGCTAGATACTTTTACCGACTTATAAAGAGCAAGTATGCTCCACTAATTAAAAGTAGATTTACAATCCTAAGCAAGATAACGCTCCAACGATACAACCTCCCAGAAAGAAATAACCTTTACCTGATTTGGATTCCGGTTATCGTAAACAATTTTTACTTTTTCACCAATTTTGTAGGTTGCAGGACTACTATTAAAACTACTAGTATAGGTTTTCAGTTCTTGATAACGGTCTTTAAATTCGAATAAGGGTGCATACAAGCTTACATTTTTCCCTTGAGTCACTTTATAAGCAATTACGTTTGCGGTAGTACGTTACCCTTTATTTAATAAGTCTTGGCTTTTCTGGTAGTGTGTTCAAGCTACATAGGCCAGAATGGAACCGGACGCAAACAAAACCGAATAGAATAGTATACAAACCTGTATTTTTCTCCTATGCATTAGTAGTTAACGTTTGTAACGTTTTCTGTTCCTTATTCTGCCACCTGCATAAATAACAATGACAATAAGAGCAAGTATCGGTAATATAAGATCACTATTTAAAATTTTTAAAATATCCATGGTACTGTTCAATGATTTGATATCCAAACGGTATCATACCCTTTTTTAGTATGCGTAGGAAGCTTCAGTTTTCTTTGTCGGTTGTTAATGGGAAGCTTACTTTTTGAACTTGGAAAGTGCGTTTCTTGTAAACTCAGATAGCGCCAAGCTACCTGTAATTTTAGCTCTTTCTGTTAACAACGTATCCCAGTGATTGGTATTATTCCAAAGCACCTTTTTCCATTCTAATAAAGCTGCGGGGCTGTAACTCGATAGTTTTTGGGCAAAAAAATCGATTTCTTTATCTAGCTCATCAATCCCTTCAAAGACTTTTGCGTATAGTCCTTTTTCCTTAGCCCAATAGGCATTTTTCCATTCGGTAGGAGCTAGGGACAGTTCTGATAGTGCAGCGGTTCCTATTTTACGTTCCACTGCCGGTGCAATGACCAGCGGTGCGATACCAATAGAAAGTTCTGATAATTTTATGGAAGCGCTCTCAACGGCAAACACATAATCACAGGCAGAAGCCAATCCTACGCCGCCACCCACGGTTTTCCCCTGAATACGACCTATAATCACTTTTTTACAACGGCGCATTGCATTGATAATGTTGGCAAAGCCGCTAAAGAACATTTCGCCTTCTTCCAAATTGGAAACCTGCATTAATTCATCAAAAGAAGCGCCAGCACAAAAGGTTTTTTGACCTTCGGATTTTAGAACGATCACGGTAACTTCGTCATTTTTGGAAAGTTTGTCCAATTCTGCTGTTAACCTATTAAGAAGTTCTAAAGTAAAAGAATTACTTGCCGGATGGCCAAACTCCACCGTTGCGATTTGGCTTACTATTTTGGTATAAAGACTGCCGTTGGTTCTGTTTGTTGTCATGTCATTAGCGTTTTATGTTGGGTGCTCGTTGTCTATTTTAGGCTCAAAGTTAAAAACTAAGTACGTCATTGCGAGGTAAGAAGCAATCTATTTCAAAGTAAAATGGTCTCTCAAAAGTTTATACCCTTTTATAGCGCGGGCATATAAGAACACATTAAGCGCGAATAGCTACAAAATGAACTCCAAAAGTCTTGAACTGCGCTCAGTCTGGTACTCAATTAAAATACCGTTATGAAAGTAGGGGTCTAAACTTCCTCCTGAATTTCCACACCAGCGCACCACCTCTAATAAGCATCCAAACAGAAAAGGCTATCCATATTCCCATAAGGCTCCAATCCATATACTTTCCAAAAAAAAGCATAGGCACAAAACCAAGGAAGGTTGCGGTCAGTAGCGTGTTTCTAAGATAGCGCATTTCCCCCAGACCTTTAAACAACCCATCCAAAACAAAAGCTACGGTATTTATGGGGAGGCCAAGTATTACTATAAAAAAGACGCCATAAAAGGCTTCAAGTACTATAGTTTCTTTTGAGAAAAGCGAACCGATAGGATAATAAAAAGCGAATGCTAAAATCATAAGCACAAGGCTCACGCAACTACCGTAAATTATAATTTTTTTTGAAAGTTCCCATAAGCCATTGTAGTCTTTTGACCCTAACAGTCTTCCGCCCATGATGTTTCCGGCTGCACCGTACCCATCAATAAAAAAGGCAGAGAAAAGCCAGATGTTTATGGCAATAGTATGTGCTCCAATATATTTATCGCCCATTGCTGCAGCCTCTCTTACGGCAAGTATTAAAGCTGTATTCAAGGCTATGGCCCGTACAAAAAGGTTGAGGCTCATCACTACCAACCTTCCTAGTTCTGTGTGCACAGGAAATGTTAGCTTAAGACTGATATTGGTTTTGGTAACCAGCAGAACAAAGGCCATTACCGCCATTACTCCTTGTGCAATTAAACTGGCATAGGCGGCACCTTCCAAGTAGAGTGGCTCTATCCATCCTTCTACACCAAAAACTAGCATAAAATCTAAAATAACATTCAAAACGGCACCGACAATAGCGATGACCATAGGCCAATACGTATTTTGAAGTCCTCTAAAAATACCCATGACTGCAAATACGAACAAGGTTAACGGAAAGCCCCAAACTCTTATACTGTAGTAGCTAATACAATACTGTAAAATTTTCCCGGATGCGTTAAGAAATTCAAAAATTTCTTCAATGATAAAAACCGTGGATAAGAGGATTAGAATACTTAGTCCAATATTTAAATAAATAGCTTGAGCAGGAAGGTTCTTTACTTCGTCTAATTTACCAGCACCCAAGTATTGCGATATAATGGCCGAAATAGCACTGCGGGTTTGACCTAGAATCCAAATAAGCATGGACAAAAAAGACCCTACGATACCTGCTGCGGCTAAGGATTCTAATCCGTCTATGGGAATATTTCCAACGATGGCCGTGTCCGTTATGGATAATATTGGCTCAGCAATACCAGCAATAGTGGCTGGAATAGCAAGTTTGTTAATACTTTTAAAATTAATTGTCGTGCTCAAGAATAGTAGTTAAAGTACCAATTCATAACAATGAAACGGATGTTCGCTTTGATTAGGGAAATAGATATCGGTTAACTTTTGGTAGCCTCTTTGCTCGTAGAAGCGTTGATTGCGTTTATTTTGGCTAAAGGTATCCAATCGGACTGAAGTAAACTGATTGCTGCGGGCGTGATTTTCCCCAAAGTTTATTAATTGTTGAGCAAAACCCTTCCCTTGATAGTTAGGATGCACAGCCAAACGATGTATGTAGAGATGGTTGCCATTATTAGTTAACCAGGTAATTGGAATGTATTCTGCATCTATTAGAATGGATAATACAATACATCCGATTAGTCTATCATTTTGCTTTAACACATACAACTCCTTGCGTTCAATATCGTTTATAAATTGCTTTTCATTTGGATATTCAGCGGTCCACTGATAAATACCCTTGGATTCCATATGTAAGCGACATGCATCACATAGTTTAAGAATATCTGTAATTTCGGATATCTTTGCAAGCTCAATCATAAATTGAATTCAATTTAATTGTAAATTTAGAGTAATAATCAATAAACCAATTATGACTAATATTCTTGTTCCTATCGGCACCTCTTCAGATGCACATGAAACCCTGCAGTATGCAGTAGACTTTGCTTCGGATTTCGGAGCCCGTATTTATGTAATGGAAGTATTTAGTGCAGTCTCTAAGGCAGGCACCTTGGCAAATGTTACAGAAAAAATTGCAGAAAGAGGCAAGGAGCGTTTAAAAGGCGTCATCGCTAAAATAGAAAGCAAGAACGTTAAGATTAAAGTGGTGACCTATAATGGGGAATTGGTCGATGGCCTAAATGATGTGAATAAAGAAATGCGAATAGACCTTATAATTCTAGCACCTCGCAGCCATGATATTCAAGAGGAATTGTATTTAGGAACTACTTCGGGTGGTATTATTAAACGTACAGACATCCCTACGTTGGTTGTACCCAAAGGGACCAAGTACGCAAGTTTTAAAAATATATTAGTGGCATTTAAATCGGGTATATTGAAACGAAAAAGGATATTGGACCCCTTGGTAAACATTGTGAATAAACACAGGAGCAAAGTAAATTTATTATTGGTAAAAACGCCGGGTTATACAGATGATGACCTTAAAATAGATACGGCATTAATGGACATTTGCTCTGAGCTAAGTATCACAGAGAATGCGACTACATACCAAGGTGTTCTGCAGCATTTTGAATCGAAACAACCAGATTTGTTATGTGTTTTTAGGCGAAAAAGAGGATTTTTTAAAAAATTATGGGAGAAGAGTACCATTTTAAAAGCAGAGTTTTCCGCTTCGGTTCCGGTATTGATTTTAAGCGTTAAGAAAGATTAAGATTACTTTGATAGCTTGCTAAAAAGCATTTCCTTTGCGCAAGCCAAAAATGGGGGATTAGCTCAGCTGGCTAGAGCGCTTGCCTGGCAGGCAAGAGGTCACCGGTTCGACTCCGGTATTCTCCACCATGTTTCACAAAGCTTCAAGAGTTTAGAACTTTTGAAGCTTTTTTATTTTGAATTTAACACATAAGCTATATCAAGGGAAAAGGTAATTTCAATTATTCTTGACTCTATATGTGATTCTTCGATTGGTAATTATAGAGCTCGGTCCAACAGTTAGTACGACAGGGAGTGAAGTCGTTTGCCCACAAACATAAGTAGTATAGGTAACCACCACTCGGTATTGATAACCGTTTTTATCTACTCCAGGAGATACAACAGTAAGGTTGCCGCTTGAAGTATCGGTATATTCAGGACCAGTGGCAAGATTACTGAAGGTGATGCCGTTGTCTATACTTACTTGCCATTGGTAAGCCACTACAGTCGCCGTTGCTACGGCGGTAAACGTGGCATTGTTATTTATAACCGTTTGAATATTGTTTGGTGCTGTGCTTATTGTTGGTGTGCTTTCTGCTTCTAGAAAATCAGACGTACCATTAACGTCGATATCATTAGGAGTAGAGTAACCATCGGAGCCAGTAGTAACCAGACCATTGCCATCTACTTCGACAGGGTTTGGCCCCAAGATTCCATCCGTATTGCCATCTGTAAAACCTGCTTCCAGAACATCGGAGCAGCCATCTCCGTCCGAGTCAAGATCTAAATAGTCTGGAGTGCCATCCGCATCCGTATCTAAATAATTTTTAGTGTATACCATAGAGTGATAGTGGGTGGGTCCTTGAACATGCTGAGAGAATGAAATCACGTTCGTTGCCATATCGTTTAAAGGAATGGTATTGAAATCCGAATCGGGAGCATTGATGACCATACTCTCCAGAGGGGATGAAACGTTACGTTTGCCTTGTAAGGTTACTGTGCCACTTGCATCAATTTCAATTCGCATTAATAAAAAATTGGGATTGCCGTTCCGCCAGTTAAAAGACCATATATTGGAATTACCACTAGAACTGTGTGTAGTATTATCCGAAGTAAACCGTGCCATCGAACGACCTGTTGGAGCAGCTTGTGGGTAAAACTGCAGTTCAATCGGAACAAGGTTCACCCCGTTGATATTTAAATTAAAACTGTTATCTAGTGAACTTACATCAATTATCATAGATATAATAGGTCCGGTAGTTATTGTAGTAGACCCACTAGTACCTAGGTTGTAGGCCGCTGTGGCAAATTCTTTAATGGCATCTGGTATTCCGTCATTATCATCATCTAAATCGGTATCGTTAAAAACGCCGTCACCATCGGAATCAATGAGCTGAGCATTTATTGCCGTTGAGGCAAAGCATGTCATCAACAAGAGTAAAAGCAGATGAAAATTTAGTCTTATTTTCAGTTTTCGTTTCAACATAAAATTGATAATGACTATAGTCATTAGTTGGTATAAATCACAAACATATACTTAGCGCTATTACAAACTAATCCATTTTAACGATGGTATTTTTTTAAAACTTAACTCCCTATTCGTAAAAACAAATAAAACACAACAGTTTTGTACGTTTCTTTTATAAAAATAAGCGGATGATACCAGATGCAATAATTGATGTTGTAATAATAGAGTAAAGCATTGTCAATACCCACAAATAAAATGTCTGGCGTTCGCGTGGAAAATAGATTGTTTCAATACATTGGTGTTTATAGTTGTTTGAATTTTAGATTTGATTTAAAACCCTTACGAAATATATACTTAAATCATGCTGAAGTATGCTATACTTTGCGGGTACAGGGCATAGGAAGGTCATTATATACGAATTAATTTTCAGTAACATGTATAGATAGAAATAAGATGAGCGAAAAAGACTTTAATAGAATAGGTTTTAAGTGGAACGGTCAAAATCCCATAGGGTCTGTCCCATTTCTATCCATAAATAGCAGATGAATGGGAAATGTCTTTCTCTCATAGAAAAAGTGTAGTACCCGAATCGGTTCCTTTCCCTTTGATGCTAATACATATGGCACGCCAAAGCTCGGTATTCAAAAAGCCCTGTATAATTTTTGATTGTGTTTTAGCTCCAGTCTTTTCGGTGCTGGATTTTGCCAAAAATTCACATTCAACTTCAAGACTATTATTTAGTTTCTGCGAGCTTACTAATGATGTCAGATGTCAATCGGTTTTCGGCATAGGGATTATTGGCCAACCAGACCATGGTTTGCGCTATATTTCCAGGTGCAATGGTTTTGTATTTTGTTAAAGAACCCACCATGGCAAAATTAAAAATGGTCATTACCTGTTTAAAGAGATATTCTCCAGGTCTGCTTTCATTTCTATCGCCACCAATGAGGCTAGGCTGCAGGATATGGGTTTTTGGTAGGCCTAGTTCTAAAACAGCAGCTTCCATTTCTCCTTTTATCCTATTGTAGAAAATAGAACTCTTTTGGTCTGCACCCATAGCCGAAACAACTAGAAAAGAAGGGATGTCATTTTTCTTGCAAAGCGATGCCGCAGCTACAGGAATTCCAAAATCTATGGCCCTGTACCTTTCTTCGTCGGGTGTTTTGGCTTTTGTAGTGCCAATGCAGCAGAATACTTCATCGGCAGTGAAATGTTCTTCTTGTTCGGTTAGCTTTAAAAGGTCACACTTAAATTCCGCCAGTTTTGGGTGGCTAATTTCTAGCGGTTTCCTTGTAAATACTTTTATACTAATATAGCGGTCATCATGGAGAAGGAATTGTAGGAGGATGCCACCCGTTAATCCGGTAGCTCCCAAAATAATCGCTGTTTTATCTACTTTTTTCATAAAATTTAAAATCAGTATAAGATTAAAATTGACGTTTTAATAAGGTGTCCCCACAGCAATTTCTGCTAAATACGTTAAATGTAATTTAAATTTTAAGGAAGTAGTTTTTATTCTAGCTCTAGGTGTATAAAAGTATTCGTTCCAACACTACATTCCGCAACATATTAATTTGGGTTTTAAGAGGCCACCCAAGTCTTAAATTCTGCTGCTTTGGCTTTGCTTACCACAATCTGTTCTGCTGAAGCGGGAGTTACCTCTACGATAAGCTTCCCGTTGAAGTATTGTTTTATTTTAGAAAGGGCATCGCGTCGTAAGATGCACTGCCGGTTGATTCTGTAAAAGTTATTAGAATCCAGTTCTTCCTCTAATTCCTCTAGTTTACCATCTATTACGTAGGATTTATTATCAAAAGTAGTGGCTCTTACAACGCCTTCGTCTATTTGAAAATAAGAAATATCTTGTGTTTTTATTGGAATAAGCTGGTCTCTATGGTTTATGAGAAATGTAGTCTTATAAGTCCGCTCTTTTTCCTTTACTAAGTCTAGTAATCCTTTAATCTGATTGTCTGCAATACCTTTATCTTGCTTCTGTTCCTTAAATTGTAGGAGTGAATCAGAAAGCTCGTCTTGGTCTAAAGGTTTTAGAAGGTAATCTATACTATTTACTTTAAACGCTTTTAGCGTGTACTGGTTATAGGCTGTGGTAAAAATTACAGGAATTATAATGGGAATCTGTTCAAAAATTTCGAATGAAATACCATCTGCCAAATGAATATCCATAAACACTAATTCTGCTGATTGTGGTTTGGAGAAATAGGCTACGGAGCTCTTTACAGAATCTAACACCTTTATGACCTTAATATTGCTATCTATGCGATTTAACAGATACGTTAGGTTATCGCTAGCGGCTAGTTCATCTTCTACGATTACGACGTTCATAAGGATTTTATTAAAGGGAGTTGCACGCTAAAGATATCATTTTCTGTACGTACGGTAAGTTCCTTACGTAATAAGAGTATGTATCTTTTTTTTAGGTTCAAGAGGCCGTTTTTTGTGCCTTCCGCAAAGGTTTTTCTTAGTCGGATCGGGTTGTCCACATAAATAGAGCCATCCTTGGAATAGATATTCACTTTTAAAGGATTGGTTTCGGATATCTCATTATGTTTTACTGAATTTTCAACTAGTAGTTGCAACGCCAATGGAGGTATCTGCAGTTCTAAATATTTTGGTTCTATATTGATATCTATGGCAAAGCGGTCACGGTATCTGGTACGTATTAAAAAAGTATAGCTTTCTAAAAATTTTAGTTCGTCCTTAACGCTTACCAAATCGCTATCACCACTTTGTAAGATGTAACGGTACATATAAGATAGTTTTTTAACGAACTGGGTAGCCTGTTCATTTTCACGTATAAGGGACGTCAATGAGTTGAGCGAGTTGAATAAAAAATGTGGATCAATCTGATTTTTTAAAGCTATAAGCTCGTTCTGTAAACTCTGTTGTTTTAGGTGCTCGTTCTCTATTCTGCTTTCTTGTTTTTCAACCTGTAATCTTAATATCCTTCCAATAAAAAATAGTGCCAAGAGCAGAATAGTGTAGGTAAATGCAAGGAAACCCTTATCCTGCTGATTCATTTCTATTCGTATTATATGTGGATATAGAAATTCAAAAAAGCTTAAGGTTGCGATTAATACGGCAATATTAATCAGTACCATAACATTTAGTCGTACGGCGGTAGACCATTTGTATTTTGCATAGCCGACATTTGCATTGAGCTGTAGAATTGCCCAAGAGAACAAAAAGAAGAAAACAAAGCGATACATGAAATCTGCAATCCAAGCTACAGAGAATTCCTCACCGCCCTGGCTAACCATATCATAGATAAAGATGGTTTTGGGAACAGACACTAACGTAGCCAGTAACAAGGCAATCTTAACGATGGAGGATTGTTTAACGTGTCTTAGGGCCATAGGTAATTATGCTAGGATTATTTCAAAAATACGTCAATTTTACAGGAACTACTTTTATTAATGTTTGTGGTAAAGAATGGAATTAAAATCAATTCGGGCGGGGTCGAGAATACTAAAGATTCTCCACTCCGCCCGAAAATGATAGGGTTCTAAAACGTTTAGTTTTTCAATAGTTAAAACTAAACGATTACTAATTATTTAGACAGTGCATTAAAGCTATTTGGAAGATATTTTTGGGTATTAAAATCCAATATAAACTCTTCTTCCAGTTCAATCACAACGATTTCTTCAATGTCAAATACCATTCCTTTATATGCATTGAAACCTTCGGGTAAATATTCTTTAGTGTTGAAGCCTAAATTTATTTCTTCCTCAATCGCTACTAGCCCAAGATAATTAGGCGCTGTTTCCAATCCTGCATACGGGTTAAAACCTTCGGGCAAGTACTGGGCAGTATCGAAACCTAATTCTAATTCTTCTTCAACTTCTATTAATTCTATATCGTTTATGTTGTTGTCGTCATTTTCGGTTTGGCACTGTGGGTAACTTGTAAAGGAAACCAATGTAGCACCCAAGAACAGTAGGCTTAGAATTGATGATGCTTTTTTCATATTATTATATTTAATCAATTTATATAATCTATTTTAATTGAGCAGCAAAGGTAGGTTGGTTATCCCCCTAAAAATGAGAGTTTCTAAGTGAAACGTCTAAATTTGAGTTTGAAGCGACTTTTTAGCGAAGCCAGTTATTAATACCTTACTCCAATTTAGCCTGGAGCCACAAGATGTTTAATAACTCGCCCTTGATAAAGAGGTAGCATATGCCTTTAGCTTACCTTAAGAGCGGCCTGATTTAATTGACAAGTATACTATCATTTCGCTATTTTCTAGAGAAAAGAATACTTCATTATTTTGGAGTCGCTTTCTTTTCATTCCTTTCATGGTATCTTTGTTAAAGACATAATAATGTATGCTATGAAAGTCAGAGAATTCTTTGTTTTAATTTCGATTATCGTTATCGTCGCCATAATCGGTATTTCGTTTGTTTGGCAACCGGTATTATGGTTTTTCCTATTGGTAGGCCCATTAGTTTTAATGGGTATTTTTGATATGTTACAAACGCACCATACCATAAGACGAAACTTTCCCTTGCTTGGCAGGTTTAGATATATGTTGGAATCTATACGACCAGAAATTATGCAGTATTTTGTAGAGACCGATACAGAGGGAAAACCCCTGAACCGTATCTTAAGGTCTACGGTATATCGGAGGGCGAAAGGAGAAACCGACACCGTGCCTTTTGGCACGCAAATGGATCTTTACGAAACGGGCTATGAATGGATGGAGCATTCAATGTATGCAAAAAGTAACCCGCAAGAATTAGGCGAATTTCCTCGAATCATAATTGGAGGAAAGGACTGTAAGCAACCCTATTCTTCAAGTCTTTTGAATATCTCTGCAATGAGTTATGGTTCTTTGAGCAAAAATGCGGTTTTGGCCATGAATCAAGGTGCTAAAATGGGTGATTTTGCGCATAATACAGGAGAAGGCGCTATTAGCGATTACCATTTGCAGCCAGGAGGAGATCTTATTTGGCAAGTAGGAACAGGGTATTTTGGTTGTAGGAAAGATGATGGCACTTTTAATGAAATTACGTTTCAAAAAAATGCAGTAAGGCCCGAGGTAAAAATGATAGAGATAAAACTTTCACAAGGGGCTAAACCAGGGCATGGGGGTATTTTACCTGCTATTAAAAACACACCTGAAATAGCAAAAATAAGACACGTACAGCCCGGCATAGCCGTGCATTCGCCGCCATCCCATTCGGCTTTCAATGATCCTATTCAGTTTATGCATTTTATAAAAAAGCTAAGAGATTTATCTGGTGGTAAACCTGTTGGTTTTAAGCTTTGTATTGGAAGAAAGCAGGAATTTATGGATTTTTGTGAAGCCATGATTTTTACTGGAGTTACACCTGACTTTATTTCGGTAGATGGAGGCGAGGGCGGAACAGGTGCTGCCCCAGTAGAGTTTTCTAATTCAATGGGAATGCCAATGCGGGAGGGTTTAATATTTGTACATGATACCCTTTTGGGCTTTGGGCTGCGACAGCAAATAAAAGTCATCGCTGCTGGTAAAATCATTACTGGCTTTGATATGGCAAGGGCGATGGCGCTTGGTGCGGACGGTTGTAACAGTGCGCGCGCTATGATGTTGGCTGTTGGTTGTATACAGGCCTTGCAGTGTAACACGAATACCTGCCCAGTTGGTGTAGCTACCCAAAATAAATCGCTAATGAAAGGACTTGTTGTAGCGGATAAGGCGCCTAGGGTAAAAAATTTCCATGAAGCAACGATAAAAAGCTGTCTAGAACTAATTTTTGCTGCAGGTCTTCAAGGGCCAGAGGAATTAGGACGTGAGCATATAAGTAAGCGTATGGGTATGTTTGAAGTCAAGAGCTATGACGAGATTTATCCGTACATACCTGAAGGGAGTCTGCTGGATATTGCCAAAATACCAGATAGCTACGCTCGGTATTTTCAGCTAACAAGAATCATGAAATAGTTTATTTGGTTATAGAAAAACCAGCCGCGGGTGTTTAGGGCTCTTGTTCATATTACCGAAACATGGACTTATCCTACTTTTTGATTTTTCCTTGATTAAATTACTGATGGGTCTTGGTACTGGTAGACCAAGAAGGGTTGGTTAAGTAGAAATATCTTAAACCAGTCTGTTCGTTTTTTAAACCTTAGCGCCTAATTTTTAGTATTACAGTATCTTGTTCATTTCGTAATTGTCGATTTGAGAATCATATTTTCTGAACTTCGAATTTGGTTTTAATAAAAACTTCGATAATAAAAATTAAGCTATTGTCTTGGTTGAAAGGAAACCAAGAATTTGGGATTTGGCAAATACAGGTCGGAATTACAATTTATATGTAAATTTAACGTTAAGTAATTGTAAATATAAAGTATTTTTATGTAGCTTTATTATGCGTTAAAAGCAAAAAACAATGAAGAGAGATAGCAACATACTAAAAATTTTAACCCAATCGTATATCACCCTTATTGAAAACTTACGATTGTATGGAATTAAGTTTAGGAATTTTCACACCTTAATCTACAGTGTTTAGAACCTAGGGTAGTTAGAATTTTGGTTCAATCAGCACTTATTACCATTCTATTATAAGGCCGTTTATAGTTCAATTCTAAAATAGCCTCCAACACATAGGGATTTTAATCTTACGTTTTAGTTGATTTAGATGTTGCAAGAATAAAATATTGATTTTACTCCTCCAGATTATACCATTCTATATCATTTAGGTTTTCACGTCTTCCCATTTCTTTGGGTGGATAGTTGGTAACTAGATAGTCGACTATAACTTCCTCATTTTTCCCTAAATCCCATAAATTTTGGGTCTCTTGCATCCAGCGTATGGTGGCTACCCAGCGTTCTTTGTTCATATGATTCTGTATGACTAGTTTGGAGGAATGGCAATTGGTACAATTATTAACCGTTTCCATAAGCCCGGGAGCATCTATAAATCCGGTACGCACATGGATACCATTTTCTATTTTATCGTAATCATCTTCGTTTGGTATAGCAACTACAGTTTCTTCAGGTGTTTGGTTTTTGAAGGCAGATAAGGTAGGGTCGGCCATGAGATAAATACCCATAATTATTATAACACTTATAAAGCTGCAAAGCACAATCATCAGCCTATAAATGCCACGTACGTTTTCTCTAAATTTGGTATACCTTTCCTCCATGCTTACGTGACTTTTAAAGCTATGCGTTGGCAGGCGTTGTTCAGGTATCCTTTGGGATTCCAGCCAGGAATTAACATGGGTTGGGAAGTTCCGTGTGTATCTGTAGCTCTGGACCATACCTCATAATAGCCTTTTTTAGGAAAAGCTACCTGTGCGGAAAAGTGTTGCCATGCCAAACGATTTGCCGGTTTTTCTATGGGGCACTCTTTCCAGGTAGCACCAAAGTCTATGGAATATTCCATTTTTGCAACTTCCAGTTCTCCAGCCCAAGCATGGCCTCTAATATTCAGTTTGTTTCCTTCGCTAATCATGGCTCCCGTTTTTGGGTGGGTAATCAATGATTTCACAGGCATGGATTCTATAATACACATGTCTTTTTCGGAAACCTTTTCCCCTGGCCCCACAGGGTTGCAAGGAACCCTATAGGAATCTCCTGTCATTTTAGTTCCGTCATGAACTTTGTTACGTATGCTAATACGTTCTATCCATTTACCCGATACGGATGCGGGCCAACCTCCTGCCACCAAACGTAAGGGATAGCCATGAACTAAGGGAATATCCTCTCCGTTCATTTCAAAGGCAAGCAAGGTTTCGTCTTGCAAAGCTTTTACCATTGGTGCACCGCGGGAAATAGGTTCCTTTTTTGGGTCTCTGCTTAGATGTTCATCTATTGCGTGATATCCTATATACACAGCATCGTTCTTTATGCCTGCGTCTTCTAATACATCACGCAAACGAATACCAGTCCATTCGGCACAGTACACCGCACCAATAGTCCATTGGTTGCCTTTTGTGGATGGGTTGAACTCTGCACGCCCATTGCCACCGCACTCTATAGTAAGCTGGTAGGTGTATTGTTTAAATGTTGATTTTAGCTGGGCCAGGGTGTAGGTTTTCTCCTTATTAACTGATTCGCCGTCTATGGTGAGCGTCCAGTTTTTCACATTTATGCTTTCGGGAACAAGACCATTGTTCCTAATAAAAATATACTTGTTGGGCGTTATTTTGTCATCTAAAAGATGCGCCTGTGCCTCCATATTCCAAGGCTTATCATTCAGAAGTACCATTTCGCTGTCCTTATTAAACATTTTAAAGGGATCGGGATTTTGTAAACCTAAGGGAATATAGCCGTTTGGGAGGCTTTTGCCGAAAACGATTTCGGTACCTAAGGCACTGGATAAAGCCGCCAAAGCGGTTCTGCCTATGAATTTTCTTCTTTCCATCGTAAATTTTTTACCCCTTCAATATATGATTTTTTATTAACTAACGGTTTGCTCTTCTGATGTCAAAGATACCGGAAGTTCAAAAACTTCCAAGTCAAAGTAGGGGATAGCGGCAAAGAGGTGGTCAAAAATATCGGCCATAACATATTCGTAATTTTCCCATCTCTTATCTGCACTAAACGCATATATTTCTAACGGAATACCTTGTGGTGTGGGTGCGAGTTGACGCACCATTAGGGTCATATTCTTGTTGATTGCTGAATGATTTTCTAGGTATTTTGAAATGTATTTTCTAAAAAGACCAAAATTGGTCAGGTTTCTACCATTTATAGCCAAATCCTTGTTGACCTTATTTTTCTGGTTGTACTCCCTAATTTGTTGGTTCCTGGTATTTAGGTAAGGTTGTATCAATTGAATTTTTTGTAGGTTCTCTATGTTGGTATCCGATAGAAAACGGATACTTTTCTGACGTATAATAATCGCTCTTTTGATACGCCTACCTCCAGAGTCCTGCATGCCACGCCAGTTTTTAAAGGAATCCGAAATAAGTGCATAGGTGGGAATCGTAGTAATGGTCTTATCAAAATTCTGGACTTTTACCGTAGCCAGGGTAATCTCTACTACGTCACCATCTGCACCGTATTTTTCAAAGGTGATCCAGTCGCCAATACGCACCATATCATTGATGCTGACCTGGATACTTGCCACGAGCCCTAAAATAGAATCTTTGAATAACAATAAAATAACGGCAGAGCCAGCCCCTAAAGCCGTAAAGAATTTCCATACACTAACTTGGGTTATGATAGCGAAAATGGTCAACATACCTAAGGCCCAAACAAAAATCATGAATACCTGTATGTAGCTATCCATAGGTTTATCCCTAAACTGTGGTTTTGTTTTCAGGTAGTCATTCGTACTTCTGAATATTTTTTTGACTATTGTAATGGTAAGTACCACAAACAAAACCTGAAGTACTTTTTGGGCAATTTCGCTAGCATAGTCAAAGCCTTCAAAAGCGATGGGAACCAAATGAAATAACAGGAATAGAGGTAAGATATGGGCTGCATTATGTGGGACCTTATGCGCAACAAGAAAATTATCGAAATTGGTCTTGGATTTTCTAGCTAACCGCACAGATACCGAACGTATTATTTTCCAAGCGATAAGGTCTAGGATGTAGGCAAGAACAAATATTAGAATAAGCAGTATACCCATATTTAAATATGCAGCAATGTTTTCATTCATTCCTGTTTTTAGTAAATAATTGTATAGTAGATTAAGGTCGCTTTCGTTCATGTTAAATGTTTGTTTTGAGCATAGCGTGATAAATTTAATGCCCTTATCGCTTCAATTTTCGGGTACGGAACAAGGATACGCTAAACAGGGCGTTTAAAGAATACATTTAGCTAAATAATTACTTGGTGGCTAAGTTTAGGTGTTTTCTGTTTAGCGCAACAGTAGATTGTTTAAAACAGCTACTTTTAATAATTCTTAGGATTTAATACTTTAGACGAATATCGACCTTAGCCTATTGAAAAATATTTTATTTAGTTAATCTTTTACTCAATTCTTCCAAGGATATTCCCTTTGTTTCCGGCATTTTTGTTATTGCCCAAATCAATTGAAGTACCATCATGGCACCAAAGAAATAATAGATATACCAAACAGCGTTTCTCAGTACTCCTTCTGAGGCATCTAAGAAAAATGGTGTAATCAAAGTAATTATGGCGGCAAAGACCCAATGTACACTAACGCCCCAAGATTGTCCGTATGCACGTATGCTGTTTGGATAAATTTCTGAAATAAATACCCAGATTACGGCGCCTTGTCCAATTGCGTGGGATGCTACAAAAGAGCAGATAAAAATAAGTGTTAGCGTAGAACCTAGCTCCATCTGAAAACATAACCCCACCATAACTAAACTTATAATATATCCTATAGACCCAATGATAATAAGCTGTCGTCTGCCTAGTTTGTCCAATAAGCGAACACCAATTATGGTAAATATTAGATTTATGACACCAATGGAAATCGAATTGAATAGGGATTCTTTTCCACCGAGTCCTGCTTGTTCCAGAATCTCAGGCGCATAATAGAGCACAAAATTAATTCCTGATAACTGATTGAAAAGAGCAATGAAAAAACCTAGCCAGAGTATTTTAGAATACTTCCTTTGAAAAAGGTTTTCACTTTTTTTGGAATGATTTAGATTCAATTTTATTTCAAGTAATTGTTCCTTGGCCTGTTCTTTAGGATGTATTAGTTCCAAAACTTTTAGTGCAGCCGTATCGTCTTTTTTATGTAGAGCCAACCATCTTGGACTGTTGGGTACCTTAAACACCATTAGGGTATAAATAAATGCAGGAATAGCCTCTACACCTAGCATCCAACGCCAATCGTTTGCGCCATCAAAACCTTTTAATAACCAGTTAGAAACAAAGGCAATCAAGATTCCGAATACTAACCAGAATTGATAGAGTCCGCCCATTTTACCTCGGTTTTCCTTAGATGTAATTTCAGATATATATATGGGAGCGGCTACCGAGGATATACCAACACCAACACCACCAATAAATCGAAAGAAAGAGAAAGAATACGGGTCTTGTGCGAGTGCGGAACCTATTGCAGAAATAAAGAATAAGATACCTATCCAGAACAAGGTTTTTTTACGTCCAATTTTTTTGGTAGGAATTCCTCCAAATAGTGACCCGAATACTGTTCCCCATAGCGCCATGCTCATAATAAAGGTACCGTGAAACAGGGGAGAGGTGTCCCATAATTGTTTTATAGGCTCATTAGCCCCACTGATAACAACGGTGTCGAAACCAAATAAAAAGCCCGCTAGAGCTACCGTAATGGACCATACTACAATTCTGTTCATGAAAATAAATTTAACATCTTCTAAATATAAGGAAAGAAAACTTTAACACGCTTCACATCTTAGATAAGTATCTTTGGAGAAGATGGGATTGTAAATTAAAAATATAAAAGGTATGAAAGGAAAAGTAGCATATATCACTGGAGGAACAAAAGGAATTGGATATGGTATTGCCCAATCTTTATTAGCTATTGGAATGAAGGTGGCTATTAGTGGTAGGACAAAGGAAAGTGTGGATAGTGCTTTAAAAGACTTGGATAATGATAATGCGATTGGCGTAGTTTCAGATGTTTCTGTTTTAGAGGATGAGATAAAAGCGGTAAAAGTGATTCTTGAGGCCTACGGGAAGCTAGATGTAGTTTTGGCGAACGCCGGAGTTGGACATTTTGCGCCAGTAGATGAACTCACCGCAGCTAACTGGAACCATATGATAAACGTTAACCTTAACGGTGTTTTTCATACCTTGAAAGCATCAGTAGGGGCATTGAAAGCTTCTAAAGGGTATTACATGACAGTCGCTAGTTTGGCAGGAACTAACTTTTTTGCTTCTGGCGCGGGGTATAACGCCACTAAATTTGGGGTCGTAGGGTTTACCCAAGCTGCGATGTTGGATTTACGAAAATACGATGTTAAAGTAACCACGATTATGCCAGGTTCGGTTGCTTCGCATTTTAACAATAATGAACCTAATGAAAAGGATGCCTGGAAGATACAGCCGGAAGATATCGGTGCCTTAGTAGTAGACCTATTGCGTATGAATCCTAGGACATTACCTAGTAAAATAGAAGTACGACCAACACGACCGGATAAGAAGTAGTTATACTTCTTTTTCTAGGAAAGGGATACTTGGGTCATTTATTTCTCGGATAAGATTATGCAATACTACTTCAAATTCAGACAGGGTTTCATTATCTATTAAAGTTTGTTTAGGTCCTCTTGGAGCCTCTTTTTTAGCGAATAGAAGTACGCCTTCCTTGAGGTTTTTCAATGAAATAATACCAGCCTCTATCGGCTGGTTTGGATTTTTTTGAGCGTACATATAAGCGTAACACAATAGTTGAAATGCCTTGCTGTACTTGTAGTCATCGATTAAATTTTCCCATGACATGATTTCAACATTTTTTCGCTCTACTTTACCGGTCTTGTAATCTATTATTCTGGTGGTGCCGTCTACCACATCTATACGGTCTAGTTTTCCTTTTAGTGTTATAGACCGCTTAATTCCGTCAATATCTAGAGATACTCGCATGGGCTCTTCTAGGGCGATGATTTTTATAGACTGGTGTTCCAATTGTTTTACTTCGGAATCTATAAAGTTTGAAATATATTTATGTATTACATGAAAGGATAGATAGTTTTTTCCTGTGCTGATATCACCATCCAAATAGGTCTTTTGAAAGTTACGTTGTATCGTTTTTAGGAGTTTGGTCTTAGCTTCAAGAAGATGGTCTCTTGATAGGGCTATACCAACATATGGGGTGTATAATTCTTCTAAGGTGTCATGAACGATAGTGCCGAAAGTGTTAGCGGCTATAGTTTCTTCTACTACTAAGGTATCATTAATACCCAATAGGTTTTGTTTGTAAAAATCAATGGGATTACGAATGTAGTTACTCAAGGAACTGGGGGAGAACCCTTTACTGGAATAGTTTTGAATCCTATGTAATAAGTTTTCGGATTTTGTGATGGAGTCTAGGGAGCTAATGATTGGTTGTAACTTAGGAGAAGCTATTTTTTCTATTATATCATCTCTATTGTCTTCGGTTAATAGCTGGGATATCAGTCTACTTTTTTCACCACCCTCCAAAACATCCGGTTCTGTGTTGTACAACAGATAAATATTTTTTGCCCTTTGTAGTAACCGATAGAAGTGGTAGGTATAAACCGCATCTTTTTCCTTGTACGTGGGTAGTCCGTGTGCTATTTTTAAATCAAATGGAATAAAGGAATTATTAGATTTTCCGGATGGAAGGATTCCTTCGTTTACAGATGTGAGTAGGACAGTTTCAAAATCTAGATTTCTGCTCTCTAGCATACCCATTAATTGCAGACCTTCTAAGGGATCTCCCTGAAAGTCTAAGGTTTCTTTCGATAGTAGTTGTTTAACAAGATTTTTTAGGGCCTTTAGGTTAGTAATATATTTATAGGTAGTAGCTAGCGCTTTAACTTGCACAAACAGAGTATGAAACTTATAAAGTTGCTCCAAGGCCAGGTTATTTTTGTCAGCTATAAACGCTTCTTTTAAAAGTGCTACCAGATCGTTACATTTTTTTAGAAAGTATTGCGGGGTGTTATTTTCTTTGGAAAACAGGAGTTGCATGACTGCATGACTTGTTCCTATAAAATTTTCAATTTCTTTTAGTGTGACGAAGGTCCAATTCCTAATCTTAATTGTGTTTAAAATGGCAGCTAGGTCAATCTTATGGTGACTGAGTAGTGCTGCGCAATATGGGTGGGTGATAAAACTTATAAAATCTTTAAAAAACCAACCTTTGTTATTGACGACTTCATGTAGCTGAAAAAAACCTAGGAACAAACCAGCTAAGGGAGTAAGTTCTAATTTTTGTCCCATTGTAATGTTTACAGAGGGTATAGAAATAGGAACCGCATTAAGAATTGGGGTCAACAACGTTTCATCACCAAGTATTAAGGCAGTATTTTTCAAGGATTCTGGGCTGTCTTTATGCAGTTTTGATAGTAAGTTGCCTATATATTTTGCTTGTGATACATTTTTGGGAACACCTATTATTTCAATATTTTTCTTTTGTAGGTAATAGTTGCTGACACCTTTTAGTTTATTGTTCTTAAAGTAGGGCCAGTTGGCTTTATGTTGACGTATAAAGAGGCCTGCGTCGTGTATATAATCTGCTAAAAAGTAGGGGTCAATATCCCAATAAATCTCTGAGGGATTAGTTTTTAAGATTGTTTGTATAATTCGGCTTTCTGCTTCGTTAAGCGCATTAAAACCTAAAAATATATGTACGTTGCTTTTCTTTTTTAGATAATTATCTAAGTTTTCTGAAGCTTGCCTATAAACTAGGCCTTGGTGCCCAATTCCTTTGTTAATTAAGTTTTTGTTGAAGGAGTTATATATGGGGAGGATGTTTTCCCAAAAACTTAGGTAATTCTCTATAAGTGCTGTTTTTTCAGAACTGGTAGACCAATGATTGATTTCTTGTATAGCGCTCAGATTGGAGAATAGAGCCTCTGCATCAACAAGATAGCGGTCTACTTCGTTAAAGTCCTGTAGTAGTGTTTCTCCCCATGTTAGGAAGGTGTCGAAGGTTTCCTTTTTATAGCTGCCGGTTTGAAGATACGCAGTATAAAGCTCGAATACTTGTTCGGCGTTCGTGGCGTATGATAGTCCAGATACGTTTTCAACAAACTCTTCTATGCTATAGACGTTGGGGGCAAATATAGTTTTACCTGCTTTTTTAGATATAGCTTCCTTTAGAAAGGTGCCTGCACGTTTACTAGGAAGCACAAATACTACATCCGATATTGATGATTGCTCTTCCCATACTTTGTCAACTACGTCATCTATAAAAGTTCGCATGTTGTAAAAATAAAAAAGCTCCGCGAATTGCGGAGCTTTTTAAATATTAAAACACTTAGTTTTTAATAACTTATTTTACTAAGTTAATTTCTACTCTTCTATTTTGCGCTCTACCACTTCTTGTGTTGTTAGTAGCAATTGGCTTGTCTTCACCTACTCCGAGAGCAGATAATCTGAACTCTTCGATTCCTTGATCAACTAAGAATTCTTTTACAGAAAGAGCTCTTGACTCGGAAAGGCTTTGGTTCAATTTAGCGCTACCTACACTATCAGTGTGACCTTCAACAGTAAACTTAGCGTTAGGATATTCTTTAAGAATTCCAATAATATCTACCATTACAGCAGTAGATTCCGCTTTGATTGAAGACTTACCTGTGTCAAATAAAATTGTTTTAGCGTAATTGTTCAATGCTTTTTGAACCGCTTCTGTAAGCTCAGGGCATCCTTTGTTAGCAACAGTACCAACCGTATCTGGACAAAGATCATCTTTGTCTAATACAGTATCACCATCTCTGTCTGGCCATGGGCATCCTTTGTTTTCAGCAGGACCAGCTTCGTTAGGACAAGCATCATCTTTATCAGCAACACCGTCACCGTCAGCATCTGGACAACCTGCTAAAGCAGCAGGACCAGCTTCGTTAGGACAAGCATCATCTTTATCAGCAACACCGTCACCGTCAGCATCTGGACATCCGTTCATTTCTTTAGATCCAGCTTCGTTAGGACAGCTATCTTTGCTATCTTCTATACCATCACCATCAGAATCAGGACAACCGTTGAAAGCTTCTAAACCTGCAACTTCTGGGCAAGCATCATCCTTGTCATATATGCCATCACCGTCAGTATCTGTTCCACCAAATTTGAGAGAAAGACCTGCTAAATGTTGGAAATGAGTAACACCATAATCTTCAAATGCGTTTTTGAACGTAGTTTGTAGAGTGAAACCTAGGTTTTCTGTAAACCAAAAATTAACACCAACACCACCATTTACGGTACCAGCACCAATTTCATCTACCCAAGTATAACCACCACCAATTTCAACAAAAGGATCAACTACGGTATTTTTAATAAAATTATATTTTATTGTTCCATCTAAAGCGTAATGAGATAAATCATCAACAGCTACATCGCCCAATTTACTAATCTTGTTTAAAGACCCTCTTGCTCCAACAGAGAAACCTCCGCCTACAGATTTAGATAGGCCAATGAAAGAAATGGAAGGAAGAATGTTCCAGTGGTCGTTTGCATTAAAGAACTCATCACCAAAAGAACTTTGAGCTCCTGCTGGTAGGTTATCGGCACCGGTAGGGAATACGTCAATTGCGTTAACCCCGAACTGTACTTGCCAAGGATTATTTTCGTCTTGCGCTTGTACATTGTTAAAACCTACAACAAGTAGGGCAACAAGCATTAATTTGCTAAGATGTTTCATGTTCAAATTTTTAAGTTTAAGTGTTTATTAGCTGCAAATGTAA
>RCNE010000114.1_pt1 | contig 51932 bp, 47 predicted proteins | sample 2041361 | NCBI WGS metagenome assembly RCNE01 (sample SAMN09708229, study PRJNA481090) | Marine sediment metagenome, whole genome shotgun sequencing project. | reverse complement strand
TTGACTTTTATTTTCTCTTTTGAAAGACGTTTTTCACTTTCAACTAAAACAATTCTGGATCGTTCAAGAAGTTCGATCTTGTCAAAAGTGTCTATGACATCTTTTATGATTTTGGCTTTTTCACTTTCTAAAAGAAAGTTTTTTGCTTTGATCTTTTCCTTACTTGCCTTTGATCCATAATTAACCTGTAGACCTGAAAACAGCAGTGCATTAGCAGTCAAGTTCGCATTGAAAAAATGACCCTTCGCATCAAACTGAGATTCCCCATCAAAAATTTCGGTTCCTGAAATAGGTAATTGAAATGTTGGGATATCGGCGTTAATATTTGCTGATCCATAGGCATAGCCTCCATTCATACTTAGTGTAGGTATAAAATTCTGCTTGATTGCTCTGGTTTCTATACTATCGATCATAAGATCATTGTTCGCATTTTTCAATGAATAACTTTTTTGGAGACTAAGCTGGATTAGTTCAAGTTCAGTATCCGAAATGTTTTCCTGAGACAGTAAGGCCGTAGTTACAAATAGGCAACATAATAGAAATGATTTTTTCATAGTTCAAATTTTGTACAAAGACACAATTCTGTCAAATTTGAGGGTGATTAATTTTCAATTGCTAATATCCAGGAAGCTTCTCCGGCTTTCAGATAATAGCTTAGTGTTTTATCTCCTCCGCTTGGGCAGCAATTGGCATCTCCTTCTTTATAAACAGGATATTTTCGATAGATTCTGTTGTTTTTTATATATATGGAATCGTGTCCCATGTATCCATAATAGGCTCCTTCCGGAAGCAGATCTTTTTGAGAAATCTCATGAACATTTATGGGGGTCATACTCAAATCCTGATTTGAGGCAAACCCGTAAATCGTTGAATAGGACCCTGACCCTGAAGAGGTGGTTACCAAGTAGAGTTCGTCATAGCCATTTTCGTCAAGGTCTTTGATCCATGTATGCTCCAATGGGTCGCTATCGGTTATATTGAAAGTATCTTTGCTGTTCGGAAAGTCCAAAGCGATTATTTTCAAATCATTGAGACTGCTACTTTTATGATCAGTAAAAAGCTGTAAGGATTTACCTGTTGAAGTTTTAAAAATCGCGGGCTCAATAGTATCTGATACTTTTTGCTCCTGTGGTATTATTTTCTTTGTTGATGGTTCCTGATCGGATGTTGGAATTGATTTATCTTGCTTACAAGCCGGTAAGAACAAAACGCAAAGTAGAAGGGATAGAAATAATTTCATTGTTAAATGTTTAGTGTGGTTTTATATATTGGTATGCTGAAATTAATAGTAAGACGAATAAAAGAGGATAAATAAAAAAAAGATCAACTCTTATAATAGGATCACTGGAAGGTATTTTTCTAGCCCAAATCCATATGCCTATTTCCCAGAACACATAGCCTATAAGCAGTGCAATCGTAATTCTTTGTATGCTGCTGGTTTTTTTCAATGGGTTTTTTAGGCAATCTAAAATACAAAAAAAATCAGTCACCTAAAAAAGTTTCTATACTGTTCTATTCTAAAATCTAGCGTTGTGTATTTTGGATTTTGTTGTTTTTGAAGTTTGTAATAGGGATCGCCGCCAATGGAACGATTGGCTGCACTGGATGGTGAAATTAAAGAGATTGTTTTGATTTTTCGTTCACCAAAAATGAATTCATGAATCTTAGGGCGATCGGTTGAAACCGGTATTAAATTGTATTGATGAGAGCGAATAAGTGATCTAAACAAATACTCAGGACCGTTTTTACTGTTTCCACCCATAAAAAGAAGGGTCGATATTTCTATATTTCGGTCAATATAGTCTATCAGATTTCTTAATTTAATGTCTTGCATACCGAGGTCAGAGGCATCCATCTTTTCTCTTTGACAAGTCTCAACCATGTCGCATATGCCAATACGATTTTTGAGTAAAAATGATTTTCTTTGATTAATGGCTTCCTGGGTATTTTCATAAATGAGATTGAGATCAAATATCTTATTTAAAATAGGCCAAAGCAAACCATACTTGCTGCCATAACAAAAGTCTACATCCTCCTTAAAAAGGCTGCCGGAAGAGAATCTAGGTGGAGGAATTGTTCCTACGATCAGTTTAGTTGCTGAGTCTGGGATAAAGGGAGGGTAGGGATGTTCATGTAAAAACATCATATTAATTTGTTCTGATTTTTCATTAACGACCTTTATAAAAAGCGATTGTATTGATGGTTTTAAAGATGATTCTAATGTCAAGAGTTACCGACCTGTTCTTAATATAATACAGATCATATTCAAGTTTTTTACACGAATCTTCTATGTTTTCCCCGTATTCGTATTTGACTTGTGCCCAACCTGTGATTCCTGGTTTTATTAAATGTCTTGAATCGTAAAGAGGAATACTTTTGCTAAGTTTTTCAATAAATACTTTCCTTTCCGGCCTTGGCCCGATAAAACTCATTTCTCCTTTTAGAACGGACCAGAATTGAGGAAGTTCGTCTATGCGCATTTTCCGCAAAATTTTTCCAAAACTGGTCACTCTCAAATCTCCTTTTTCAGACATTTTTGCTCCATGTTTTTCTGCCTCGACGATCATTGATCGGAACTTCGTAATTTGAATTTCTTTGCCTCCTTTTCCCACTCTGTACTGCTTGTAAAAAAGTGGCCCTTTATTAAAAAGTAAGTTCATCAACAGAATGATTGGAGTAAGAAAAATCATTATTAAAAGCCCCAGTATTGAGGCAAGAATATCGACAAGTTTGTGCCATAATAGATAAAGGTAATTATGGTTGTATTTGGAAATCGGAAGAATGCTGTAAAATTGATTTCCGGCAAATTGAATAGGCAGTGCTTCCTTGACCTCTTCATAAAGTTTAAAATAGGTGATCACCTGGATTCCACTTCCCAGGGCTTTAACCAAAGTTGTATTCAGCGAATTTGAAATGGCTTCCTGATCTTGGTCCATTATGATAATGGTATCAACCAGTTTTTTTGAGGTCATTCGCTCAATAGCTCTTGAGAGCCTGTCAATTTGTTTCACCTCTTCAGATACACCATAAATGCGCAGTATTTTAAGACCGTGCTCAAAACCCTTTCCTTCGATGGATCTTTTGATTTGAGCAATCAATTTTTTGTTGTCTTTTTCGGAGGTGAGCAGGATACAGTTTTTTACAAAAACATTGGTATGAATAACGGATGCATAAAACACGCGCCAAATAATAAGCAATAAAGTAAACCCAAAAACAAAAATCAACCCACTGGCCTTAGTTACTTTGATGTCAGGAACAAGGGCCGAGGTGAAAATATAGCTGAGGGTGAAGATGATGCCAATAAAAAATGCCAGAGGAAGTACTTTTCGTGTTTTATTGACATAGTCAAGATCATAAAAATTAAAAATGATCGTAAGCACCCAAAAAACGCCAACTCCAAATAAGATGTTTAACGTATGCAATTGAATAAAATCATAAAATTCCAGATCTATGGAGATCCCTCGATGGTAATAAAAAAGGAAAAATACCAGAAATGTCAAATCTACAAATGCCAGTAGTATTTTTTTATGCCACAGTCCGAACTTTGGAAAGAAGTTGCTTCTTTTGCTAACTTGTCGGATCTCTGTAATTGAATTCAAGTTGGTTAATTTTCAGACAAAGATAAACTTAATTTCAACCGAAATCAATCTAAATCATTTACCCGGGGGTCTAATTTTTTGATCGAAACATATAATCTTTCAGGAAGAATACCAAGTATGATCGGAATCAAGGCATAGTAGTATTTATAAATAGGTAGATCAATGTGTTTGAAGCCCTGTAGCCTGAGTTTGCAATCATACAGACGGTATTTTAATGATTTTCTTTTGTGGTAATTATTGTCCATTCTGTACTTTAGCAAAACCTCTTGAAGATTATGGAATTTCAATCCTTTACCCGCTGCCCTAAACCACATTTCATAGTCTTGAGTAGTGCGATAGGACTCATTATAGAATCCGATCTCAGCAAAGCGATCTTTCCTGAATAGTACAGTAGAATGTATTATAGGATTGGCCTTTGGTAAAAGATTTATAATCTCCTCATGGTTTTTAGGCGATTTTCTCAATTGTAACTCGATTCCGTTTTCATCAACATCTATGGCTGCTGAGCCAATAAGATCAATGCCCGGATGAGTATCAAGATATTCAATTTGCCTTTCAAACCTCTTTGGTAATGCTATGTCATCAGCATCCATTCGTGCGATGTAGCTCCCCTGTGATAGCTTGATGGCCTTATTGAGGTTCACAGTGAGGCCAAGATTTTTCTGATTAAAAACAGGGATGATTCTGGAGTCTGCTGATGCATATGATTCAATTATTTTCTTAGTAGCATCTTGAGAACCATCATCAATAAGGATTAATTCAAAATCACTATAGCTTTGTTGCAGCACACTGTCCAAAGCCAGTTTCAGGAATTTTTCGCTGTTATAGACAGACATGATGACAGATACTTTCTTCATAATATTTTTGAAATATCCAGTTGGACTTGATGTCTGACACCTTCATAAACCGTATCAATGGTAATGTTTCCTTCATCTGAAAACCTTGGATGCAGATCACATCTGTTATCATTATTGTATCGTAAAGGAGTGTAAAAAGATCCTAGTAAAGTAAGTTTTTTATCAATTAGATTAAACAGTAATAAATGGCTCATTCTTGCCCTGTCGGGATACGTGTCGGTAATCATATATCTGCCACATGAACTAAAACCCGGATGGCCATCCTCCTTGAGGAAATCAGTTCCAACCTGTTCAAATTTATTTGTTTGATCTTTATGTGAATAATATCCGTTACCCAACTTGTTTTTATGCATCCAGCCTACAACTTCTTTATCATTTTTCCAATTGCAATGAGATACCATCCCATCATCCGACAAGATATGCAAATTAGAACCATCGAGATCCGCTGTGATCAATCTGCTAAATTTTTGACCATTGCCGAGATACCATCGATGAAGAAACATAAAACGACTTGCAAAGGGGGAAATCTGAATGTGATTGACACTGTGCACAGCCCCATGCATGTTTGGTTTTTCATGCAACCGCTTTAGTGATTCAAAAGAGACGATCAGTTCTTTTTGATTTTTATCCAGATCAATATTGAATATTCCGTCTTCTTTATCGTCAAATTCATATCCATTATCCATAGTATGTGCAAAATAACCATAAGCCGGATCCAGATGACCTAGTCTTTTAAAATTAAGCCCTAAAGCGAGCTTTCTCCCACGGTGATAAGCATAAATTGGAGTGTCAATAAGGTGATGTTTCCCACTTTTTAAGTACAAAATTTTGCTTTTATAGGAACCATTATCATAGACATTATGAACGATCGTATCTGGATCAATCCAAAAAAGTCTTGACCCCTGTTGCCAGTTCCAAGCATTGGTTTCTGAAACCTTACTGCCATTAACCAATATGTCTATATGCGTAGCAGATGGATTTTTATGTTCAATAGTATGGTTAAATGAATGCGTCAGGTAGTTTTCCTCCATCATGGGAGAGCTATCGTAATAACCCCAGAAATCACCATGGGATTTTTTTTCTGATAGTTTTTTCAAGATGACGCCTTCAGCTATTTTAAAGGTATAAGGTTTCTTGTAAATAACATGGTTGATTTTCTGGTAGACCAGTTTCAAACGATTTTTGATTCCAGGGTGACGAACCAACAGAGAAGCAATATGTTTTTCTATTTTTCCGAATTCTGACATTGATCGAGGTATTTTTTTTGATATTTATTTGCCATATCTTCAGCATTAAAATTTGATATGATCAATTCGGCATTCGACTTTTTTATGGATTTATCGTTCCCTTTTAATAACAGGGACATTTTTTCCTTCAATTCTGAAACACGTATAGTGTTGAAAAAAAAGGGATATGCATCACCAACTATTTCTTTGTGTGAATCAATATCAGACAAGAGAACAGGCAATCCGGAGCACATGGCTTCAAGAACCGAATTAGGGAGCCCTTCTGAACTTGAGGCTGACAAGAAATAGTCACTGGCATTAAGATAATCAGATACGTTGTTAACAAGCCCTTTGAAAATTATGTTTTTACTCGTGTACTTTGATTTTAATCTATTTTCGAGCTTTCCTGTTCCTATCAGAACTAGAATGGCCTCCTTATCATTTAGTTGTTTAAAGGCCTCTAAGATGATTTCAGGGGCTTTTCTTTTGATCAAGGAACCACTTACTAAAAATATTTTTTTGTCCAATGGTAAATCCAATTCTTTTCTAAGATCAGTTTTTGGTTTCTTGAGCTTATTTTGGAACAAGCTGGTGACGATTCCATTTTGGATACAACAGCTATCTAGATTATAAGAGTTTGAAAATTTTTCACCGATATATTTGGAACAGGCAACACGATTCTCAATATTGGAGATCGCTTTCGTATGTTTTTTTGCCATGATAGATCCCTTGATTTTTCCATATTGAAGAATATAGTCTTCTCCAGGAAAATTGTGCATGGTCGTAAATCTGCAAACACCCTTTAAATCAGCATTAATCAGATCAGCTCTTAATCCATGAGAATGCACAATGTCTACATCGTTGGAAGTAACAATTTTTTTGACCGCTTCTTTGTTTTTTAAGGCACCCTTTAACCTTGTATTTTTAAGGTTGGTAAGATTGCAACCAAGCTTTTCAAATTGTGTTTTCATGGAGCCCTGTTTTTCACTAGAAAGGCAGAGTATTGAAATATCAAATAAGTTATGGTCTAAGCCCTTTATTATGCCGTATAAAATATTTATCGGACCACATTTTTTAAGTGTAGAAACCAGATAAAGAATTTTGATCTTTTTCATATGACGCAATTCGATTTTCTTTGGCTTTGTTTTTTTCTATGCATAAAGGTAGTTGATTAAGCCTGATCTAAAGAATAAATACTTCATGTACGAATCTATTATACATGATAATGTTCTTTATTGAACAATGATTTATCTCCAAATATAAACAGACTATAAAAGAATGATACAAGCATAATTCCCCAAACACGATCTAACATATTTTCCAGGAATAAGTTTAAAAAAAGCAAGGCAATAAATGAATATGTAAATAGATTTTTACTGTGAGAATAGGGCAGGGCCAAAAAGCAAATTAGTAGTAAAAGCCCTATAATGCCAGAACTTACAATGGCTTGCAGGAATTGATTATGCATATTTTTATCCTTACCTGTGAGTTCTTTGACCTTGGCTCGAGAGGTTTGTATACCAGAACCTATAATCAATTCTTTGGTACTGAAATCATTGATTGAATTCCAAAGTTCAAGTCTGCCAAGTGAACTGCTTTTTGTTGCAGAGGTATCTTTTAAAACAACTGATTGATAAGCTCTTTCAATTCTTAACTGTGTGGATGGTATGCTAAGGGCGGTGATGATAATTAAAGACAAAACCAATACCCCGAGAATCATATGTTTCGGGTTTTTTGCCTTGAAGAATTCAATCCCCGTGATCAACAACAAAGAAATAATACCCGCCTTGGAACTTATCAATAAGATCATGGACGTATGGAGTAATACCAAAGTGAAACCTTGCCATTTCCGAAGCTTTATATATGGCGTAAACAGAATGATCAGTAACACAACTGCCGAAAAAAAAGCGTAATAAGTAGGGTGCATATCCAAGAAAAGAAAGATCCTTTTATAACTTAGTTCTCCCCAGTTCAGAAGCATATCATTAGCATAAAACGCCTCAGTTGTTTCGCTGTCCCAATTACCATAAACAATTTTACCTTTATTTAACCATGATCTGATCAATCCGATGATGATGAGTAAAAAGCTTAATGCACTCATAAAGTAAACGAGCACTTTTAATGCCAGGATTTGATGATTCTTTTTTGAATAAAATACGATGAAGGGCATAAGTACAAATGCCAACCTTTTTATCAAGTGCCGGGTTTCAAATCCATGTTGATTGTATACATCAAGAATCAAGGCCAGTAAAATACTTATGATGAATGTTGAAAACCAAATTAACTTCCTAAAAAAGACCTGGGAATAGTTTGATTTAAGCTGGGAGAAAGCAATGAGTGAGAGAAGTACAAAAAAGACAGAATTTGCCGCGAATGAAATCAAAACTGAAGGAAGAAGTAAGACGAACAAATATTTAAAAACGGACTCCGGTTTCATAATGACTCAATGTTTTTTGGCCTGGCAGTGTCTTTATCAATATTTTTTTGAATCCATTGTTTGTCATATTTTTTAAATGATAAGGACACGACATTTGTATACAAGACCTTTGGAATGTACCCTGCTCTGATGTTCTTTTGCTGTGCGACTATTCTTATACCAAATACTAAAGGAATAAGGATGATCAATCCTAATTGAATAAAACGTGAGATACCGCTTTTGCGTTGTTCTACAATCATAGTATATAATCCAAAAAAAATGGCTAGCGTGGAATACCTGCTAAACAAATTGGGAAACGAAAACAATATATTGATCAATATTAAAAAGGGAATTACCTGAAGCCGGTATTTATTTATGTTCTTGGTAAGAACAAAATAAAGAAGTACAACAATATACAGCAGTCTTTCGGTATAAAATTGAAATAGGGCTTTCCAGGTTCTGTCATCAAAGTATTCAAGGGCCCAATAGCCGAGGAAGTAACTTTCAATTTTTAATTTAAGAGGGATTTCTGGGAAATATTCAAGTAAATGGGTGCTTAAAAAAATAAAGATATAGCTGCCAAAAGGCATCACAAAAAGAGATATTAAAAGCAGGTAATTTAATTTTTTAAGCCTCATCCTCGATAAAAAATATAGCGGAATCGTAACAAGTGCAGCAAAATGAACCATTGAGGCCACAACAAGCCATATGAGCGCATATTTTCTTCCTTCTAAATTTCTCAAAAAGGCATAAATAACAATGAGCATGGCCAAGGGAAATCTAAGAAAAAGTCCTTGAAGTAAAAAATCGAACTGCATTACAAAAAGAATGATTACGCCGACACTTACAGCACTTATTTGTTTCGAAAGAAGTTTAAAAGACAAATGGAAATAAGAGAACACAATGCCGAAAATGATGAACCGAATGGATAATCCCAATTTGGCAAAAGTGTATAGCAGTAAATAAAATAAAAAATCAGGTTTAACTTGTATAAAATTGAGAAAGTCTTGAAAGTTGCTATCCTGGAAATCAAAATAAATAACATATAATCTGTAAAGATCACCGGTTGGTGCCAATAGGGAAGCCGTTAATCCAAAGAATACCGAGATTAATACGGCATAGAAAGCACGTCTTGTTTTAAATAGTTGAAAAATGGCTAAAGGAACCGTCCAGAATGGCAAAATAATAAACAGGCCAAGAGTAACAATGTCAGATGCATGATATTTTTTCGGAATCAATTTCATCTGGAGCTAAATATCAATTTATACTTATAGGCAATGATTAATCTATAGACCATGACTAAGGCGTCGACCATGATTCTTGAATATAGTATCGTTTCAATAGACATCAATTCCAGAATCCACAGACATAGGAGAGTCAAGATATATAATATTGACGGTATAATGATGCTTAAATTAAATTCTCTTTGGTAACCAAACGCAACCAGGGTATTGGTTCCTAAAAAATAAGTAAGGCTAACGATTGGAATTAAAATGCTTAAATTTCTTAGTAAAGAACTGTAAATCAGTAATTCCTTCCCACCCATAATAGTCAGTAGCAAATCTGATTGCCAATAAGTAAACCCCCAGAGTAACAAAGAAAAAGCAGTAGCCAGAAATATGAATCGTTCATTCATTTTTAAATCCTTTGTTCTTGAAATAGTGGGAAACAGAACCATTGAAAGAGTTTCAAAAGGTAGTTGGAAGGCAGCAATGATTTTAAAGGAGATGTCAAAACTAGCTACGTCTTCCATGGCAAACCAAATACCCACCAAAAAAATTACAGCCAAATTGAAGGTCCTGCTAAAAAGTGATCCAACAAAAAACATAAACCCTTCTTTCATCTTTTCCCAGATATAGTTTGAGGTGGTCCTAACAAGGCTAATATTCAATTTATTCAGTGCTGTATAAAACCCTGCAATACCTATCAATAACTGACTGCCGCTTAATAATAGTGCGTAACGTAAGAGATGATGAGGGCTGCTGATCAAAAGAAAAGTAAGGCCAACCAGCAGAAATTTAAAACTGAATACGATCTTTGTAGGAATGTCCAGTTTTTCCTTGCCCTGAAATAACCAGATGGGGAAAAGCGCTTCCCCGAGGCCAAATCCGAGAAGAATTAGGAAAAGACTTTTGTTCGAATTGAACGTCTCGATAAAATGAATGCTCAAAAAGAAAAGAAATGCTATTAAGATAAAGAGTGATAGTTTTATTGCCATAATGGCAGAAAATATTCTGTTAAGTTCAAATTGATCATCTTTTTTTTCTGCTACATATTTTGCGGCATATGTATTGAATCCAAAGTTGATAATGATGATGAGATATTGAATAATGGAAAAGGCCCAAACAAAAACACCATAGGTTTCAGTACCTAAAGTTCTCACTAGAAAGGAAACAAGCAAATACTGGCTTAGGACGTTAAAAGCCCTAAGAAGGGAGAGGTAGGAAAAATTTTTAAATACTAATTTTCCGTCGCTGCTAAGGTTTGTTAAATTCAATAATTTCACTTAAAAAAGTAATGATGATACTAATCTGCAATTATAGTAATTACAGAAAGGAGCACTGGATTATTGATTTGATCGTTGATTTTTATATGTTACCAAAAGTTGATCCAATTTTCTAAAGCTGATTAAAAGAAACATTAAGGCAAAACCTCCAATACATCCAATTACAGCAAAATTCTTATACCAGGTTTTGACTTCCATTCCTATCAAGCTGAAACTTGATACAACATTCACTACTTGATTTTCGGCAGTCAACTTTTTATTTACTTCAATAAGTTCCTCATTCATCACCATATATTTGTCAAATACATCAACTTCCTTGCTGCTATTTCCTGTTTCTGACATAAAAATGTTGGTACCACCGCTTTCTTTTTTGCTTTCGGCCAATAGTACCTTCTTATATAATATTCTCAAGGAATCAAGCTCTATCATTGAGCTTTCAAGGGCCGATTTTTTGCTGATCAAATTGGCATATGCCGTATTTTTGATCTTATCATAATAGCTATTGCTGATGATGGAATTAATGATGGGCGACTCAAGTTTTTCAAAGATATACTTGTCTTTTGCGATGATCGTTACAATATGATATTTAAAGGATTCTATGGCTTGTTCTGCGGTAAAAGTCTTATAATTCACATGTTTTACTGCGTTGCTATCAAGTTCGGCTATAAAATTTTTATAGGAAAGCAATACCTGGTTTTCACTTGAATGGGGTTGAACTTCAATCCATGAAATACTTTCTGCTTCTTCCTTGGTAATATTCAGACTGGAAGCCAGTCTTTCAAAATCATCCTGATTTACAAGACTCAGATAATAGTCGATATTTTTATACAATTGTAAGGCAGAACCAAAATTAGGTTCAACAGTCATTGACGATTCATATTGTACTTCCTTTATGGCATATTGATAGATAGCGCCCAGGCTTCCGCCAACCAATGCCGCAATGATCATTTTATTGAAATTAGCTCTGATAAAAAGTAAAAACAGGAGAAACCAGCCAAAAACAGTTTGAAAAAGAAATACTATAAAATTGATAAGATTTGTAATCCCTTTTCCGATCAGGGCAAAAAGTTGTATAATATCTACATCATCTTCCCTAGATTCCTGAGCCTTTTCTCTGGCTTCAAGATCATTTTTCTTCATAGAATTAATATTTGTTTAAAAGGTAAAAATACTTAAACAAAGCTAAGTATCACAATTATTTTACGCCATGTTAAAGAAAGATGGCCACCTATTAAAAAACAGGCCCTGTTCGCTTGCACAAACAGGGCCTTTATCATGAACTTTTCATTTTTTAAAAAGATACAACTAAAGAAGAAGTAAACCGATTATTTGTGATGTCTAATTGTGCTGGATTAACACCCTCTGCACTCATAAATCGATACTGGTCCTGATACGATGAATTGTCGTAGGCAAAATCCATCCCAAAACGTCTTGAAAATTTTATTCCAAGCCCAAAAGAATAGCCCTTTGTATCGTATTCATTTGAAGAATCAACATAGGGTGTCTGTATAATTCTGTACCCTCCTCTGAAGCTAAATATATTGTATTTCCATTCAGTTCCTATTTTAAATGAATTCGTATTCCTTAAGCCGGCATTAAGATCGGTGTTTTCATCGATAAAATTGCTTGAAGGTTTTAATTTAGTGCTTTTATAACCTTGGTAGATATAGTCAAAACTAATAAGTCCATACTGTGCGAATACATAAGCTATACTTCCTGTAAATTTACCTGCTGTTGTTAGCTTGTAATCATAATAGTTTGGTAATGGATAATCAGGATTAGGATCTAATTCACCATTAAACACATAGCTGCGTCTTTGTTCAAACCTTTCAGAAAGATTATACCATATCGGTGATTGATAAGAAGCACCTAAGCGAAGTCCGTCGGTAGGTATTACGATAATACCCAGGCCAAAATTAAACCCATTTGCGTAGGTCGATAAATAATCAACATTTCTCACGTCCATTGTATTACCCGTGCCATCATTACTACTTTCCTCAAATACTGTGTTTTGGTAAAAATCTATATGATGAAAAGCCATGGAAGCACCCATGTAGAGAATTTCCTTGTAAAGAGTGGCAAAACTGAAATTAAACTTATCATTGATACCTGCGGTGTAATTGTAAAAATATTGGTCATCAACATTGGTATAATTGATATCATTATCAGGATCGTCATCAAAATTAAAATCCGGATCATCAGGATATTCTGGAATTCCGCTGTTGCCCTGAATAACGTAATTGTTATTGTAATCATTCACGACACTATAATTAAACCCAAAGGCAAACTTATAAATGTCTGGATTACCAAAACTATTCCAAACATTCAAGCCTCCGATTTGAGAAAATTTGAAGTAGTCATCGTTATTAAAAGTATTCGTTCCGTAAAAAGTTGTATTGATATCGGTATCCCTGTAAGTAAAAGTTGTAGAAAATTCACCGGCATTGTAAACGGCTAAACCGGCAGGGTTTATATCAACTGCAGCCATGTCATTACCAAGGGCACCAAAGGCGCCGCTCATTCCAACATATCTTGCGGTTCCGAAATTGCTTTCAGATGAGAATAAAACCGCCTGGTCAACGTAACTTAATGATTGTGCAGTAATCGCAAAACTGCATAGGTATAATATAACCAAAGGTATCTTATGATTCATAGTAATTTTTTTTAAATTATCTTCGGGTTGATGAGCTTCTTGAAACTGAAGAGCTTCGACTTCCTGTTGATGCTGGCTTATAACTTCGACTAGAAGAAGGTCTGGAAGCACTTCTGGAGCTGCTGCTGGAAGTAGACTTCCTAGCGTTGCTACTGGAAGTAGACTTCCTTGAGTTGCTTGAACTTTTTACACTGCTGGAATTTGATCTTCCAGAACCATTGTTGCTCCTTGCGGAAGAACTATAGTTATTTCTGGCTGTTGCCGATGGAACATATTTTTCATAACGTTGAATATTCCCGTTACTTCTTGAATTGGCATAGGAAACTCTGTTCCCGGCAACTTTTTTATCAAATTGCTGAGCACTTTTTACAAAGGTTCTGTTCGATGACGTTCCATTCTGATCAATACTGTTATAAGACATTTGTCTTCTACCTGAACTGCTTCTCATTCCTGAAGATCCACTCCTCATTCCTGAAGAGCCGCTTCTCATGCCTGAGGAGCCACTTCTTGTTCCTGAAGAACCGCTTCTTGTTCCTGAAGAACTACCTCTACTGCTTGGTGAATAGGATCTACCCGAATTAGAGGAAGATCTTTTATAGCTGCTCGAATTGTTATTTCGTGAGCTGTTTCTAGTACTTGATCGGCCATTGGTATTGCTGTAGCTCGAACGATTAGAAGATGCTCTTCCACTCTGATTGGCACTACTGCGACCTCTTGCGCTTCTTGAATAGTTGGAGGCAACGTTTCTACTGCTAGACCTATTAGATCTAGTATTGTACGAATCTGTTCTATTTACGCCTCTAGTATTCATTCTACTTGTGTTCATTCCCCTTGTGTTATTAGCGTAGCGTTTTCCGTAAGTCGACGGTCCATAGTATCCTCCATATCCATAACCTGGATAACCGTATCCATAACCTGGGTAACCGTATCCATAACCTGGATAACCCCATCCATAACCTGGGTAACCCCAGCCATATCCATAACTTGGATAACCCCATCCATAGCCATAACTGTAACAAGGATAACCCCATCCATAATAGCCACCCCATCCGTAACAGCCTCCGCCCCAGCCATAACCACCACCTATGCCAACATTAAAACTGATGCTTACACCAGAGCTTGTTTGTTCCCATGGAGGATTTCCAACATATTGATTCTCAACATAAACGGTGTCTGTATCATAATCTCCCTCATAGGCGTCGATGTCTGTAAAAATTTCTTCGGAATTGTCTTTTTCACCTGAAAAATAATTTTGATAATAATCAGTCCTTGTGTCTCTTACCATCACCACTTCGTCTTTGGGTTGAGAGGCTCCATAAATACCATCGCCATCATTATAGGCTTGTTTGGAAGAACTACAGGCAGATAAAATCACTACCAGTGCTCCCAGTATCATAGTGTTAAAAAGAATATTTTTAAATTGAGTAATGTTTTTCATAGTCACTTATTTTTATGGTTGTAAGGCAAAAAAAAACTAAGTTTGCAACTTATTTTTCGAGTTCAATAGTAGTAATACAATATTTATGCCAAATTAGTATTAAAACGAATATTTCATGGGTAACAAACTAACTAAAAGAGCGGAAGATTATTCTAAATGGTACAATGAATTGGTTATGAAAGCTGACCTTGCGGAGAATTCCGGGGTTCGTGGAATGATGGTAATTAAACCTTATGGTTATGCTATATGGGAGAAGATGCAAGCTGAGTTAGACAGAATGTTTAAGGAGACAGGTCATGAGAATGCATACTTTCCATTATTGATTCCCAAGTCATATTTTAGTAAAGAGGCTAGTCATGTTGATGGCTTTGCTAAAGAATGTGCTGTAGTAACACATTATCGACTAAAAAATGATGAGAATGGAAAGGGTATTGTAGTTGATGAAAATGCTAAACTGGAGGAAGAACTGATTATAAGACCTACTTCAGAAACAATTATTTGGGATTCATACAGGAAGTGGATTCAATCTTATCGTGACCTTCCATTACTGATTAATCAGTGGGCCAATGTAATGCGTTGGGAAATGCGCCCACGTTTATTTTTAAGAACGGCAGAATTTCTTTGGCAGGAAGGACATACGGCTCATGAAACAAAGGAAGAAGCTATAGAGGAAACACAAAAAATGCAAGGTGTTTATGCCGAATTTGCTGAAAATTTTATGGCGATGCCTGTAATCAAGGGCACAAAAACAGAAAGTGAACGATTTGCAGGAGCATTGGATACCTATACGATTGAAGCCATGATGCAAGATGGAAAAGCTCTACAGGCAGGAACTTCCCATTTTCTGGGGCAGAATTTCGCAAAGGCCTTTGATGTTAAATATACAACAAGAGAAGGAAAACGTGACTATGTATGGGCAAGCTCCTGGGGCGTTTCAACACGATTAATGGGTGCGTTAGTCATGTCGCATAGTGATGATTTGGGTTTGGTGCTGCCTCCAAAACTGGCACCTATACAAGTTGTGATCGTTCCTATTTATAGGAGTGAGGAACAATTGGAAAAGATAAATGAGCGCGTTGAAGAATTGACCAGGAAATTACGTACTAAAGGAATTTCAGTTAAATATGATAACAGAACTACCTATAAACCCGGTTGGAAATTTGCAGAATACGAATTGAAAGGTGTTCCCTTGAGAGTGGCGATGGGCCCAAGAGACCTTGAAAACAATACAGCTGAATTAGCCCGGAGAGATACGCTTGAAAAAGAAAATATCAGTCAGGAAGATCTGATAAGTAGGATAGAAGTTCTATTGGTTGAAATTCAGGATAATTTGTTTCAAAAGGCTCTTGATTTTAGAAATGATTTGATCACCGAAGTTGATGATTTTGATGAATTCAAGGAAATATTGAACAATAAAGGAGGGTTTGTATCAGCTCATTGGGATGGTTCTACTGAAACAGAAGAAAAAATAAAAAGCCTTACAAAAGCGACAATAAGATGTATTCCTCTTGATGCGAAGGAAGAAGAGGGTTCATGCGTGTTAAGCGGCAAAGCGTCTCATAAAAGAGTATTGTTTGCAAAAGCGTATTGAAAAAAAGAAAAAAAAATTAAAAAGTACTTGCAGAGTTTAAATTTTGTATTAATTTTGCACTCGCTTTAATAAATAAAAGCACACTCCTGGCCCGTTCGTCTATCGGCTAGGACGCCAGGTTTTCATCCTGGTAAGAGGGGTTCGACTCCCCTACGGGCTACGAATTTGTTTAAATAACAATTTAATTATAGAAAGATGGCAAATCATAAATCGGCGTTGAAGAGAATTAGAAGTAATGAGTCGAAACATTTAAGAAACAAGCACCAGCATAAAACTGCTCGTAATGCTATTAAAAACTTGCATTCTGTTGAGGAGAAGAAAGACGCTGAGGCTTTGTTGCCAAATGTTATTTCTATGGTTGATAAATTGGCTAAGAATAATGTGATTCACAAAAATAAAGCTGCTAATATCAACTCAAAATTGACATTGTACGTAGCTTCCCTGTAAAGGAAACTAAGTCAAAAGATGTAAGCGATCCGTAAGGGTTGCTTTTTTTTTTGCATAAAAGTGAAGAAATCTACGCCATAAAAGTTCAAAGAACCAATCTATCATCGAATCATTACATCATTGCATCATTACATCATTGAATCATTGAATCATTGCATCATTGAATCATTGCATCATTGAATCATTGCATCATTGAATCATTACATCATTGAATCATTGTCCCTACCATTCATAGACCCTGTCGGCATCAAGCCTGATCATAATAAATAGCAACACAGTGAATCCCCATAAAGAAGATCCTCCATAGCTAAAGAAAGGAAGTGGGATCCCAATGGTTGGAAGCAATCCAATCACCATGCCAATATTGATGGTAAAATGGAAAAAGAATATGGCCACAGTAGCATAGGAAAATACCTTGCTAAAAATTGATTTTTGCCGGTCTGCGATATAAAGTAATCTGATCAAAAAGGTCAGGAATAAAATAATAACGAAGCTGCTTCCTAAAAAGCCCCATTCTTCTCCAACACTGCTAAAAATATAATCTGTTTGTTGTTCGGGAACAAAGTCTCCCTGGGTGCGGTCACCTTGTAAAAACCCCTTTCCATTCAAACCTCCTGACCCTATAGTGATTACCGACTGCGCTGTATTATATCCAATTCCCTGATCATCTACATCCTTACCCAAAAGTATGTTGAAGCGATCTCGATGGCGTTGCTCAAAAATATTATTGAACACATAGTCAACACTTAATATAAAGATACTGGTTACAAGGTAGATGGCAACAAACCGAAGCCAGTTGTGTCTGAGATACTTTTTGTTTTTATACACTAGATAAACAAGCAGGATCGAAATAATTACCAAGGCGATGATCACTGTATTCAGTAAGCCAAAATACAGCGTGATCACAAATAGTACTAAGGCCAAAAAGCCGATAACAAGATAATATAAGGGTAGTCCAAATTGGTAAAGAACCAAAATTAAGGAGCCATATACCAAGGCGGATCCGGGGTCAGGTTGAAATGTGATCAATAGTGCCGGCAAAAAGATAATTCCAAAAGCCCTGAGTTGATTGGGTAGTTTTCGCAGGTCCTGATTCCGTTCATTAAGATAATTGGCAATTGCCAGTGCTGTTGCAGCCTTGGCAAATTCAGAAGGCTGTATCCCGAAAGACCCAAAACTATACCAGGAGGTGGCTCCGTTAATATTATTTCCAAAAATAAAGAGGCCGGCAAGCGAAAGGATGGAAACCAAATAAAATATACCCGAAAATTGTTCATAGAACTTCTTATCTATAGCCAAGATCAAAATGATGATTACGAAACTGAGCAGGACCCAAATCATCTGTTTTCCATATTTGGTTGTCAGGTCAAATACTTCGAACTCTGTTTCTGAATAGGTCGCGGCATAGATACTCAGCCAACCCAGAAATACAAAGAGGAGGTACATAATGATTAGGGGCAAGTCAACCCCTCTGAATATATTACTCTTCCTTTTGCGCAACGTAGTTCTCTATTTCAATTTGTTTATTGTATTCTTCTTCAAGACTGCCTTCCAGCATCCTTTTTTCGAGCCAATCTCTTGTTATTTCTCCCTTGATATACTTTTCAATCATCAAACTTGCAATAGGAGCGGCCCATCTTGATCCCCAATAACCATTTTCAACAAAAACTGCAATGGCGATCTTGGGGTCATCTTTAGGGGCAAAGGCAATAAATATTGAATGATCAGTGAATTGAATCCTTTCGCCATTAATGCGTTTAAAATTTTCGGAAGTACCTGTTTTACCACAAATCTCAATGCCTTTTATTCTAGAGCCCCTTCCGGTTCCGAGTTCAAACACATTAAACATCCCCTCAATTACAGGATCGAAATGTTGAGGAGCAATGGTCGTATATCTAGGTGTGGTATATTTTTTATTTTCGTTGATACTGTCTCCTACTTTTTTCAGAATATGTGGCGTAAAGTAATAACCTCTGTTTGCTATGGCGGCAGTCATGTTAGCCAATTGTATAGGCGTTGTAAGCACTTCTCCCTGGCCGATAGCATTAGAGATGGTGGTAATGGCTTTCCACTGGTGGTTAGGATAGAAGCGGTTGTATACTTCAGAATTAGGGATTAAACCCTTTTGACCTGAAGGAAGGTCATAACCCAGATAATTGCCCAATCCAAAACTCTTTGCATGATTGCTCCATATATCCATTCCCTTGGCCGGTGAATCGTATTTTTCTATAGTTTTCCTGTATACATTTGAAAAATAGGAGTTACAGGAACGGTAAATCCCGGTATTCATACTTATTGGAGTCCCAACAATGCCGCAATGGCACTTCATAAATCCTCCACGACCATATTTATAGCCATGATAACATGTGAAAGCCGTATTGGGGGTAATAACCTCTTCTTGCAATGCAATAAGCGCATTGATGAGTTTAAACGGAGACCCTGGAGGATATTGAGCTTGTAAACCCCTGTCAAGCATTGGTTTTTTAATTGTATCATTAAAAAGCAAGAAAGAATTTTTGCTTCTTTTGCGTCCTACCAGCATTTTGGGATCGTAACTCGGTGTAGACACCAAGGACAAAATTTCTCCTGTGGAAGGTTCAATTGCCACGATGCCACCTCTTTTATTGGTCATCAGTTTTTCCGCATACATTTGAAGCTCCATGTCAAGTGTGAGTGTGATATCTTTTCCGGGAATGGGAAGCGTATCATAGATACCATCTTTATAAGCTCCAATTTCTTTGTTAAAACGGTTCTTTTGAATAAAATTTACGCCTTTTTGACCTCTAAGCACTTCTTCATATTGCTTTTCAACACCTTGATAACCAACTAATTCTCCCAATTGGTAGTACTTGTTGGTTTTGAGTAATCCTTCATTGACCTCACTGATATATCCAACTACATTGGCGCTTGTATTCTCCGGATACTGCCGTAAGAATCTTTTTTGGATATAAAAGCCCTTGTATTTGTACATTTTTTCCTGTAAAAAAGCATAATCCTCTTTTGAGAGCTGTCCAACAAAAATAGAGGGAATCCTGGGGGAGTAATTTTTGGTTTTATGGTATTTCTTTAAAAAGTCTTCCTTTGAGATCTTAAGCAAATCGCAAAACTCAAGTGTATCAAGGGGCTCAACATCTTTTGGGATGATCATGATGTCATACGAACTTTGGTTGGCCACAAGCAATTTACCGTTACGGTCATAAATAAAACCTCTGTCCGGGTAGGCAAATTTTATCGTAACTGCCGAATTGTTCAAAGGGTTCTGACGATATTTAGATTCAACAACCTGTATAAAAAACAGCCTGCCGATGAATATCACTCCAACCGATAGAATCAAAAAATATAATAATGACTTCCTTGGCATCTTTTATCTTTTACGCATGACAAAGGTAAAACTAATCATGGTTAAAATTATGGTAAAAATACTTGTTAATACTGTGTTGATCAAAATGATTCCGAATTTACTCCATGTAAAATACTCCATGCCAAAAACGATAAAATGATGGATGAATGTAAGAACAACTACATACAGGAACATTTTTGGAAAAGTAAGTTTAAAAATGGTCATTGCTCCGTAGTCAATTTCTCTCTTGCCAATGACGCTTTGGAGAATTGGTATTCTCACAAAGGCTATAAATAATGTTGCTGCCGCGTTGATTCCACCGGAATCAGAAAAAATATCAATGAACAGTCCAAGAAAAAAACTCAAAATTAATATTGAGGCATCATCTTTTCTGATCGGGTATAGAAAGATGAAAAATATATAAAAATACGGATTAATATAGCCCAGGAAATTGATATTATTAAGTACGATGATCTGTAATAATATCAGTCCTATAAAAAGTAAGGCACTATTTATATTCTCCCTATTCATTAGTCGATTTTTCTTCCAGGTTTGTTATTTCCATCTTATCAAAGTTCTTAATTACCTGCACGTAGCCTATAGAACTCATGTCGTTGAAAAGTAAGATATCGATATATTCGTACTTATTATTGAGGGTCTTAAATTCTCTAATCGTTCCAATAGGAATTCCTTCCGGAAATATGGTTGACTTCCCTCCTGTAACCACGGTATCTCCTTTATAGATAGCCGCTTGAATCGGTAAATCGAGTAATTGAACCACATTGTAATCTTTATTATCCCAGCTCAAGCTGCCGTAATAATCACTTTTGAGTAATTTGGCGTTAATTCTGGAGTTTACATTAAGGATGGAAAGTACCGTGGCGTAGTTTCCCGAAACACTCTTGGTAATTCCTACGATCCCTCTGCCGTTGATTACTCCGAGATCTGATTGTAAGCCTTGATTGGCGCCCCTATTAATCGTCAAATAATTATTGTTCTTTCTGTAGTTGTTATTGATGACTTTAGCTCCTGTATACTTGTATTTTTGTTTGTATTTCAAAGTGTCAATAACCGTCAGATCATATTGAGTACTGTCTTTTTCCTCAAAGTTAAGGAGGTTTTTCAGATAGACGTTTTCTTCGTTAAGACGTTCGTTTTCTTTTTTAAGAAGTAAAAATTCCTTAAAATTATTGATCTTGTTATAGACGCCTCCAGACAAGAAATTTGCTGAATTGACGAACTTACTTTTGTGAAATGAGTGACTTTGAATCGTAAAAATAACAGCAAACACTTCTAGCAACAAAAACAGTATAAATAATTTATTCTTGTAAAGGAATGAAATAATTTGTTGCATAATATTTTGTCAGGCGGCTATTTCATTAAAACACTTTTGTATTTTTCAATATCCTTTAAAGCAATCCCGGTTCCTCTTACAACTGCTCTTAGGGGATCCTCGGCAACATATACAGGAAGATCCGTTTTGCGAGATAACCTTTTGTCTAATCCTCTTAGCATTGAACCGCCACCTGCCAGGTAAATCCCGGTATTGTAAATGTCAGCAGCCAATTCAGGAGGAGTTTGTGACAAAGTCTCCATAACGGCATCCTCAATTCGAAGAATGGATTTTTCCAGCGCTTTGGCGATCTCACGATAAGAAAGCTCAATCTGTTTTGGTTTTCCGCTAAGAAGGTCACGACCCTGAATGGAAATATCATCCGGAGGAGTATCAAGATCTTCAGTTGCTGCCCCAATTTGGATTTTAATTTTTTCAGCTGTGGCTTCACCAATGTATAGATTATGCTGGGTTCTCAGGTACATAGCGATGTCACTGGTAAAAACATCTCCAGCTACTTTTACAGATTTGTCGCAAACAATTCCGCTTAAAGCGATAACAGCAATCTCTGTGGTTCCACCTCCTATATCTATAATCATGTTTCCCTTGGGTTGCATGATGTCTATCCCGATACCTATCGCAGCTGCCATAGGTTCATAGATCAAATAGATATCTTTGGCATTCATTTGTTCAGCTGAATCTCTTACAGCCCTTTTTTCAACTTCTGTAATTCCTGAGGGAATACAGATTACCATTCTAAGGGAAGGTCTGAAAAAACGTTTTTTAATAGTTGGGATATTCTTGATGAACTCACGAATCATCTGCTCAGAAGCCTCAAAATCAGCAATTACCCCATCCTTTAAAGGTCGAATTGTCTTAATATTTTCATGGGTCTTTCCTTGCATCAGATTTGCCCTTTTTCCAATAGCAATAATTTTGTTGGTAGTTCTGTCCATTGCAACTATTGAAGGACTGTCGACAACAACTTTTCCCTTGTGAATGATTAAAGTATTTGCAGTCCCTAAATCGATTGCAATATCTTCGGTCATAAAGTCAAAAAACCCCATAAAATGATCTCGTGTTAACTTGTTTGTACTGTGAATGTCACAAATGTAATAAATTTACGCAATTAGTAAAGCCATTGCCTTAAAATAGTTGGAACTATTTTAAGGTGTTGAATTCAGTGGGTTTAGATCAAAAAACAAAGGTATTTTTTGAATATGGATCGACTGTTTGTTGAATCATTTAATGTTTAAAATGTCGAGTTCCGGTGGTAACCATAGACATATGATGAGCATTGCAGTAATCAACTGATAACTGGTCTTTTATCGACCCACCTGGTTGAATCACTGAAGTGATCCCTGCATGGTCTGCAATCTCCACACAATCAGGAAAAGGGAAAAAAGCATCGCTAGCCATAACCGATCCCTTAAGGTCAAATTCAAAATGATTTGCTTTGGTGATAGCTTGATTCAAAGCATCCACTCTTGAAGTCTGTCCGGTACCGCTGGCAAATAACTGCCCGTTCTTTACGATTACGATAGTATTTGATTTGGTATGCTTGCAAATTTTTGATGCAAAAAGTAGATCATTCATCTCGGTTTCAGAAGGCTTTAACTCAGTAACATTGGTAAGATCTGAGAACTGATCTGTACTAGTATCTTTTTCCTGAGAAAGAACTCCGTTTAATGCTGTTCTGTAATTAAAGGCTGGTAATTCAATCTCTTTTTGAACCAGTATAATCCTGTTCTTTTTTCCTTTTAAAATTTCTAGGGCCTCTGAATCGTAAGCAGGTGCAATTACAACCTCGCAAAATAACTTGTGAATTTCTTCTGCTGTCTTTAGGTTTATGGTAGTGTTGGAGATCAGAACTCCTCCAAAAGCAGAAATAGGATCACCTGCTAATGCGTCTTTATAGGCTTGTTCGACTGAATCTCTTTGAGCAAGACCGCAAGCGTTATTATGTTTTAATATGGCAAAAGTTGGCGAATCACCTTTGAATTCATTCAATAAATTTACGGCGGCATCTACATCTAACAGATTGTTATAAGACAGTTCCTTACCATGCAATTTATCGAAAAGGGCGTCAAGATTTCCGAAAAAGTATCCTTTTTGATGTGGATTCTCACCATAACGCAAGGCATTGGCCTGGTCATAACTTTCTCTGAATTCAACTTCTCCAGCTTCCTGATTTAAATATTTAAAGATGGCTGTGTCGTAATGACTGGAAACGCTAAATGCTTTGGCAGCAAAGTTTCTCCGATCCTTCAGACTGATCCTTCCGTCTTCTTTGGACAAAATCTCCAAAAATTCATCGTATTGGGTCATGCTTGATACACAAATAACGTCTTTGAAATTCTTGGCAGCCGCTCTGATTAGAGAAATTCCACCTATGTCAATCTTCTCAATAATGTCTTGTTCGGCAGCAGCACTTGCAACAGTTTTTTCAAAAGGATAAAGATCAACAATTACGATATCTATTTCCGGGATTTCATATTCAGTCAACTGAGACAGATCATTTTCATTTTCTCTTCTTCCAAGAATACCACCAAAAACCTTTGGGTGCAAAGTTTTAACCCTTCCTCCAAGAATAGAGGGATAACTTGTAAGTTCCTCAACAGGAACTACATCAATGCCCAGATCTGTAATAAATTTTTCTGTTCCCCCGGTTGAAAAAATGGTCACGCCTAAAGCATTCAGTTTTTTCACTATAGGCTCCAATCCGTCTTTGTGAAATACAGAAATCAGGGCCGATTTTACTTTTTTTGTGTTGCTCATAATTAGTGCTGAAAATATGTCGTAAAAATAAGAAAACAATCTTGATCAACAAGAGTACTGACAGACATATTATTGAGTTTTAGCTTAAACTTTTGAACAGAATAAAAAGTACTTGAGGATAACTTTATGCAGAAAGTTTATCTTTGGTCATGTTATCACTCTGAAACTTCTATTAATGTAATTCTTATAATTTGGCAAAGGAGATCGGACTTGGATTAAAGTACAATTGGAAGCAATTTCTATTGTTGGTCATTGTCAATGTTTTCGTTGGAGGTATGGTCGGATTGGAAAGAACGATTCTACCTCAGCTGGCTGAAGATAAATTTGGCTTAAAGGTGAAGACGGCAATATTGTCTTTTATCATAATTTTTGGGGTGTCCAAAGCAATAACGAATTATTTTACAGGAGCTCTTGCCGACAAAATTGGGAGAAAGAATTTGTTAATCCTGGGATGGGTGATTGCCATTCCAATACCTTTTATTCTCATCCATGCACCCAATTGGTCATGGATAATTTTCGCAAATTTACTTTTGGGTATTAACCAAGGACTAACCTGGTCAAGTACCGTTGTGATGAAAATTGATCTGGTTGGAGAAAAAGATCGCGGATTTGCCATGGGTTTGAATGAAGCAGCCGGTTATATAGCCGTTGGAGGAGTAGCCTTCTTTACAGGTTGGATCGCATCCAATTATGGCCTGATTCCTTATCCATTTTATATCGGAATCGTAATCTCGATTTTAGGATTGTTCTTTTCAATATTCTTTATAAAGGATACCAGGCATCACGTCGCCATGGAATCAAAGGCGAGTGACAAGAGTATGTTGAAACAAGTGTTTTGGGAAACGACCTGGGCAAATAATAATCTGGGGTCTATTTCTCAGGCCGGAATGGTAAATAATCTTAATGACGGAATGGTTTGGGGTCTGTTTCCTATCCTACTTGCGGGTCTTCATTTCGATTTGAAGCAAATTGCCATCATCGTTTCCGTGTATCCCGGGGTATGGGGATTAGGTCAGCTTTTTACAGGTAAACTAGCCGATATTGTTCCTAAAAGAGGGCTTCTGTTTTGGGGTATGTTAGTTCAGGCCATGGCCTTAGTTTTGATGGCATTTACTGTTGGTTATTATCAGTTTATAATGTTATCTGCTCTTTTGGGTATTGGAACTGCTATGGTGTATCCTACTTTTTTGGCAGGAATCGCAGCCCACACTAATCCGGTTCAAAGAGCTGAAAGTATTGGAGTATTTAGATTGTGGAGGGATCTTGGTTATGCTCTGGGAGCTATTCTAACAGGTATCATAGCAGATCTCATGGGCATTAATTATTCAGTGTTTATTATAGCGATTATTACTTTTATTTCTGCGCTGATCATTCGCTTTAGGATGGATCCTGATTGAGAATAGTATCAAGATTGAGGGTGGCTACTTCCTTGCATACAAATTCCAGCAAGGTTTCATCTTCTTTTGTAAATGGTGCCAAGTCATGTGAATCAATATCAATCTGACCAATGTTTTTATCATTCTGGAAGATGGGAACCACAATTTCAGATTTTACTTCCATGCCGCAAGAAATATAATTATCTTGTTCCGCAACGTCTTGAACCACAAAATTCTCGTTACTCATGGCAACCTGTCCACAAATACCTTTGCCAAATGAAATAATGGTATGTTCAGTTGGTTTTCCGGCGAACTGAGCCAATTTGAGTTCTTTCTTACCTCTATGAACAAAATAGAATCCTACCCAATGAAAATGAGGAACATTCTTTTTCAATAGATCGCATATTTGCTGCAGTTTTTCGGCATTGGGTAATTCACTGTTAATTATTTGAGTAATTTTGCTCTCGATTACCATTTAATCTAAACCTTTCCTATAAATTTGAAAGGGTAAAACTATTCAATCTTTGCATAAAAATAAAGCCATAATTGTTTTTTTAGTAAAATTCTTTGCTACCTATTTTATTCTTTTCGGGGCCTATTCTTTTTACCTGCATAAAACCCAGCATAAAACAGATATTTTTGTTTGCTCCCCTCTCACCAGCACTGTGGCTCAACACGTTTACAAGACTTCAAAAATGCTTGGTTACGATGCCGAAATTGAACAACACACAGAGGAACTATCTATCAAATTCATGTTGAATGGGAACTATGTTTCCCGAATTATTGAGGGTTGTAATTCTGTGAGTATTATTATACTCTTTCTGGCTTTTATAATCGCCTTTTCAGGAAGTTTAGTCAATACAGTTTTGTTCGGATTGTTTGGGAGCGCACTTATATACATAGTTAATGTGCTTAGAATAATCGCTTTGAGCATTTTGTATCATAAGTTTCCGGAATACCAAACCATGTTACACGATCTTTTGTTTCCTTCAGTGATCTATGGACTTACTTTTGTTTTATGGGTCACTTGGGTGAAGTTTTTTTCGAATCTGAAAACGAGTACAAATGGATAGGAAATATCGAATTATCATTATAATCGCCCTCTTCTTTGTTCTGGTTCTTGTCAGGGCCTTTGAAGCGCAATTGTTCTATGATCCTTTTATTGAATATTTTAAAAATGACTATCTCTATGATCCAATACCGATTTTCAGTGGATCAAAATTATTGTTGAGCCTGATTTTTAGATACGGATTAAACGCCATCATCTCCTTTTTGATCATTTATGTGGCTTTTATAAATAGGAATTTTTTGATTTTTTCCATAAAATTCTATATCATAGCCTTTGTCCTTTTGAGTATTATATTTTTTATAATTTTAAAGGGTGAATTGGCTCATGGGTATTTATTTGCCTTCTACATTAGAAGATTTATCATTCACCCCCTGTTTGTCTTACTGCTACTTCCCGCTTTTTATTACAAACAGTTAACATCTAGGGAAATAATTTAACAAAAATTTAAAAATCCATTTTCTCTATAATTCACATTATGTTTTACATTTGATACTATGTTACAAGTATTAGATAAAATAGTAGCCTTCATTATTTCCCTTGCAGTCTTATTGACAACAATATCGTACGTATTTTGAATATCAGAATTTAGGAGTTATAGTCTTGAAGTATGGATTTCAAGGTCTTTTGGTTTGAGAATAAAAAATTAAGTATCAAGTGCTTAATACTTAGCTAAAGATCAAATACACAAAATTTTTATGCTTTGAGTCGAAAATTAACGATGAAAAGTTACTAGGCGGTTTATTCAAAGAGAAATTTTCAGCTATATTTGCATAGCAAAACCATGAAATAGTACTATATGAAACAAGTGAGCAAAATTTTGATGTTGTTATTTGTCTTAGGAATTGTTTTTACAGCCTGCGACAATGTTAAAAATGACAAGGAAACAAAGGAGATTGTTAGCAAAGAAAATGAACAAACCAAAGAAGATCTAGAGAAGGATCATGATCACGGATATGAAATGGCAATGGGGGCATATCAGTGTCCGATGAAGTGTGAGGGTGAGAAAACCTATGCTGAGGAAGGAAGTTGTCCGAAGTGTAAAATGGATCTTAAAAAGGTTGAAGCAGCTTCCAAAGAGGAGGAAGAAGAACCGAAATCTAAAGAGTAAAATAATTTAAGTATAAAAAAAAGCGGCTTTAAAAAGCCGCTTTTTTTATTAGTTCTCAGAACAAGCTGAAACAAATGCCACGAACAAGGGATGTGGATTCAATACGGTACTTTTGTATTCCGGATGGTATTGAACGCCTACAAACCATTTATGTTCAGGGATTTCAATTATTTCAACCAAGTCTGTTTTAGGATTAAATCCCGTTGCCACCATTCCTGAATCCGTCAGCTTTTTGAGATAGTCGTTATTGTATTCATAACGGTGTCTGTGTCTTTCACTTATCATCTCCTGGCCATAGATCTCAAATGCCATTGTATCTTTTTCAAGTTTACAATCCCATGCCCCGAGTCGCATTGTTCCACCTTTTTCGGTTACCATTTTTTGGTCTTCCATGATGTCAATTACAGGGTGAGGTGTAGATCTGCTCATTTCAGTAGAATTGGCATTTTCAAGATGCAATACATTTCGTGCAAATTCAATAACTGCCATTTGCATCCCCAGGCAAATTCCCAGAAAAGGAATATTATTTTCCCTTACATATTGAACCGCAGCGATCTTTCCTTCCGTCCCTCTGTCTCCAAAGCCGGGAGCCACTATCAATCCTTGAAGACCTTTTAGTTTTTCGGATGCATTTTGCTCAGTGATGCCTTCAGAGTGAATAGGATGGATGTTCACCTTTAATTTGTTTTGGGCCCCCGCATGATCCAGGGCCTCTAAAATTGATTTATAGGCATCCTGTAACTCAATATATTTACCTACCAAACCAATCTCAACGGTACCTTCGGGATGTTTATAATTAGTCAAAAATTCGTTCCAACGAGTCAGAATCGGCTTTTTGGAAGCTTCAAGCCCAAGTTTTTCAAGTACAACTTCATGCAAACCTTCATTAAGCATCAAATTGGGAACATCATATATGGTTTTCGCATCGATGGATTCGATAATAGCTCCTTTATCAACATTACAGAATAAGGCCAGCTTTCTTCTTATGTCATCTCCAATATGATGCTCCGTTCTGCATACCAAGATGTCAGGACTAATGCCACTCTGCATGAGTTCTTTTACCGAATGCTGAGTTGGTTTTGTCTTTAATTCTTTTGCTGCTGCCAAATATGGGATTAATGTCAAATGGATAACAATCGCATTGTGCTTACCCAAGTCCCATTTTAACTGGCGAACAGATTCTATGTAGGGTAATGATTCAATATCACCTACGGTTCCACCAATCTCTGTAATTACAATGTCATATTCACCTGTTTGCCCCAGAATTTTAATACGTCTTTTGATCTCGTTAGTGATATGAGGAATAATCTGAACGGTTTTTCCGAGGTAATCGCCTTTTCTCTCTTTATTTATAACAGTTTGATATATCCTTCCGGTTGTGACATTATTCGCCTGAGAAGTGGGGATATTTAAAAAGCGTTCATAGTGTCCAAGATCAAGGTCTGTTTCTGCTCCGTCATTAGTCACGTAACACTCTCCGTGTTCATAAGGATTAAGGGTTCCGGGATCAACATTGATATAGGGGTCCAGTTTTTGAATAGTGACGGAAAATCCACTTGATTGCAATAATTTTGCTAAAGAGGCAGCAATAATTCCTTTACCAAGAGATGAACTAACTCCTCCTGTAACAAAAATATACTTGGTGTTTGGCATTGCGTTTAGGTTTGTGTAAAATTACAAAGTCTGGTATTTTTGACAAGCCTTTTCTTTTATATTTTTAAAACAAAAAAAAACCGTCAATTTTCATTGACGGTTTACGTATTTTTATAACATCCAAACTAGTTGATGATCTCATCACTTGTTTTGAATTTCTTTGAAAGAACCATTTCCTGATTCTCAAATTTCATATTTTTAATAATGTACTTGTCAGATGTAGCACAACTCGCACTTGATCCACCACAGGAAGCTAAACTTACTGAAGCTACAACAAAAACTAATAAATAGACTAACTTTTTCATAGGGTTAATTTTAGGTTTATAGTAATCTAGGGAGATCTATTAATAAACGTATGAAAAATGTGTTTAGTATAAAAAACACGAAAAACTATGCAGTAAGTTTGTCGAGTGTGTATTTTATCATGTTTTTGACAGCGGCATATGGATCCTTGCTGAAAGTGAGATTTGCCCTGTTAGCGATGATCGCGTTCATGGAGACAGCTTTGTGTCCAAGTAGTTTGGAAAGCCCATAAATTACAGAAGTTTCCATTTCCAAATTTGTTATTCTCAGATGATCGTACCTAAAGTTTTCAATTTTTTTGTTCATATGAACATCCTGTACTGCCAGCCTGAGAATCCGGCCCTGCGGACCGTAGAACCCACCCGCTGTTGCAGTAATTCCAGAAAATATTTGTTCAGAAATTAACTTTTTCTCCAGAATCGCACTGTTTCTGACAATATAGGGCCTGGATCTTTCTTTAGGATAATCGCAATGATCAATAAAAGCATTTTCCAATTTGGTTTCAAATATGTCGTCATTTTTATAAAAATGCAGTACTCCGTCAAATCCAAGACCGTATTTCCCAAGAACAATAGAATCAACCGGTATGTCGTCATGTAATGATCCCGAAGTTCCCATTCTAACTATGTCAAGACTGGTAAGATCATTTTTAATCATTCTGGTTTTAAGATCAATATTGACAAGGGCGTCTATCTCATTAAGAACAATGTCAATATTATCAGGACCAATTCCAGTTGAGATCACCGTGAATCTTTTGTCTTTTATACTTCCAACAATGGTTTTGAATTCTCGTTTTTGGGTGGTGAATTCAACATGATCAAAATGATTGGCAACTTTTTCCACACGATCCTGATCACCAACAAAAATAACGGTTGGAGCAATGTGCTCTGGTTTTAGATTGAGGTGGTAGATGCTGCCATCAGGGTTGATAATAAGTTCAGAAGGGCCAATAGTTCGCATGGAATAATAAGGTTTTAATGATTGAATATGGGGAAATGCCTCTTCTTTTATCCACCGACTCTTTTTACCTGATATCCTTCTTGTTGAAGGATAGACATGATCTTATCTCGATAATTTCCCTGAATGATTATTTCTCTTTCCTTTACACTGCCTCCCACACCACATTTCGTTTTTAACAATTTAGCCAATGATTTGAGATCAGAGTCAGTTCCCTGATACCCTGAAATGACCGTAACTGTTTTTCCTCCTCTTCCTTTATTCGAAAAATGTGCTTCGAGTCTTTGGTCCTCCAGATGAATTGTTTTTTCAGATTTCTCGGAATACGCAGAAAAATCCTCTTCTTGGTTGGTTGAAAAAACAAAACCTCCAAGGTCTGATAAACTGTTTAATTTTTTCTTAGCCATTGTAACGCTTCCAGTATTTGATAAGCCCAAATATAAATAAAATAAGTCCTATAAAAAACATGCCCAAAAAACAATAATAGCAATCCTCTTTGATTTTTAATGATAATACCGTAACCATGATAGCGGCAAAAACGATAGAAACAGGGTTGGAATAATTCATTTGTTTTTAAGACGTTTCCAGGCAAATAGCAGCAGTGCAAATGATTCGAGGGTCAGCCCAAGTCCAATAAAGATCATTGATTTATCCCAGTCAAAAAAAAAGCCTATTCCACCTATAGTTATGAGAACCAGACCAAAAGTAAACAAAGAGAGAATATTTTTACCCATTATACATACTTTATTTTCTATACAGAGGTATCAAATAGGATAAAGTGTAATTAAAACTAAACCCATTATTATTAACAAATACACGCTCAAATCCAGGGATATAAAGATTTTTGAAATTATCGGGTTTTTTGGAGGAGATTAGTGTGTTTCCTCTAAAAGATACTCCCAAAAACACATTGTGTAAAACTTCAACTTTTAATCCCAACACTATTTCTGCCCAATGACCGTTTAAGCCGTTATAGGTTATTCCTTCAGTTTCGGTTCTTAGAGGTATAAACGGGTCGGCATTTATAGTATATTCATTAACTGTTTGGCTAAAAGTACTGAACCCATATCGGATACCTACGACGATCATATTCTCCATTCCCAACCAATTCTTATAGGCGTTGTAATCTACTCCCACTTTAATGTATTGACCTTTGGTGGAAAAATTAAAAAAATCTTCCCGGCGAGTCTCGTCACGAAATCCTAACTCCGTGGCCAGATAGAATCTTTTAGTCACTCGATAGTCACCAACTATTTCAAAACCTTTCTTGTCATCGTCATAAATGGAAACAATGGGGCGAATAATATCTATACCAACTCTAATCCCGTACCTGTCTTTATAGGTAACGGTATCCTGCTCATTTTTACCCAATTGAGCAACTGCGATAGAGCAGGTTAAAAGAAAAACTATACTAATGGTATATCTCAACATGAGCGGCGTTTTCATCAATTATTTGTTGTGGATCATTTGTGGTTTTCAAGTCTTTTATCCAATTATCATCGTCGTCCACTAAAAAATCTTCGGCATCGTTATAAACGGTCTTATACCCACACGATCTGGAAATAAAAATGTCCTGTTGGGAATACACCAAGGTAATCGTATCTCGATTATCCTCAATACCCTGAGAATCATCTCTGGGTATGCTAAGAACGAAACTGGTTTTATTTTCTGTCGCTAAAAGGGGAATCGCAATTGAATCGGTAACTAGTTTGATCGTCTCATTTTCGTAGTTACCATCAATTCCTACAATACTCACGCTCAGTCCATTTACAGCTCTTAGCGCATTAGGATCATTGATATTGTAAAATCTGATGATAAGTTTAGGGCTAATGTCTTCCAAACATATTTCATCTCTTTCGCAACTCAGTTGCGTAAGAACAATCATTAGGAAAACTACAATTTTTAAGTAAATTCTCATGCCTGTTTTGTACGCTTTAAAAGCACCACGTTTTCAACATGATGCGTTTGTGGAAACATATCTACTGCTTGAGATCTTTCTATGATATAATCTTCTTTCATAAGGGCAAGATCTCTCGCCTGAGTGGCGGAATTACAGCTAATATAAACAACTTTTTCGGGTAAAATATTTAGAATTTGAGCCACTACTTTTTTGTGCATTCCATCCCTTGGAGGGTCTGTAATGATCAAGTCGGGCTGTCCATTTTGAGTTATGAATTCAGAATTAAATACTTTGGCCATGTCTCCGTCGTAAAATACTGTGTTCTCTATACCATTTAGTCGGGCATTTTCTTTGGCATCTGTTATCGCTTCAGGAACAGATTCAATACCTATAACTTTTTTTGCTTTAGACGCTACAAATTGCGCTATTGTTCCCGTACCAGTGTATAGGTCATAAACAATTTCATCTCCTTTTAGGTCAGCAAAATTTCTCGCTATTTTATATAATTCATAGGCTTGGGTAGAATTGGTTTGATAAAATGACTTGGCGTTAATCTTAAATTTTAATCCTTCCATTTCTTCAAAGATATGATCTCTTCCATTAAACAGAATAATGTCCTGATCATAGATCGAGTCATTGCCTTTCTCATTAATGATATATTGTAATGACGTAATCTCTTTAAAGGTTTCTGCTATATAATTTAAGAGCAACTCACGCTTTAGCTTATCTTCTTTAAAGAACTGAACCACCACCATGATTTCTCCGGTTGAACTGATTCTGATCATCAAAGTTCTCAGCATCCCAGTTCTTTGTCTTGGATTAAAAAAAGATAGTTGATTCTCTATGGCGAAGTTTCTTACCGAATTGCGAATTGCATTGGAAGGATCCTCCTGAAGATGACATTTTTTAACATCCAGAATCTTGTCCCACATTCCTGGAATATGAAACCCACAAGCGTTTTTATCGTCAAATTCAATGTCACTTTTTAATTCTTCCTCCGTCAGCCATCTTGAATCAGAAAAAGAGAATTCCATTTTATTTCTGTAAAAGTAGGTCTTTTCACAACCAACAATAGGAGTGATTTCAGGAAGATCCAAATGTCCTATTCGCAAAAGGTTGTTGGTTACTTCCTTTTGTTTATATGCAAGTTGGTCATTATAGTTCATATGCTGCCATTTGCAGCCTCCACAAAGTCCGAAATGTTCACAAACCGGATCAACTCTTTTATCAGATAAATGATGAAACTTCACTGCTTTTCCTTCATAATACGATTTTCTTTTTCTTCCTGTTTGGATATCAACAATATCTCCCGGTACCGCATTACTCAAAAAAACGACTCTTCCATCAGGTGATTTGGCCACAGATTTACCTTTGGCAGCCGTATCGACCACTTCAATATTTTCAAATAAATGAAATTTCTTTTTTCTTGACATGGAGCAAAAGTAAGTCATTTTTATGATTTTTCAATTGCGATTATCGGATGTTTAAGGCTTTGTTTTTGCTTAATTTCGTAGTTTTATCAAGATGGATTCTCAAGCTTATAAAAAGATCATTCATGTTGATATGGACGCGTTTTACGCCTCCGTTGAACAAATGGATAATCCCGAACTAAAAGGGAAGCCGCTTGCTGTGGGTGGAGGAGGAGAAAGAGGAGTGGTGGCAGCCGCAAGTTATGAGGCGAGAAAGTTTGGGGTGAGGTCTGCTATGAGCGGATTTCAAGCGAGAAAGAATTGCCCGGATCTTATCTTTGTAAAACCAAGATTTGCACGATATAAAGAAATATCTAAACAGATCAGAGGCATTTTTTATGAGTATACCGATTTGGTGGAACCCCTGTCGCTTGATGAAGCCTATTTGGATGTTACAAAGAATAAAAAGTTACATCCTTCAGCTACTTTGATTGCAAGTGAGATTCGAGAACGGATCTTTAAAGAAGTTGGATTACGGGCTTCTGCAGGTATCTCAAATAGTAAGTTTGTTGCCAAGATTGCCTCGGATGTCAATAAGCCGAATGGACAAAAAACGATTCCTCCAGAAGAGGTGGAGAGGTTTTTAGAGGAATTACCCATCGAGAAATTCTTTGGAATTGGGAGGGTAACAGCTGCCAAAATGTTTCTATTGGGTATTTTTACAGGACGTGATCTGAAATCCAAAACTCTTGACTTTCTTGTGCTTCATTTTAAGAATTCCGGCGAACATTATTACAAAGTGGTTAGAGGGAAGCATTTTAGTGAGGTTAAACCCAATAGGATTCAAAAGTCTGTAGCCGCCGAACATACTTTTAGCAAGAACCTTACCTCCGAGATATATATGATGGAGCGACTGGAAACCATCGCTGAGGAACTTGAAAGGAGGCTAATGAACTCTAAAGTTGCAGGGAAAACAATTACCTTAAAGATAAAGTACAGTGATTTTTCGTTACAAACCAGAAGTAAGACACTCCCTGATTTTGTAAAAGACAAAAGCGTTTTACTGAATACAGTAAGAGAACTCTTGTTTCAGGAAAAGGTAAAGGAATCCGTCAGGCTTTTAGGGATCTCAGTATCCAACTTAAACAATTCGGATACAAAGAATGGAAAAGTGATGGATGTTCAGCTAAAATTTGAGTTTTAGCCATAAAAAAAAGTGTGTATCAGGATTTTCTGATACACACTTTTTATTTAAAAGCAATTCTTTAGCCTAACTGTGGTCCAGCTGCAACTAATGATTTTCCTTCTTCATTATCTGTATACTTCTCGAAGTTTTTGATAAACAATCCAGCTAATTTTTGTGCTTTTTTGTTCCATTCAGCAACATCTTCGTAAGTGTCTCTTGGGTCAAGGATGTCATCGTGAACTTCTTTAAGTGAAGTTGGTACTTCAAGGTTGAATCCAGGGATGATCTTGGTTTCGGCTCTGTCAATTGAACCGTCAAGAATTCTGTCAATAATACCTCTTGTGTCTTGGATTGAGATACGTTTTCCTGTTCCGTTCCAGCCTGTGTTTACCAAGTAGGCCTGAGCATTGTGTTCTTCCATTTTTTTAACCAATTCTTCACCATATTTTGTTGGATGTAGTGTTAAGAAAGCTGCACCATAACAAGCTGAGAAAGTTGGTGTTGGTTCAGTTACACCTCTTTCAGTTCCCGCAAGTTTAGCTGTAAAACCTGAAAGGAAGTGGTATTTGGTTTGTTCAGGAGTCAGTTTCGATACAGGAGGCATTACACCAAAAGCATCTGCAGTTAAGAAGATCACTTTGTTTGCATGACCCCCTTTTGAAACTGGCTTCACAATATTATCGATATGGTAGATTGGATAAGATACTCTTGTGTTTTGAGTTACAGACCCATCCGTAAAATCTATCTTACCATTTTCGTCAACTGTTACATTTTCTAACAAAGCATCTCTTCTAATAGCCTCATAAATGTCTGGTTCTGCCTCGTGGTCAAGATCTATGGTTTTTGCATAACATCCGCCTTCAAAATTGAATACACCTTCATCATCCCATCCATGCTCATCATCTCCAATTAATTTTCTTTTTGGATCCGTAGACAAGGTTGTTTTACCAGTTCCGGAAAGACCGAAGAAGATCGATGTATCTCCATCTTCACCAACGTTAGCTGAACAGTGCATTGCAGCCATTCCTCTTCTTGGAAGATAATAGTTCATCATTGCGAACAATCCTTTTTTCATCTCGCCGCCATACCAGGTTCCCCCAATCACTTGCATTTTTTCAGTAAGGTTGAACACAGTAAATACTTCTGAATTCAATCCGTGCTCTTTCCATTTATTGTTTACCGTTTCCGAACCGTTAAGTACTACAAAATCAGGATCTCCATATACTTCTAATTCTTCAGTAGTAGGTCTGATAAACATATTTTTTACAAAATGTGCTTGCCAAGGTACTTCAACCACAAATCTTACTTTCAAACGAGAGTCTTCGTTAGCACCGCAAAATGTATCTACAACGTATAATTTTTTACCAGAAAGTTCTTTAAGAACCAATTCTTTCAAATCATTATAAACTTCTTGGGTGATTGGTTTATTGTCATTTTTGGCTTTTTCGGAATTCCACCAAATCGTATCTCTGGTAACATCATCCATTACAATGTATTTATCCTTTGGAGAACGACCGGTAAATTTGCCTGTCATCACATTAATCGCACCAAGTTCTGTTTTATAACCTTTTTCAAATCCCTCTAGTTCCGGAGATAATTCATATGCATATAATTCGTCATACGAAGGGTTGTAAATAATCTCTTTTGGGTTTTTAATTCCTAATTCATTTAATGAGCTGATTACTGATTTTGTTAGAACTTCCATAAGTCAAAATTTAAGTGTTAATTGTTTTTGATTTCTTGAGCAAATTTACGAATAAATGCTACCTCATTTTTATGACATTTATCAGTATTTGCAGGGATATTTACGATAACGTTTTCGCTTTTCTCGTGCAAAAATTCGAAGTATTAAAAATACTAAGAATAAAAAGGGATGCAAAATAAAATTTGAATAAATTTAAAATAAATTCTTTTAAAATAAAAAGTTAACGGATAAAATACCGGCGACCTGTATGATATCTGTTACATTGTTAAGAGCCGCATAAAGTGCCTATAATTGAATTTCTATCTGGAATTTTAATTTACGGATTTGAAAAAGGAGATGCCGGTTATTAACCATCCTAGAATAAATAATAAACCACCCAAGGGCGTAACAAACCAGATGGCACTCGAAGGGATAAGGTTAAGGGCAATCACAAAAATAGATCCCGAAAAGAAAAGTATTCCTAGTAAAAACAAAAGAGAAATTCTACTCTTTACTCTTTCGCCTAGCAATGAATTACTATCAATAAAAAGTATGGCCAATACATGGTACATCATATAGCGAACTCCTGTTTCAAAACTCTGCATGGATTCGATGTCCAGCTTCTCTTTTAAGGCATGGGCCCCGAATGCTCCAATAATGATCGTCAGCATTCCTAAGAAGGCAGCAATGGCGGGATATATTCTTTTCATTTGTTCGAAAATTAATGAATTGCAAAAATAAGATTAAATACTAGCATATCAGTATTGCATACTATTTTTTACGGTTTTAGTTGCGAAAATATAAGTATAAAGATTCGTGTAATCTCATGTGAAATTCACCCCAAATTAATTACTTTTGGCTAAATAATTATAGAATCATGAGACGTATATTAATCGTTGGTGCAGGTAGATCTTCTGCCGCTTTGGTGAGGTATCTTTTAGAAAAATCCTATGTGGAGAAATTAAAAGTAATCATCGCAGATATTTCAGTAAATAATGCCAGAAAACTCACTCATGGTCATGAGAATAGTGAAGTAATTGAGTTGGATATTTTTAGTGTTAGCAGTCGTAAGGAATTAGTTAAAAGTGCTGATATTGTAATTTCCATGCTACCTGCCATGTTTCATCTGGAAATAGCCAAAGACTGCCTGGAGTTTGAAAAGAACCTGGTGACAGCATCCTATATTTCAAAAGAATTGAAGGCCTTGAACCATGAGGTGATTGAGAAAGGACTTGTATTTATGAATGAAATAGGTGTAGATCCTGGAATCGATCATATGAGTGCCATGCAAGTCATTGATAGAATCAAAAGCCAAGGTGGTAAAATGTTGCTTTTCGAATCCTTTACAGGTGGCTTGGTTGCACCTGAGAGTGATAATAATTTATGGAATTATAAATTCACTTGGAACCCGAGGAACGTCGTTATAGCAGGGCAAGGTGGTATTGCAAAATTTATTCAGGAAGGCAAATACAAATATATTCCCTATCATAAGTTGTTCAGAAGAACTGAGTTTCTTTTAATTGAAGGGTACGGAAAGTTTGAAGCCCTGGCCAATAGAGATTCCTTAAATTACAGAGATATATATGGGTTGCAGGATACGCTGACCTTGTATAGAGGTACCATAAGACGAGTTGGTTTTTCAAGAGCCTGGAATATATTTGTGCAGCTTGGTATGACCGATGACAGCTTTAAAATGGAAGGCTCTGAAAACATGAGCTATCGTGATTTTATCAATTCTTTTTTACCCTACAAACCACATGATTCTGTTGAATTAAAATTAAGACATTATTTGAAGATCGATCAGGATGACGTGATTTGGGATAAATTGTTGGAACTTGACTTGTTCAATGCTGATAAAAAGGTAGGCATGAAAGATGCTACTCCTGCTCAGATTCTGCAACGTATTCTTATGGATAGCTGGACCCTGAGAGAAGAAGATAAGGATATGATCGTGATGTATCATAAATTCGGCTATGAGATGAAAGGTGTAAAAAAGCAAATAGAATCGAATATGGTTGTGCTCGGTGAAGATCAAACCTATACCGCGATGGCAAAGACCGTTGGATTACCAGTGGCTATTGCCACACTTGCCATATTAAACGGGAAGATTAAAAGTCCAGGTGTTCAGCTGCCCATTCACAAAGAAGTATATGATCCGATTTTAAAAGAGCTTGAAAATTACAACATAAGATTCAATGAGAAGGAAGTAGCATACCTGGGATACAACCCTAATAATCTTGGCACTTAGTTAAGAATTACTGAGAAAAGGTTTGGATGGCGAGGAGATAGTCTTTCAGGTCACATATTTAGATAAAAGTCTTTAACCAACTCTATATACTGTTTTGTATAGACATGCCTGCTTGTCTCAATGATGAGTTCTTTTGTAATAGTTTTTTTTGGATTCTTTGTGAATTGAAGAAGGCTCCTTTTTATAGTACTCTGTTCATTCCCCCGGACTCGGGTAATCCTTTCGGGATAAAGGTCTTTTGTTAAGGCTTTTGACAAAAATTCTGATTCTTCTCTGAAGGGTATGATAAATGCACAGCTTCCATTGGGTACTAACAGCTTGGAGGCAGCCGCTAAAAGTTCTTCATAACTGAGCTTATGCGTATGTCTTGCAAGGGCTCGTTCTTGATTCACGTCTTTAAAAGTGTCATTAAAATATGGAGGATTACTGATGATCAAGTCGTATTGCTCCTCCATTTCATCTGTAAATTTCTGAATAGAAGCGTGGTAACAAAAAAGCCGGTCGGCCCATGAACTGTTTTCAAAATTCTCAACTGCTTGTTCAAAGGCCTTGTCTTCTATTTCCAGCGCGTCAATCATTTCCGCCTCGCTTCTTTGTGCCATCTGCAAAGCAATAATGCCGGTGCCGGTTCCAATATCGAGAATAGATTGTGTTTCTTTAGGAATATTTGCCCAGGAACCGAGTAATACCCCGTCAGTTCCTACCTTCATGGCACATTGATCTTGAGAAATGCTAAACTCTTTAAAGCTGAAAGGTTTTTCTGACATAGAAAGAAAATTAGGCCTTGTTCATGTCGATAAGACCCTCGGGTGTTCTTACCAGAATTTTCTTGTTCTTTCTGTCAATATTTTCGATGAAATCATCTACCATTGGGATGAAAATTTCTCCATCTTCTGTATTGACGACAAACAAGGGTTGAGCCGATTTGTCATTGATCGAATCGATCACCCCGACCTTACCATAATTGACATCTTCAAGTATAAACCCTGTCACTTCATGGAAATAGAATTTAGTACCTTTTAGTTTGGGAAGGAGATTAAGTGGTAAATAAGCATCTCTTTTCAATAATACTTCGGCATCTGCCTCAGAGTATACGTCTTCGAATTGAATTCGAAGATGATTGCCTTTTTGAAACAAACTTTTTTCAATAAAGTAAGGCACCATATTTTTTCCAAGTTCGAGAAAAATGGCATTTAGATTTTCGTAAATCTCAGGCTCATCAGTGTCAAGTTTTAGAATTAATTCTCCTTTGAAACTGTATTTCTTAACGATCTTTCCAAGATAAAAACAATCCTCTTTTTTCATTTATCTATAAACTGTTTTGTAACAAATTTAAAACAAAAAAACCTGACACATTCATATCAGGTTTTTAAAAATATTTGAAAAATATATTATTTTTCTTCTTCTTTAGCTTCTTTAGCTGCCTCATCAATTGTTTGAGGAGCTTCATCTACTACTGCTTCTTTAGCTTTTACTGCTGCCTCAGCTGCTGCTTTTGCATCAGCCTTTGCTTTAATTGCTTCATTTTCAACCTCATCTGCAGCTGCTTTACGATTAGCATTTACAGCCTTTTCAGCTTCAAATATAGCTATTTTCGCATCTTCCTGAGCTTTTGCAAGCTTTCCTTCTTTATCAGAAACTTTTGAAGCTTTTTCATCTAACCAAGCTTGAAATTTAGTTTCAGCCTGCTCTTCAGTCAAAGCACCTTTTCTAACACCAACTACTAAGTGGTTTTTTAACATGGCACCTTTGTAAGATAAAATTGCTCTCGCAGTATCGGTTGGCTGCGCTCCATTTTGAAGCCATTTAACCGCCCCATCAATATCTAATTCAATAGTTGCAGGATTTGTGTTAGGATTGTAAGTTCCTAGTTTTTCTAAAGATCTACCATCTCTTTTAGAACGAGCATCTGCTGCTACTATCCAAAAAAATGGTTTTCCTTTTCTACCGTGTCTTTGTAATCTAATTTTTACTGACATAAATTTTTAAATTTTTAGGTTCACGACCTAAGTTATTAATATAATAGTACTACTTTCTCGAAGTAGGGCGCAAAATTACTAAATAATATTGAATCTCAGATTAAAAAAATGATTTATTATCTATCTATAAATCAGATTTAGACGAGACAAATAGGCTTATACTGATTATACGTATTTGTTGATAAAATTACGCCCTTAGACTTTCAAGGGATAGGTCTAAATACCTATTTTTATAGCTTTGAAATCCTCTCAAAACTATTCACTGCATGTATTTAATTTTTGACACTGAGACCACAGGTTTACCCAAGAACTGGAACGCACCAATAACGGATGTCGACAACTGGCCTCGTTGTGTACAGATTGCATGGCAGTTACATGACGAAATGGGGAGAATGGTTTCTCATGAGGATTTCCTGATTATTCCAGATCATTATAAGATTCCTTATGATGCTGAACAGATCCATGGAATTTCTACTGATTTGGCTGTTCAGCAGGGTAAATCACTTGTTGAAGTGCTTAATTTATTCAATGAAGCCTTGTCCAAAACCAAGTTTGTTGTGGGGCAGAACCTGAAGTTTGATTTGAATATTATGGCTTGTGAATTTCACCGGTCAAATATCAAAACGGAACTTAACAATTTATCGGTCTTGGACACCTGTACTGAGAAAACAGCCTTATTGTGTCAAATTCCGGGGGGCAGGTTTGGGAAGTTCAAGCTCCCGACTTTAACAGAATTGCACGAAAATCTTTTTAAAAAGCCTTTTGAAGAGGCTCATAATGCAACTGCCGATGTTGAGGCTACCACAAGATGTTTTTTTGAGTTGCTGAGAAATGGTAATTATTCACAGGAGGAATTAGAAGTTGACAGCTCGTATTTTGTTGATTTTACAAGCCATAATACAGAAGTCTTTCCTCCGGTAGGGCTAAAACATCTGAACTTAAAGAAGGAAAGTGAAAAAATTCGGAAAAAAACCGAAAAATCGAATGCCAAAGATTCTGTTATAAGTTCTGATGTGCAGGAAGCCGTTCAAAATGCTTCATTTGCTCATTTACACAATCATTCACAATATTCCATATTGCAATCGACTTCGAGTGTTAAAGAACTGGTTAGTGCCACCATCGAGAATAAGATGCCAGCGGTCGCTTTAACCGATACAGGAAATATGATGGGGGCTTTTGTATTCGTCAAGGAAATATTGAATCATAACAAGAATAGTGATCAAACAATAAAACCTATTGTGGGATGTGAATTTAATGTTTGTGAGAATCATTTGGACAAATCTTTCAAAGACAATGGTTATCAGGTTGTACTTCTTGCCAAGAACAAAAATGGATATCATAATCTGGCCAAGCTTGCCTCAGCAGCATTTATCGATGGATTTTACTACGTTCCCCGAATAGATAAACAATTGATCCAAAAATACCAGGAGGATGTTATTGTTTTAAGTGGAGGAGTCAATGGAGAAATACCTAATAAAATACTCAATATAGGAGAGCATCAGGCCGAGCAGGCATTGTTGTGGTGGAAGCAGAACTTTAAAGATGATTTTTACCTCGAGATAAGTGACCATGAGCAGGAAAATGAAAAACATATTAATGAGGTACTGATCGGGTTTTCGAAAAAACATGATGTAAAACTTATCTCTACCAACAACACTTTCTATCTTGAGAAATCAGATTCTATTGCTCATGACATATTATTATGTGTGAAAGATGGTGAAAAGATAGCTACACCAAAGGGCAGGGGGAGAGGATTTAGATATGGCTTGCCGAATGATGAATACTATTTTAAAGGGCAGGATGAAATGAAAGCCATTTTCAAGCATGTTCCGGAGTCAATTTTAAATATTCAAGAAGTCATTGACAAAGTTGAGATTTATGATCTTGCAAGGGATGTGTTACTACCTAAGTTTGACATGCCCGAGAAATTTTATGACGCTAAAGATGAGGAAGATGGCGGGAAAAGAGGAGAAAATGCTTATTTAAAACACCTGACTTATAAAGGGGCCAAAGGCAGGTACGAAGAGATTTCAGAAGCTATTAAGGAGCGTCTGGATTTTGAATTAATGATCATTGAGAAAACGGGCTATCCAGGATACTTTCTTATTGTTGAAGATTTTATTAATGAAGCTAGAGAAATGGGCGTTTCAGTTGGCCCTGGGCGGGGATCTGCAGCTGGATCGGCTGTAGCCTACTGTTTGGGTATTACCAATATTGACCCTATAAAATACAACCTTCTTTTTGAGCGTTTTTTGAATCCTGACAGGGTCTCACTCCCTGATATCGATATTGATTTTGACGATGAAGGAAGACAAAGTGTGATTGATTACGTGATCAATAAATACGGTTCGAATCAGGTGGCTCAAATCATCACTTATGGAACCATGGCCGCCAAATCATCCATCAGAGATACTGCCAGAGTGCTGGACCTTCCTCTTTCAGACGCCGACCGTATTGCGAAACTGATACCAGGTTTAAAGTTGAGCAATATTTTTGGTACCGATGAAAAAAGCATTGCCAAGGTAAAGGGATTAAGAAGTGAGGAAAAGGCCAATGTTGATGAATTGAAAAGAATGGCTGAAGGAAATGGGATGGAAGCTGAAACCATCAATCAGGCCCGTATGCTTGAAGGTTCAGTTAGAAATACCGGAACTCATGCCTGCGGAGTGATCATTACACCTGAAGACATAACGAACTTGATTCCGGTAGCAACGGCCAAAGGAACCGACATGTATGTTACCCAGTTCGACAATGGTGTTGTTGAGGATGCAGGTTTGCTAAAAATGGATTTTCTGGGCTTAAAAACACTAACGCTGATCAAGGATACCGTTAAGATTGTAAAGGCGCTTCACAATGTAGATCTTGTGCCAGATGATTTTCCTCTGGATGATGAAAAGACTTATGCTTTGTTCCAGAAGGGTGAAACGATAGGGATATTTCAATATGAATCTCCTGGAATGCAAAAACATATGAAGTCTCTTAAGCCGACTGAGTTCGCAGACCTTATTGCAATGAATGCCTTGTACAGACCCGGCCCAATGGAATATATTCCATCTTTTATTGATCGTAAACACGGTAGGGAAGATATAGCATATGATTTGCCTGACATGGAAGAATATCTCAAGGAAACATATGGAATTACAGTTTACCAGGAACAAGTAATGCTTTTATCGCAAAAACTGGCGAATTTCACTAAGGGTCAGGCGGATATGCTTCGTAAGGCAATGGGGAAAAAGATCTTTGCCCTGCTTGAAAAATTAAAACCTCTTTTTATAGAAGGAGGTAAAAAGAATAATCATCCGGAAGAGATTTTGGAGAAGATTTGGAAAGACTGGGAGGCATTTGCCGCTTATGCCTTCAATAAGTCGCACTCTACTTGCTATGCCTTTATAGCGTATCAGACAGCATATTTGAAAGCGCATTATCCTGCAGAATACATGGCCTCTGTACTGAGCAATAATATGAATGACATTAAACAGGTATCTTTCTTTATGGAAGAATGCAGAAGAGCTGGAATTGAAGTTCTCGGACCAGACATTAATGAGTCCTATTATAAGTTCTCTGTAAACAAGCAAGGAGCTGTTAGATTTGGTATGGGTGCCATAAGAGGGGTAGGAGCTGCCGCCGTTCGAGCCATTGTTGATGAAAGAAAAGAGAACGGCAATTACCGTTCGATCTTTGATGTTACGAAAAGGGTCGAACTCAGGTCTGCGAATAAAAAGGCCTTTGACGGAATGGTGCTTGCAGGGGGCTTTGATTCTTTTGAAACTGCCAACAGGTCACAATACTTTGCCCTTGATGAAAGGGGAATTACCTTTATTGAAAAAGCAATACGCTACGGGAGTAAGTTTCAGGAGAGCAAAAATTCGGCCCAGGTATCTTTGTTTGGGGAAGCGTCGGAAGTGCAGTTTGAAGAACCGATTATTCCTCCTTGTGAACCATGGAATGTAATGGAGAAACTTTCCAAGGAAAAGGAAATGATAGGAATTTATATTTCGGGTCATCCACTTGACGATTTTAAAACAGAGATTAAATATTTTTGCAACGCCAGGGTTGATGCTTTGCAGAATATCAGTCAATTGGAGGGTAAGGAATTGGCTTTTGCCGGGATCATTACCGACGTACAGCACAAGGTAAGTAAAAACGGAAAGCCTTGGGGCATGTTTGCTTTTGAAGATTACAGCGATACGTATGAATTCAGACTTTTTAATGAAGATTATTTAAAATTCAGGCATTTTTTGATCCCTAACACATTTTTATATCTTAAAACCGTGATGCGAAGAGCTTGGCAGAATGGAGATGTAAGAGTGCAGATCTTAACAATCCAGCAGTTACAGGATGTTTTAGGGAAAATGGCAAAAAAAATAACCTTACAGATACCAATTGACAGTATCGATGAAAAAGCTGTGCAGGAATTCGATCAAGTTTTTAAGAAACACCCGGGGAGTCAGCATCTCAACTTTATGATTATCGATCAGAAAGAAAAGCTTAAACTCAATATGCCCAGTAGAAGTTCAAAGATCAATATTACTAAAGAACTACTCGACGAACTACTTGAAAACGAATGGAGCTTCAAATTGAATTAGCGATTCAAGAAATCGGCAAGCAATCTGTGGAAATGATGTACTCCTTTCTCTCGTTCAGGTGAAAATCTTCCAGCCTTGTAGAAGGAGGAAAGTATCCCTTTTTGAACATTTTCCACTACGAATTCATCTTCCCGCTCTACCTTATCCAATGCTTGTCCGGCTCCTTTTTCAAGTTTATCCGGGTCAAGTACATACGTGATGAATGAAACCTTTGTCCTGTTTATACTAACGGGTTTTACAATATTGATCGAAAGGCCCCAAGGATAAAAATTAAACATCATATTAGGAAAGATCCAGTAATAATAGGCGGCTACATTTTTGTTGTGGTCTATATGTCCTTTAGGAAAGTTAAAAGTCTCATTGGCTTCATCAGTATACCCAATCTGAAGATTACAATGCTTATATACTTCGGTTGAATAACTTCCATAGTCGAGCACCTTGTTTAGTTCTTCATGCACAAATGGTACGTGAAAACCTTCGAGGTAATTATCACAGTACAGAGCCCAGTGAGCCTGAACCAGATATTCTTTTGACAAGGAGGCATCAAACCTTAATTCTTTTAGAGGCAGAAATCCAATACGTTCTTCCATGATGCTGATTACCTCACCGAAATCAAAGGAAGGGTCTAAACCTGTGAACAATAAGGGTCCCCATTGCTGCAATTTAAACTGGTGCAGATTATCGCATTCACGCGGAAAATTCTTGGCCTTTTTGAATTCTGGCATATGTTCGAAATTACCCCTAAGGTCAAACCTTCTTCCGTGATACATGCAAGTCAGTTTTTTATGCTTTCCACTTCCTAAAACTACAAGATTAGCCCTATGAGTGCATACATTGCTCATACAACGGATATCTCCGTTTTCATCTCTTGTGAGCAGAAGAGGCTCCGTTAAATACCCTTTCAGTAAAACAAATGGATGTACCGATTTAGGTAATTTCACCAGTTCCTCATCTCCAATAAACTGCCAGGACTTTAAGAAAACTTTTTCCCTGATATCTTCAAATACATTCTGACTCCTGTAAAAGGAAGAAGGTAAAGTACTGGCCTTGCTTATATCAGGATCAACGGTGAATCTTTGACTCATGCTTTTTATACTTTAATTTGTTGTATAATTGTCTAAAGTAGTAATTAATACATAATTATAAACCAACAATATTCTATGGATTTTTATTTTTATTGCCTGGAATTCCATTTTAGGTACTGATGACCTACAATTTAAAGAGAAGAAATGAGTAAAACATCCCATACAGATTATCTTAAACTCGAAAGGGTTCTAATCAAACCCGCAGCTGCGGCATTTCGTTCTGATCTTATGATTTCCGAACAGTGGAAAGCATTGAATTTTCTTGAGAAGCCTACCCTGAAAATTGCAATTGAAGAATACAGTAAATTTGAAACTATTTTGACCAACCAGAAGATTGAAGTGATGCGTTTGCCTGAAAATGGGTCATTGAGTATGGATTCAATGTATTGCAGAGATGCTTCAATTGCTACAGATTTTGGTATGATCTTATGTAATATGGGAAAAAACGAGCGAATGCAAGAGCCCGAAGCCCAAAAATTATATTTTAAAAAGAATAACATTCAGGTTTTGGGAGAAATTAAGTTTCCAGGAACACTTGAAGGGGGTGATGTTGCATGGCTAGATCGAAGTACACTTGCCGTTGGGCATACTTACCGAACGAATGAAGAAGGAATACAACAGTTGAAAAATCTATTGGAGCCTAAAGGCGTGCAGATTGTTGTTGTTGAACTACCGCATTATAAGGGTGCTGAAGATGTATTCCATCTTATGTCAATTTTTAGCCCGGTTGATGCAACTCTTGCCGTTGTATATTCGCCTTTGATGCCCATTGTTTTTAGAAATGAACTACTCATAAGAGGTTACGATCTTGTTGAAGTTCCAGATGAGGAGTTTGATTCTATGGGATGCAATGTGTTGGCTATTGGTCCGAAAAAATGTTTAATGGTCAAGGGAAATCCTCTAACTCAAAAGGGATTGATTGATCATGGTTGTGAGGTTTATACTTATAAAGGAGATCATATAAGTGTGATGGGAGGCGGAGGTCCAACTTGTTTGACCCGACCTTTAATACGGTTTGATCATGAGTGATCATTAAGAATATTTTCAATCAAAAGCTTCTTAATTTCGATATCAAATAACTTAATTCAACCACTTAAATTTGTATTTTTACCCAACTAATACCTTAGAATGAACATACACTTTATATCAATAGGGGGCAGTGCAATGCACAATCTGGCTTTGGCACTTTATGACAAAGGAGATCATATAACCGGTAGTGATGACGCCATATTTGAACCATCAAAATCAAGGCTTAAGTCCAAAGGACTTCTTCCCGAATTTTTAGGCTGGTTTCCCGAAAAGATACACCCTGAATTAGATGCCATTATTTTAGGAATGCATGCCAAGGCCGATAACCCTGAATTGATCAAGGCACAAGAATTAGGGATAGAAATCTATTCATATCCCGAATTTTTGTACGAACATGCCAAAAACAAGACGAGGGTTGTTATCGGAGGTTCACATGGTAAGACCACGATTACTTCGATGATCCTTCATGTGTTGAAATATCACGGGATAGAGGTTGATTTTATGGTTGGTGCCCAGTTGGATGGCTTTGACAGGATGGTTCATTTAACCAATGAAAATGAGATCATTATACTCGAAGGAGACGAATATTTGTCATCGCCCATTGATTTGAGGCCTAAGTTCCATTTATATAAAGCCAATATTGCTCTAATAAGCGGTATTGCCTGGGATCATATTAACGTATTTCCCACCTTTGAGAATTATGTTGATCAGTTCAGAATATTTGTAGATACTATGGTAAAAGGTGGTATGATGGTTTACAATGAAGAGGATGCAGAGGTTAAAAAAGTTGTAGAAGAAACTTCAAATCAAATTAAAAAATACGCATATAAAACTCCTGAGTATACGATAGAAAATGGCGCAACGCTTCTTGATACAGCTGAAGGGGAGATTCCTCTGGAGATATTTGGTAAACATAACTTACAAAACCTGGAAGGAGCAAGAAGCATCTGCTTTCATTTAGGGGTGAGTGAAGAGGAGTTTTACGAAGCTGTTGCTGATTTTAAGGGAGCAAGTAAAAGATTAGAAAAAATTGGTGAAAACGAGCAAACTGTGATCTTTAAAGATTTTGCACATTCTCCTTCCAAAGTTGAAGCAACTACAAATGCAGTAAAAGAACAATATGAAAACAGAAAACTACTGGCTTGTCTTGAATTGCACACCTATAGCAGCCTTAATGAAGATTTTCTAAAAGAGTATGTGGGTACTCTTGATAAAGCCGATGAGGCTGTAGTTTTCTATTCTCCTCATGCCGTTAAGATCAAAAGATTAAAGGAAGTTAGTGAGCGACAAATAGCAAAGGCCTTTAAGAGAGATAATCTGATTATTTATACTGATCCTAAAGCCTTTAAAGAATTTTTATTTAGTAAAGATCTGGTTGATACAGTGCTACTTTTGATGAGTTCCGGTAATTATGGAGGTCTTGATTTTGAAGAAGTTAAAGAATTGCTTTAAATCAATCTTTATAGCCAAATCTCTTTAACTGGCTGTTACTACTTCTCCAGTTCTTATTGACTTTCACATAAAGTTCCATAAATATTTTCTTTGCAAAGAATTTTTGAAGGTCCATACGAGCTTCGGTACCTACTCGTTTTAGGGCAGTTCCCTTATGGCCAATAATAATCCCTTTTTGGGTATCCCTTTCAACCATAATTACGGCTCTGATCCGTATTATTTTAGCCTCTTCCTTAAATTCTTCTATTTCAATTTCAACCGAATAGGGAATTTCTTTTTTATAATGTATCAGGATTTTTTCCCTTATGGTTTCACTAACAAAGAATTTTTCCGGTTTGTCAGTTAGCTGATCTTTTGGGTAGTAAGGTGGAGATTCTGGAAGCAAATCAACTATTCGCTTCATCACGGTCTCAATATTGAAGTTTTCAAGTGCAGAAATTGGATGAATTTCAGCATTTGGCAAAGTTTCTTTCCAATAACTAACCTGATTTTCCAAATCCGTTTGAGAAGACTGATCAATTTTATTTAAAAGTAGCAATACAGGGACCTTTACATTTTTAATTTTATTAAAAAATGCTTCATTTTTCAGATCTTTTTCACCTGTTTCAACCATATAAACCAAAACATCTGCATCTTCAAAAGCGGTTTTAACAAAGTCCATCATTGATTCCTGAAGCTCATAGGCCGGCTTAATAATTCCGGGTGTGTCTGAAAACACCACCTGATAATCTTCTGCATTTACGATGCCGAGAATTCTGTGTCTGGTGGTTTGAGCCTTTGAAGTGATTATTGATAATCGCTCCCCAACCAGGGCGTTCATCAGGGTAGATTTTCCAACATTTGGATTTCCAATGATATTGACGAATCCTGCTTTATGTGTCATGTATGCTTAGATTAGAAAGCAAAGGTACTAGGTTTTCATCTTCCTTAGCATAGGAATGTTGTTTTTCTGTACAGTTTAGATCATGGCAAAACCCAGGATTAAATAAAGTATCGTTGTAATGAAACCACCTAAAAGAGCGTAAGGAAGTTGTGTTCTTACGTGATCGATATGATCACTTGCCGAAGCCATTGAGGAGATAATTGAAGTGTCTGAGATGGGTGAACAATGATCTCCAAAAATACCACCACCCAAAGTAGCAGCAATAATCAGCGTAAGCTCTGCTCCATGTATGTTCGCCATCGGTATGGATATGGCCAACATAATTGCAAAGGTTCCCCAGGAAGTTCCGGTGGAAAACGCGATAAAAGAACTAATGATAAAAACCACAGCTGGTAAAAATTCGGGTGACAGCCAATCTTTTGACCAATTCGCAACGTATTGCCCGGTACCTAATTCGTTACAGGCATCACCAATGGCAAAGGCAAGTAGCATCAAAAGGGCCAGCGGCATCAATTCGCTTATTCCTTTAAGAATAAGATCGACCATTTCTTTTAATTTCATAATGCCTTGAGTTCGATACAATATCATGGCCACCAGAATAGAAGTGATGACTGCATATAAAACCGAAGATGACCCAGATCCATTACCTATGGCCTGAGAGACATGATCCCAGAAAGAATCAGCTTTTTCAACCTTCGACCATCCGGTATAGGTAAGATTCACAGGCATCATGATTACCATTGTCAACAGAGGAATAACCATATTATAGGATTTTGCTTTTATTCCCTCTTTTGGTTTAAACGAAGTAATCACGTCTGAAATCAATGGTTTAGAGCCTTCATTCATCAATTTTCCGGTAGTGAGGGTTCGCTTTTCGGCCTTGGCCATTGAGCCAATGTCTTTTTTCGAAATAATCACTATAAACAGTATAATGAGTGCCAATATCGGATAAAAATTATATGCGATAGACGCCAACATAACTCTAAACGGGTTTTCTATATTCTGTGTAATCAAAAGCCCCATAATAAAAGCTCCCCAGGCATTAAAGGGTATGAGAATAGAGGTTGGAGCTGAGCTCGAATCGGCAATATAGGCCAGTTTTTCTCTTGGAATCTTTAATTTGTCAAAAACGGGTCTGTACAGAGTTCCTACTGTTAGTGAACTAATACTGGTTTCCACAAAAAGCACAATTCCGGTGAGCATGGCTAATAATTGTATAATCACCCTACTGTATCCGGTATGTTTATTTTCAAAATATTGGATGAGTTTGTTGAGTTGGTTAACAAATCCTTCCACGCCTCTTGAGTATTGAATAAACAGGAGTAGTGCACCTACTAAAGCACTGAACATAATGGTTCTTGTATTTCCTTCCGATTTAAAAACATTGACCATTCCTTCTATCGTGGCAAGGGTTCCATCGAGAAGGTTCCAGTCACTCATGATGAGCCAGGAAAACCAAATTCCAAAAATAAGAGCGACATAAACCTGTCTGGTTTTTAACGCTAATATGATGGCAATTACAGGGGGTAGAACGGATAAAAAACCGTAGTCGTTCATATATAAAAAGAGTTTTCCGTAAATATAGGAAAACTATGTATAGATGCGTAAAATCATCTTAAAATGTATTGGGTCGTATGAATGAGAATAGAAAAGTTTTTAGCATAAATAAACCTTCCAGTAGTCTGAAAGATCTTGCTAGTAGCTACTGTTAGTCTCCCGATTGAGGGGCGGAATCAGACTGAGCCTGATACGCTCGAACCAGCGTCCGTCAGCTGACGGATATGAGCCCAACTTGACCTAGATTTGATCTATATTTTCAGAATTTGATCTTTTATAAAGAC
>RCNE010000265.1_pt1 | contig 51979 bp, 39 predicted proteins | sample 2041361 | NCBI WGS metagenome assembly RCNE01 (sample SAMN09708229, study PRJNA481090) | Marine sediment metagenome, whole genome shotgun sequencing project. | reverse complement strand
TTTCTTAATGGGTATTTTGACTTGATGCAATGATATTTTTTTAAAAGAAAAACTCGTAAGATATTATTCTTTGTCCTTTTGCCTTGATGACAAATGAAGCTTCAGCGAATTCACGAATTCCAAAACAGCAATAAGAGACCATGAGTAAAAGAACGAAACCCGCCTGCCGGGCGGGCAGGAAATCAAGGCTCATTTTATTTTTCTGTGCATCTCTCTAATAATTTTAGTTTAGGAGAGAATTTAAAGAGGTCGTTACGATCTCAAGAAACATTGTTAACTGGATCAGAGTTTCTATAAGGCGAGGCGCTGCACGAAGCAATAATGAACGAAGCAAGGGAAGTGCGTTCGACTGAAAGGAGAAAGAGCATGAAGTTGCGCTTGTCCGACTACTGGCGGAAGAGTGAATCGTGCGCAGCAACTGCGGAGCACATCACGAATACCTGCCTCGACGGCATGGCCGGCTTAAACCAATAGAAGAGGGATGAGTAAAAATGAACAGAAAATAATATTTTACGCCCTCAAATCGCTAATAAAACTCTATTAAATATCAGAATTATTATCTAAAAACGGTCAACACTAATTAGATGAGTTCATTCTCGCCTAATAGTGCTCAACACCAATAAGGAAATTCAGCTTTTAGTTTAACGAATTAATAAAGTATTGACACATTTAAACATTATCTCATTATATCATTGAATCAATATATCATTAAATCATTACATCATTATATCAATATTTATTACATTAGCGGCTAATTTATTTTTTTAGATATGGACACACTTATAGAAAGTAGATATAGCACTTGGTACCATCCTTATAAAATAGCAAAGGAGTACAATAAAAAGGTGGCTTATTTTAGTATGGAGTTTGGTATTGATCAGGCATTTAATGTATATTCAGGAGGTCTTGGTTTTTTAGCCGGTTCTCACATGAGATCTGGTTTTGAGCTAAAGCAAAACATGATTGGGATTGGAATGTTATGGAAATATGGATATTATGATCAAGCGAGAAATGGCGACCAAACACTCAGGACTGATTTTAATGAAAAACATTTTGATTTTCTTGAAGATACAGGTATTGAGGTAGAAGTTGATCTTCACGATAATCCACATGTAAAAGTGAGGGCCTACGTGCTAAAACCTGAAATATTTGGTACTGTACCCATGTACTTTTTGAGTACTGATGTTGAAGGAAATGACCATTTATCAAGAACGATTACCAATCATTTGTATGACGCAAATGAAGTAACACGTGTATCTCAAAGCATTATTTTGGGTATTGGAGGTGCAAAAGTAGTTGAGGCTTTAGGTGGTTCGGATGTCTATCATTTAAATGAAGGACATGGACTTCCCGCTTTTTATTATTTAAGAGATCAGGGTGTGAAAAAAAACCAGATGGTGTTTACCACACATACACCAGAAAAGGCTGGTAATGAAGAAAGAGAAGCCCGTCATCTTAACAGGTGTGGCTTTTTTGGAAGATCCCTTTCTGAAGAGGAATTGCAAAAGGAAATGGTTAACGGTGGTATGATCAATTATACGGTTTCTGCGCTGAGAATGGCAAAAAAGGCCAACGCTGTATCAAAATTGCACGCCAAGGTTGCTAAAGATATGTGGAAGGATTATGAGGACACATGTAACATAATTCCTATTACCAATGCACAGAACCAAAGTTTCTGGCAGGATAAAACTATTAAAAGAACGTGGGAAAGAAAACAGGTAAAGGCTTATCAGAAAAGAAAACTGGACCTCAAACAGGACTTTTTCAATGAGGTGGCTAAACAAACTAATAAGAATTTTGATCCTAATGTCTTGACTTTTGTTTGGGCCAGACGTTTTGCCGGGTATAAAAGAGCCGATCTTTTATTGCATGATTTACAGCGATTCGAAAGACTGATCTCCAACGAAAAATACCCTGTACAGATCATTTGGGCCGGTAAACCCTACCCTTATGATTATTACGCGATTGACATTTTTAACCATTTGGTAAATTATTGCAAGCAAAAACCAAACCTGACTGTTCTCGTTGGCTATGAAATTGAACTGTCGCGGAAAATGAAATGTGGTTCTGATGTATGGTTGAATACCCCAAGAATTACACGAGAAGCTTCAGGAACCAGTGGTATGACCGCTGCTATGAATGGATCTGTCAATGTTTCAACCAATGATGGCTGGATTCCTGAATTCCAGAAAAATGGCAAAAACTGTTTTGTTCTTCCGGAAATAGATTATAAAATACCGCATTGGGACCAGGACAATATGGATGCAAATAATCTCTACGATATTCTTGAAAACAAAGTGATTCCTACCTATTACGATGCACCTGAAAAATGGCAGGAAATCGTGTTTAATGGTATCGACGATGTAATACCTGAGTTCACGAGTCATAGAATGGCCGATCAGTATTATAAGAAGTTATTTAAATAATAAACAGGTTGGAAATAAATAGAAAGGTTGGAAGTCATTGTTGATTTCCAACCTTTTTTTTATAAACTAAGACATTAAATCAATGCACTATGAGGTTTCGATTCTAAATGTTTCACAACATTCGTGAAATGTATATTGGTTCAAGCAAGTTCAATTTGATTCTATTCAATTTATAGTAAATAGTCGTGACTGATTTATAGCTTAATATAATTTTCCTTAACTTTCAGTTTAAAATAAAGAAATGAATCTTAACACCACGCATAAACTTAGTAAAACTTCAAAATCAAGCTTTTTTCTAAGTTTTATATTCGTTTTATTGTTTTTTATACAAAATTCCTATTCCCAGACAAGAGAAATTCAATTGGTTAATCAAACTGGCTTTCCAATAATAGAAGTCTATATTGCAGCTCCCGAAAATGAAGATTGGGGATTTAATCTTATTGAAGGTTATCAATTGGCTCCAAGCAACATTGCTTATTCTTTAATTATGGATACAGATTCCTGTATTTTCGATTTGAAAGTTGTTCTTTCCAATGAGGTTGAAATTGAATTTACTGAAATAGATTTTTGTTATGATCCGGTTTTTTATATTGAATAGTTGAATTTTCAGACCAGACTATTCTTTAATTACCTCATTAAAACCATAGGTTTTTTCTCTTATTTGTTCTTCAAAAGTATCCCAATTCCATTTATTGATGAATCCTTTTTCATCTGCTGTATAAATTATTGTACCATCTTTTTCTTTACCGAATGACATTGAATTTATCTTGTGGTCATGACGAATTAAGCTCAATAATTCAGTAACTTGAAGCTTATCACCATTAGTATCAATTTTATGTAACTTGACTATGTTTGCGCTTGAGGTTGCCAATAAATAACTATTCTTGCCCGTTTTCTGTCTGATAGCGGTTTTGTTTACATTAGAATTATGTTGAATAGTATAAATAAGTTCATAACTATCGAATTTATTATTAATTGATTTACCCGATCCTTTCCAAATAATTGCTGAATTGTCATTTGAACCGGTTACCATAAAGCATCCATCTTCAGATAAACGGGCATCTCGTATCTTATCCTTATGTTGGGGAGTTTCAATGGGAATAAGTTTTCTTTTCCCTTTTACGTGAAAAAATATTTCACCATTAAAAGTTATCAACGATGTTGAGTCTGATATTATATCAATCGTATCGTAATCCCCTCTTTTTTGGTTAACCTGATTGTTAGAATCAAAAAAAAGAAGTACGTCATTGTATAAAAATGCACCTGTTCCATCTTTTCTAAAATCAATATCATTGAATCCATCATCAAATCCAAAAATCGCAATGTCATTAAATCCTAAGGAATCTAAGTTTGCCAGATTTTCATCAAACTCTTTGATGAAGTTATTGTTAGATATTGAATCAATAATCATCGAAGATGGAAAATTATTTTTTAGGGAAATATGATTATGGTTCAAAGTTGCAGTTCCTTCAGTCAAAGATGAAGTATCCCAAATGTTAATACTACCATCCTCTCCAGAAGTTAGAATATAATTTCTTCTAGTGCTATCAACGATAATATCTATAAAAGAAACATTTAGAATAGCATCTTTGTGTCCCTTAAGAGTACTTGAAAGTTGATATTTTATTTTCTTGTTTTCAGTATAACTTTTATATAATTTCGCTGTTGCATCTTCTGAACCTACTAATAATAGATTATTCTGGAGATCTATGGAATTCACATTGTCCAAAGGAATCTTTACTATTTCTTCTTCTTGCCCTAATTTAAACTGAATTGAGTCTGACAAAGATCTTTGGAATAATCCGTCAGATGTTACTATAGAAATAAGGTTATCATCAATTTTAATATCCTTTAAGCTATTTCGATTAATCTTAAAATCAGTAATTATATCGTTTAATTCTATACTCTTAAAGTCATCTTTCGAATTATCCAAGTTATCCAATTTTTGTTTCACAAAATATACTGAGTCATCTTTGTCATCTAGATAAACAATATATGTAATTTCAGTTTTACTAAGTTTTCGAAGATTGGAAATTTCTTTAATGATGCCTTTTGAATTTGTTGTGTTCTTTTCAGTATCATTATTTTCTTGGCCTCCCACGCCAGCCCGACTATTTTCGCGATACTGTTTCCTTTCCTTAATGGTCAAAATGTATTTCTCAACACTTGGTATTGTATCTATTTTTTGAGTTTTTTTCAATGAATCAGTGCTAATTTGATAAATGAGTTTACTATTTTTTCCAAGCCCAACAAATTTGTCAGGTGTTAATTGATGGATAACCTTTAACTCTTTTCCTTCAACTGAATTTGTTAAACGGTTTGATTTTTTAAATGGTTCTTGTGTTTCATAAATTCCTGTATTATCAGAATATAATAATTTCCAAGCTCCTCCAACTTTGAAGGGAACATAACTACTTATTGATCGAATTGCCTTCGATTTATTCGTAATGATTTTCCATTGGATGGTATCCTTATATTTAGGAGGGAATTTAACTTTTGCAACTGTTAAAAAATCTTTGGTTTGTGCAAAAATATATAGGCATTTTTGATTAGAATCATATCTACTTTTAGTCGATCGAATATGACGATTTGTAATAGAATCCATATCAATAAATTCTGGTAATTCTATTTTTTTAAGATAAAATGGATGTGCTATAGAATTGGTTTTCAACTTGGCTAAATGGTTAACTCCTGCGGGAAAATCACCCCAGTTAAACTCTTTATTATCTTTAATTTCTTCCTTAAGGTTATTTAATTCCAAGAATGATTGGGTTATATCAATATCAGTTTTTTCAATAGCGGAAACAATTCTCATGGAGTACAAAGACCTTGCAGAATCAATTCTATCTTTCCTTCTTTTTTCTAAGTAATCTTTATACAAGAAAAATACGCAAATAGCCGTAATTATAGCAATAGCACTATAGATTTTTCTCCTGTTATCCTTTTCCCTTTTTCTTTGATTTACTCTTTTCTCTTCTTCTCGTTCTTTTTCTTTCCACCGTTCTTCATCTTCTCTTTCCTTTTCTTTCCTCCGTTCTTCTCCTTCCTTTTCTTTTACTTTTCTTTTCTCCTCTATTCTTATATCCTCATGATATTTAACACTTGTATCCCAAAACTTCCTCTTTTCCCCATTGGGATCATCTCGAATAATATCATCAAGATGCTTTGTATACTCCTTTATTCTATCTAAAGACAAAAGTTTCTTGTCCTTTTCATTTTTATATAAAATAAAAGCCGAATTAAAATGCATGCGATAATATTCCTTAATCATTTTCTTAACAGGAATTTTCTTTATCACAGGTATGAGCATACTTTGAGATAATTCAATATACTTCCCCCTCTTTTTTAGAATTCTTGCCTTTATCAGTTCGTCAATTAAATCTCCTAGTGATTCGTCGATATCAACATTTAGACCTGGGAATAAATCATTTTTAAGTTCATTTTTTATCTTAGAATCTTTTATAACCAAAAATTCATCTTCCAATCCTAAATTTTCTAGCTTTCTGTCTTGATAATCTATTTCTAAAACTTTACTTGTGTTTTTCTCAGTAATAAAATGTTTTAAAAATTTAACAACTATATCATCATGTTTGCCACTTATTTGATTGTTTTTATCAATAACAATCCTGTTTATTTCACGAATATATCTTCTTATTATTCTATTGATATTGCCAAATTTTTTTATTTCATTTTCTTCGAATTCCAGGGGCAAATAATTCGATTCTGATGATTTATTCTCTCTTTTATCGATATATACATCTAAAATTCTTGTCTTGTAATGATTGATAGAGTTTTTATGTTCTTGCCTATTTCCTTCTCCTTTTTTTATTTCATTCTTAATTCGTATCACCGCTTTAACATCCTCGGTTCTGCCATGTATATATTCGGTCCTTTTATCTTTATAAGTTCTAAAAAAATCTTCCAAATAGATTCTGTTCAAATAAATCTGTAAAAATGGTAAATGAATTCTTTCTAATGAATCATTTTTGATTTCATTCGTACTTTGCAAATTATCATTATTCAATATTTTTATAATAAGGTTTCTTCTTTTATCCTTCTTCTCCTTACTAATATCTACCCATTCATTAGCTACAGGTGATACAAACTGATTAACATTAAAATGCTCGAAAGTTCTATCTATAATTTCCTCAGTCTGAGTAATAGTAGGGTCATCAACTAAATATTTGTATTCAATAATATTTGGATTATAATTTTCTAGGGATAATAAATTAGCGAAAAAATCTGTTTGGATTCCTATAACAATATTTGCTCTGGAAAGATTAGCAGACAATAGAAACAATAAAAAACCGAATTTTTCAATTTCATTTGGTTTACCATTGATAAATAATTCCTCAAATTGATCAAAAATAAAAAATGGAGTAAACAAGATCTGTTCATATAAAGAATCAGCAGTCTCTTTTAAAACCGCTCTCTTTTCTTGAAAAACTTTATTTGAATAAGACTTTGAATTTCGCTTAGTTAACTCATAGTCATAAATATCATCAAAAGCTGCTTTTAACTCAAGACATTCATCAGGGCTGTCTTGAAATATTTTGTTGAAATTTTCAAAAAAAGAATCAATGATATTATTATTACGTCTAATCGTTATAAATTTCCAATCATAATTTTCACTGGATAATCCACACTCAATAACACTGGTTTTCCCTGAACCTGACGGACCATATACTACGACGAGATTTGTCTTTTTAAATAGCCTTACAATACCTTTAACTTCCTTTGCTCTTCCAAAAAACTGGTTATTGTCTTTTTGACCGTAAGGGTGAAGGTATTTCAGAGGTGAAATAAACTGATACAACGCATTCATAAATGAAGATATTATTAGGTTATAATCGAAGTTAATTCTTTAAAAAGGCTCTTAACTATGTAGCTTTTATCAACACTATATTCAGAATTAATTTTATCATCTTCTTCATCTTCTTCTATAATGCTTATATTTTCATCCTCAGATGATTTAATCAAATAGAGGTTCTCGACATTGATTCTTTTATAAGGTTTGTATATTGACAAATAGTCAAATTTTACTCCTTCATTGAATTCTTCATCCTTTTCTTTTAAAACATATAAATCAATCTTTCCCGAAGCGCTACCTAGCTTTTTCTCACTTTCAATAAAATTTTTATCAAAATAAAACGGGCTTAAATTAACTATCGTTGATTCAATGTTTTTATCACATATGTATATAGAATAAATACAGTCATATGACACTTCGTCATTCTTTGAATATGGAACCGCTTTTTTTGTGATACCGTGAACAAATTTGACCATATATTTTTCTTCATCTATTCTATTTTTCATGTAATTCCGTGAATAAATACTGCGAAACTGATAGTCATTTAGAAATTTAGTCGCAGCCAATAACTTGTAAAAATATCTTTCAACATTCAAAAAATCCTTGGAGTCATTTATAAAAAATTCAGCGCCCTCTTTCAATAAAGTTTCAGAAGCTAAAAGATCTTCAATATATTTCAATCTTGGCCCTTGTAGTTTAGAAGCAAGCATTTTTAGATGGTTGTTCAACATTTCGATATTATCGCTGCCAAATAAACCAACTTCCGTGATAAAATCATCCACATTAAAACCATTCTTTGAAAAATCCCATGAAAGCGATAAAACAGAATATCTGTATAAGTCCAGATAAGCATAAAAATAGTTTTTGATCAATATATACCGCTCACTTCCCAATTTCTCAAATCCAAAACTGGTATCCCCAACCAGCAAACCGAACGCCTTTAAGATTTCTTTAAATATTAGCGGAGGTTTATTAATATATTTTTTTGCAGCTTTTAATCTTATAGCGTACGGCCTATTGCTAAGCCCAGGAAAATCTATACCATGATCTAATTCATCCAATATTTCAACCAATTTCTGATTTGGATTCTCACTGATTACTTTGTCATCATCAATCGAATCAAATTTTTTTCGAGAAAGCTCATTTTTGGGCGAAATAAAATAGTAATCCATCGGTTTCTCAGCATCATCCAAAGACCCGCCTCCTCTAGCTATAAGGGAAGATTTATGCTTTTCCGCTTTCTCTAAATCATACAAATTTTTTAAAGCCTCGTGAAATTCTTCATGTATTTTATCGTAATCTTCCCATTTTTCAATACTATTCATTTTCTCATAAAAAAGATCTGAAAATTCAGTCGCAATAGAATCGTAAATTGGCTCATAGGTTCCAATACAAATAGGGACCTTTTCAGCAAGTTTATCCAAGGTGCTTTTTGATGCACATCCATTTATAAAAACTCCTTTCAATTTTTTGCAACTTAAAAGCTGATCTACCAAAGAGGTAAAAGCAGTTCCTTCATTTAACCTTACCCCTTTCTCATCATGATGACCACTAAAATGAAACCATACTAACCTATCCTTACTGACATTGATATTTTTCATTAAGGTTTTCATTTCTTTGTCATCAAATATTTCATAATCGAAGTTTTCTAAAGAATCCAATGGTCTTACATGATCCTGAAAAGCACCCTTTTCACTTTCTATCGAATCCAAGTCATTGTTAGGATTATAAAATGTACCCACTACCAACATAGTTCAGTTATTTTTTAATTAATTATCGTAAGTTTCAATACTAATTTAAAGTTTCTTCTTTAATTTTATCTTTGTGTAAACAAGATTTGACTAAATCAGGATGATTGGCTCTCAAATTTTTTCCTCTGTTACCAGCTTTAAAACTTCCGTTTTCTACAATGCCTTGTTCTCCGGAAATATAAATATTCAGAGTTCAGCAAATAGCAAAAAATCATTTTCCCCCTGAATCCAAAGAATCCTTCTTAATTATTTGAAAAGGTAATTTAGGACGATCAATTAAACCCTCCTCAATCATGTAATCTATATTTTTTACACTATTCCAACCTATCTGATCATTCTCTTCGGGTAGTTTCCATTTCCTAAAAGTACCATCCATAGAACCCGTATAAAGATACCTATCATTGGCTGAGAAAGCCACCGACGTAACAGCTGCAGAATGCCCCCTAAAGATTTTATATAATTTTCTTGTTGCAGAGTTCCAAATTTTCACTGTATGATCAACAGATCCCGATGCTACATAAACTCCATTATTTGAAAAAGCTGAACATTTGATTGTGTCCTGAAGTAAATTAAACTGCTCTAATCTTTGAGCTTCTTTTTTCATCTTTATATTTGAAACATCTGTTTCCCAAACAATGCCAATTCCCTTATCAGAAGCGGTAAATATTCGAGACCTATCTTGCGAAATTGCAATAGATATTACTCTATCTTTAAAGTCATTATCTCTTTTTTTATAAACAACTTTATCTGTTTTTTCAACTTCATTATTATGCCTAATTTTACCATTCAAACTCCATTCAATAATCCTCTCCCGGTTCATAGCTGAGAGCATTTTATATCCAATCACCTCATATTCAATTGGCGCTATACTATTGATCTTGTCGTTTCTATCCAATTCCAACTTTTTGTAATACTTATTGCTTCCCAAATATTCTGCAATTCCATTATTATATAAAATCATCATTTCATTCGTATCTTTAGGAAAAACAACTTGAAAAATCTTATTTGGATCTATGGTATCTAATTTATTTTTAACCTTTTCATCAAGAACTCTCCATACTTTGAAGCCCTTACTTTCATGAGAATTTGGGAAAACGACATTTGAATAATAGGGTTTAAAAGTAGAGGCTGAGTCGTAGTCATTTTCCGGAATTGCAATCTTATATAAGGCCGGATCTGTATCTAGAATGGATTTTGAAAGCAAATCAATATTTGTATTTCGTGATTTAATAATTGAATCTATTTTCCAATACTCTTTATTGATAAATACATCTAGCCATCCAGAATAATTATGATAAAAACCATAGTCTTTGCCTTTTAAGCTATCCATTATAACAGTCGAATCCATATGTTGCAAAAGTTTTGAAGCCTTCCAAAAATGCTGTATCGACTTGGTTGGGTCATTCTCCCGATGAATGCCGGCTGAATCGATTGCAATTTGAGCGTTGGAAATAAGTAATTCCAATTCAGTAAAATCCTGAGTAGCCCGGCTTTTCTCCAGTTTTTTTTGCCCATTGTATCCCATGATTAACAGAAAAATTATAGCTGAACTAGACAAAAAATAATAAGCATATCTCCATCTCCTCTTTTTTAGATTTTTTTCATTCTTCTTTCTCTTAATTTCAACTTTACTATCCTTGAGAAACTTTTTTTCATCTGGAGTTAATTCTGAATCTATTTTGTCTTCATAAGGGCCTATATAAATTAACTCATCTTCGTTTAACAAACTATTTGCTTTAACTCGCAATCCAGCATTGCTCTTTATAAACCTTTTTATTTCGAGTTTTTTTATATCATCCGCACTTCTTTTTTCAACAATTTTCAGTGCCAAAGAATCGTGCCAAAGTTCATACAGATCATCGTCTTCTATATCCCTAAGGATTCGGCTTTTTGCAAAGGCATCAACCGATTCATAGACAAGTTTCTCATCTAAAGTAGAATGTAATCGCAAAGCCAAATCTTTTTTAGAAATAGGTTCCTTTGTACCTTCTAATGTGCAAAAATTGGAAAGAATTGACCAAACCGTGTCTTCTGTCACATCATATTTTTCATTTAGCTCCTTATTTATTTCTTCCACCTGACTTTCGAGAAAATCTTGCATTACATCACCAATGTCGCCTATTTCATCCAAATCTTCCATAGAAAGCAATGCCTCTGTATTATGGCTTTCATCCCCAGTGCTATTCATATATAATTTATCCAAAAAAACTTGGAGGAAAGGGAGTTGTATTGTCCTTGAGTTCTCTTCTCCTTTAACACGTTCAAATATTTCGTCAGTTATATCATCTATTTGATCCTGTTTTATTTTTACCAAAGAATCTTGATAAGCATTTATACCATTGGTAACATCCCGCACTTTCAGCTTATCCATAGATTCTACCCGCAATTTTTTCCTTAAAAGCTGAGGTACTTCCTTTTCGAATTCATACAAATAACCCAAATACTCTTCACGTATACTAATGATAACTGTAACAGGGAGATCAAGAGAAAGAATCTCTTTTATAATCTTTATAAAACCTCTTTGTTCTTCTTTTGAGCCAATAACATACAATTCTTCAAACTGATCAAAAATGAGGTATATTGGTCTGAACGATCCTTTATAAACCTTTTTTATCTTTTCTTCCAGGTTTGTAATTGTAAAATTCTCTTGATCTTCAGAATTAAACGGTTCGTCAATTTCATTACACAGGGCCCGATCTAATGACCCGATAAGATCTCCTCCTCTTCTAATGAATAGAGAGAGCCAGTCATAGGTTTTAAATTTATTCGCTAACCCACATTGTATCAAACTTGTTTTTCCAGTTCCTGAAGTACCATAAATCAACATGATCTTTGTCTTAAAAATCATCTTATACAATTCATTGACTTCTTCCTTTCGACCGAAAAAAAAGTCTTTATCTTCTTTTTGATAACTGTCTAAAAACTTAAAAGGGTATTTTTTATTCATAGTTAATAATTAAAAAACTCCAGATATAGCATTTAAATTTTCATCATTTATTAAGGGCATATCCTTAACTACATAATCACCTGTAATAATTGTATTCATTGCCACTTCGAACTGTTTAGTAACAAGATTCAATCGGATTTTTTTCATTCTGTTTTTTCTATCTTTTCTGGCTATAGTCCCATTGAGTATACTATCTTCTATTTTTTTATAATGAATTATTCTATCCTCTTCACTCTTTATCGAAAAATAGTCTAAACCACTCTCACCATCCCAGAATTCATAATAAATCAAATCAAAACTTTCTTCGTTTATTAGCGCATTAAAATCAAGTAAAAAAGGGAACATATTCACTTTTTTATACTCAATTTTTTTTCCATTGATGAAAGGTTGGATGAACATGACAGAATATGTTTTTTCCGGTTTTTCGTCAATTTTAAGAAAATTTGTATTATCCTCATTGTCTTCTTTGCCAAGAACTGTAATATCCTTTATATATCGAATTTTTGAATAACGTGATTCTTCATATTCAATTTTTTTGATTGTCATGAGTTTACATCTAGTGAAAAACTTCAAGATAGAAAGTATAACAGCCAATGAGTTTTCTGACGAAACCAGATTACTTGGTACATATATTTGTGATGGGTCATCAATGCTTTCAAGTCTTTCAAGTTGAGCTGAAGCTTGGTTAAATTCGCTTTTTAAATTTAAAAATTCCTCCAGATCTCCTAAACTTGCCTTATCAATGGGGTATTCAATATCATTTTCTTCAAATATTTGAATTAACAATAAAAATAAATTTCGCAGCTCAACAAGTTTAAGCTTTCTTTTTGCTATGAAAAAGGTTCTTATCAATTCCTTGTTCGTGTCAATATCTGGTCTATTTCTTTTGGTATCCCATAGTTTAGAAATGAATAAATAATTGAGTAGCTGCAAACTAATCCTATAGGTTTTGAAACAAGTATCGATGTACTCTTCAATTTTTGTCTCTATGGTTATTTCCTTCTTGTAATGACCAATAGCAAACAACCTGCGCAATTCTGATCCAATCACCCATATAAAAGAATCTTCCAAAATACCTTGTGCTTTTTTCAGATGATCCGGCTTTGTTTCCCATGCCTCCAGATCTTCCGAAGGAATACTTTCTAAAAATCTCTTTGGTTTATCCTGATCCTGTACAACACTTATTAATTGCTTAGTCAGATGTTCGTTAATAGTTCTTACATAACCGATGGGGTCAATTTTAACATTGATCTCTTCAAATTTCTTCTTCCCTATTTTATCTTCCTTAGAAATAAAATATAAATTATCATCATCTTCCAATTCTTTAAGACTACCACCTCCCCTGACTCTTAAATTCACTCCTTCAATTCCATTCTTTGTTTTTAGCAGATCGTTTATCTGAGTTTTTGTAAGTTCAAAAGCCTTATAAATACTATGGTAATCACTCCAATTTATAAGGTCAGCCAATTTTTGATAAAATTTTTCAGAAAACTTAGTTGCTAATCCATCACTAACAGGCTTGTAGGTACCTATATAAATGGGAACAATTCCCTTTAATTTTTCCAAAGTACTCTCGGATGCACAACCATTGATAAACACTCCTTTGAGATTTTTACAATTCTTTAAATGTTCAATCAAACTTGAAAAATTTCCATCATTGAGTCGAATTCCTTCATTCTTATCGTGATGACCACTAAAGTGAAACCAATTTAGAACATCCTTTAATTCATCAATTCTATCCATCAATGCTTCTAAAGAGTTCCCTTCAAATATTTCATATTTAAAATCTTCTCCCATCTGAAGTTTTCCCATTATTTTTTGAAACCCAACTTTTTCCTCTTTAATGTTATCTAAATCTTTATTTGGATCATCAAATACACCTATTACGTACATAATCTATTTATTTTTTGACAAATTAATTATTGTTTTATCCTATTTCAATTAGTAACGGCCCATGTTGCATATTTTCATCTAACAAATTTGAACTTCCCATATCAGGACCAATTCCACGGGCATTTTGTATAAACTCCCCTGCCACAATTTTTCCGTCAATAATCTGGATTTCTTTACAGGAAAAGGCAAAAGTTAAAGGGTACTCCTTTTTAACACATATATCATATGCAGCTTCATGTGATACATTCGCCTCAATTTTTACATTTGCAATGGATTCATCAATTGCAGGAAGTGATACATTGACTCCATTATCACTTTTGTCGTACACTGAGATACTAAAATCCTTTGAGACTATTGAATCTATGATTATAGCCAATTTAGAATCCGGGCTTTTCATACGGATAAATTCTTCATTAATTCTTATATCATTCTTATAAAGAAATCTGCCTAATTCGACCTGGTCAAAATAATTTCGACTTACATTCGAAAATGACAAACTAAATTTATCGTCTTTCCGTATTTTGCCTTCAACCGCACCAGGCGGTACTCCAAAAGCTCCTAAATAGCTTTTTAGTAAATCCAAACCAAGACCTATTTTCACCTTTTTACTTTTCCTCATAGAGAACCCTGACAGTTCTTCAGATTTTATTCCTACAGGCTCCCCAAAATCACCATCTATCAACAACTTAAATTCGGTAAAAAAGCGTGCCTTTTTAGTAGTATCGATTTCCAATATGGTTAATGGCTGCATGCCCGTTTGGGGTATTCTTAAAGGATTCGCATCAAAGAGTTCTCTTAACTCGTCGGTAAATTCATTTTTACAAATACGTGTCATACGTTTTATTATAATTTATTTGAAATATAAAATAACCAATTTACAGATTGTTATAAAATTTATCATCCCTGAATATTAACATCATGAGTTTTATCATTTTCTATTTTTACCACTTTCTTAGGATAAACCTTGTCAATAAAAGGTCGCAATGATTTATTCTGAAGGTACCATCCTAAATTAGTTTCCAGCTCTCCCGAAACTTTATTGAACATATTATTCGTTAATATCAACTCAGTCGTATATAAGGCATTTTTAACGGGGCTCTCAATTTCTTCACTACTGCCACCCCCTCTTGATTCACCTTTATGCGTCATTGGAGGTGAAAAACCGCTTTGTGTTATGGATGCGATCTCTTGAGTAATCTCTCCGTAATTATTCACCAGAAATTTCAAATAGACCCTTTCTTCTTCCCAATTATAGATTTCCTGATAAGGATCAATTTGCATATAATTTTTAAAAATTTTTGACTTACCTGGCAAAATCTCAAATGTCTTGCCATCAACTGCACTTATCTCATGCAAGGAATTGTAAACAGCTAATAAGGTAACATAGATATTCTCGTTCGACTCATTGCTTACTTTTAATTCATATTTTCTCCAAAGCGAACCCTTGCCAGTCCTACCCTCTGGAGTCATCGTAAAACTGCCTTTGGTTACATCAGCGTACTCAGAATCTTCGGTCTTTATCTCTATTTTTACGGGCATTTCTTTAAAGGCATCCTGAATCTCAAGATTTTTAAAATGAAACCAGTTCCTAATAGTCTGCAGATTATTATCAAGATATGAACGAAGACTATTGATCTGTCCCTTATTCTTTACAAGATCAAATTGCCTGTTCAGTGGCTGATAAGATGAATCCGGAAAAGAAAAGTAAAGCATCCCTTTGAAGATATTTACATGATAATCGCACTGCCCGAGAATATCTGAATAATCAATACTTTCATCTTGTTCTAAAATAGTTTCGATCTGTTGAAAAATTTCCTCAGCCCCATCTATATTATGAATTCCAAGTACCGGTTTTCTTTTATGAATTGTCTCACTAATAACAGAGTATATTTTAGTATTATCCAAATTGAAATTGTCTATCTCGCTCTGATCAATTAATGAATCAATCAAATTCACCTCTTTTATTTTCAGGTCGATACTTTCAGATTTTGACTTGTGAATTGTGATAAGATCTCCAACTGCTACTCCATGTACTTCCCCTTTACTGAACATCCAACCAGTTTTATCATTGTATTGAATAAAACTTTTACCTTTTTTCATTTTGTCTCCATTCATTCGCAACCAGCTGGTAAGCTGGTCGTATTTTCGATCTCCAGAATGGAAATGGTAGGGGTCTGTTTTTCGGAAGTCGTACTGCGTACGTGTAATTCAATTTGCTTGAGCAGATCTGCATAACTTATGTCGCTATTGTTAGCTTCTAATGTTTTGATCAGACTGTTGGTAAAGGTGCCTCCCCCATTATACTCCCATGCCCTTTCGCTAGATAAACAGGCCGAAAGTGTTATTACATTATTGTCCGGAAAAATTTCATTAAAGTCCTTTTTTCTTAATTCCTCGGGGGTGGTTTTCTTGTTGAAAATAAACTCCTTATACGTTCTTTCATCAAACGGCCTTATAGAAGCAGCTTTCATTTTTCTGTCCTTTTCCATAGATCTGGTCATGTCACCCGAATGACAGCAATCAAAAACAGTCAGGATATGCGCCCCTTTTGCGCATTGACCTAAAATATAGCGAAGCTCCTTATTGGCCAGTTTATTATCCTCTTCGGGATTAGCTGGAGGATAGCAGTAAAGGGTTTGAATAAGACCATTATAATTATCATAAAACAGGTCTTTTGAAATCTCGTTCACCCCATGTCCGCTAAAATAAAATAATAAAGTATCTTCTGAGCTTAGTTTTTTTACCTGTTTTTGCAAACATTTTATAATGTTTTTTCTATTGCCCTCTTTATCTGTTAAAACCACTGGGTCAATCACTTCGTCATAAAATGAGCTATCTAGATTGTTCAAATAGTTCTCAATTTTACGAACGTCATTTACACATCCTGAAAGGTCGCCAGGTTTAGGATATTTGTCGACTCCCACGAGGAAGGAATATAATTTTTGGGGCATTGTGAGGGGATTTTAAATTGTTTGTAAATCTTTTAATCAGGCATTTAAATCCACATGAAATATTTCCAAGAGGATCTAAATATCACAAAATCTTTTTCAAACAGTTTATAATAGAATACTCTAAATATATAAAAAAAATAAAGAAATGGAGTTAAAGCACCGATTTATGCCTCATTAAATGCAGTAGATACAGGCTAAATGTTAGTTCTAATATTCCGTATTGATGGATTTAAGCGATGTATATTAATTCAACTGAAAGTATAAGACTCCTTTATGTATTGACATCATGTCAATACTATAATAGCATTAATATATCATTAAGCTATGCACTTAAAAAAAATTTATTCTAAGACAATCATAGAAATTGTTTACCTAAAACTTAAAAAAATAGCACAAAAAAACCTGACAGAAAAAACTGTCAGGTTAGGTTAGTTTCAAAACTTTTCCCCCGAGTATTTTGAAACGCTGATCGAAATTACAAAATATATTCTATTATGTTCTACATACACATTGAAAATGTTTAAAAAATATAAACAAAATTTACGCAATCTATAAACTAATTATTTTTCAGCAAGTTATAGAGTAAGAGATATCAAATGAATCAATAAATTCAGATCATTTAAGAAGGTTTAGTCTGGCGAAATATTAAAAAAACCGACTATACTAATTATAAAAAACGTTGCTTTTTTGTTAATAAAAGTGTTGTGTTTTAACTCATTTGAGTCATATCGACTTCACGGAGGTTTGACATAAGCTATTTCTGTTTAACTTTTTTTCAAACCTCATCAACTTAAATAGGGTTTAATCCAATTTATCGTCTAGTAATTTTAAAAAGAATAAAAGCCAGCTCATTTGCGAAAGGCCGGTAAGATTCCAACTAATTATGAATTCAAAATTATTGAATGTAGCTGGAGTAAAATTGAGTCTTTACCATTACCAAATGATTTAGTATCCATTAAATCTGGGTAAAAAAAAGGACCGGTTACTCCTTACGCCATATCTTAGCATAGCGCAGAAAACAGAGCTATCCTTTTTTTCCTTATTTTTATACCTTCAGTTTATACTATGAAACAATATTTTTCCATAGGAGAACTCCTAACAGACTATCGGAGTGACCGGGATCTATCTCAAATGGACCTGGCTGCCCTTATAAACGTTGACGCTCGAACCATACAGCGTTGGGAGAAAGATATAACCTTAATTAAAACTAATAAGGAAAGAGAAATTGCTGAAGTAACATTACTGCCTTATCAACTCATTAGAAACTTAAATGCAAGCGTTCCCATTCCTACTTTTTATGATTTTAGGATTCGAAAGTATTCACTTACTGAATTGAACAATGAATTACCTGATGCACGTTGGTTAAAAGACAGGGTAAAAGAATTCTCAAAAAAGATTCGCACTATCGATCCGGCAACAGATATGGAAATTCTTAGGAAAGACCTTTTGTTTCAAAAAAATAATCAGGAACCCATCTCTAGAAGCATGCTGACGAGGGCCATTGAACTTTTACCGGAACTCAATTTAATTATTATGGATGATTATGGAAATTATTCTGGTCATTCTATCGTTTTACCAATTAAATCAGCAACTTACGAGAAATTTAAGAATAGAGAAATTACAGATACTGACTTTCGAACAGAGGATCTAGTCAATTATAAAACTCAGGAAAAATCTTTTTTTTTCAACTATGACATCACCACAGATAACAATGATAATCTGTTTTATTTAGCACATGATATACTCAATTTCTTTAAAAATATACCCCAAGACAATTATGAATACTGTGCCTATACGATGAGATATGATTCTTATAAGATCAATGAACAATTAGGCTTGCAATTGTTATGGGAAAATGTAGTTCAACGAGACGCCTTAGGCCTTGAATACCACCCACGATTATATACCGGAAATTTAAAAGAGTATCTTTCTGAAGATTAAGTCATTTAAAAAAGGCCGGCATTCTCTTAGTGCTTATTCATCTCTTTTAGTTTGATTTCTTCTCCTACATTCATTTTTTCACAATTCAGATCACACAAATAATGATAGAATTCTATATATTCTACTAATTGCTTATCGATTTGAAAAATATTGGGTTCCATAGAAATGATTGATTACAATTTTATAGCTTCCAATAAAGCTCTTTTAAAAATATAAAACAATGATCATCATCAGCCTTTAAATTGATTAAGATCAATTCTTAAGCAGAAACTATAAAATGTATCTCACTAGTTTTAGTTTAGTCATGTTAGGAATAAAAAAAATGAATGACCAACCCAATTTACTTTCTTTATTAGCCACTATATCTATATCTTTGATCAGCATAATAAATCATATCACAATTATATTTAATAATATCTAAGTTATTAAAATACAGTATATTAACTACTTTTATATGAAATTTTTAATTTTATTCATTATCCTCCTCCTTACGACCTCTTGCACCAAAAAGCATCCGTATGTAAATCAAAAAATTGAATCAAATCTTGTCGAAGACTGGGAAAATCCTGAAGTTTTTGCCATAAATAAGGAACAACCCAGAGCATCATTTATTCCTTTTCAGACAAGAGATCAAGTAATTGAAAACAAGGCCAACACCTCTCCATTCTATACCTCAATGAATGGTCGATGGAAGTTCCATATCATCGATCAACCAGACAACAGACCATTCTATTTTTATAAGACAGATTATGATGATTCTGACTGGAAAATGATAGACGTTCCTTCAAACTGGGAATTACAGGGTTTTGGCTATCCAATTTACACCAATGTAAAGTATCCGCATGACAAAACACCTCCGAAAATTCAAGCACATTATAATCCTGTAGGATCGTACCGCACTACTTTTCAGATTGATGACAAGATGCTCGAAAGAGATCTCTACCTGCATTTCGGGGCCGTAAGTTCGGCCATGAACATCTGGATCAATGGTGAAAAAGTGGGTTATAGTGAAGGCAGTAAAACACCAGCCGAATTTCTTATTAATGAGTATATCAAAAAGGGAGAGAATTTACTTGCTGTAGAAGTTTTTAAATGGTCTGATGCAAGCTATCTAGAAGACCAGGACTTTTGGAGACTTTCAGGTATCACCAGGGATGTATATCTATTGTCTAGATATAAGGATCATATCGTTGATTTTGAAGTCAAAGCTGGTTTGACAAACGATTATACTACTGGAACATTTGACCTCAGTGTGGCCATTAAAAATGATAGCAAGAAAGGACTAAACCTTAACATTGAATTGCTTGATTCATCTGGAAATAGCATGATTAACACAGAAAAAAGTGTTGTATGGGAAGGTGACAAAGCCTCTGTTAGCTTTTCGGATCAATTGAAAGGTGTTCAAGCCTGGAGTGCAGAGAAACCTGAGCTATACCAATTGCTACTCACTTTAAAAGATGATAATGGCGCTATTCTGGAAAGCATAGGCAATCAGATTGGATTTAGAAGTGTTGAGATCAGGAACGGGCAGTTTCTGGTTAATGGAAGGTCTGTATATTTCAAAGGAGTCAATCTGCACGAACATCATGACAGAACCGGGCACTATATGGATGAAGCCACCATGATCAAAGATATCAAGACCATGAAGATGCATAATATCAATGCTGTCAGGACCTCACATTATCCGCAGCCCGAACGCTTTTACGAATTATGCAATCAATACGGGCTCTATATCGTAGACGAGGCAAATATTGAATCTCATGGCATGGGTGCCGAGCATCAGGGAAGTTTTGATACGATTCAACATGTGGCCTATCGACCAGAATGGAAAGCGGCCCATATGGATCGGGTCAAAAGCATGGTGGAAAGAGATAAGAATCAACCTTCTGTGATCATTTGGTCCATGGGTAACGAATGCGGTAACGGACCTGTTTTCTATGAGGCTTATGACTGGATCAAACAGCGCGACTCGAGTAGATTTGTGCTGTTTGAGCAGGCAGGATTGAATTCGAATACTGATATCGTTGGTCCGATGTATGCAAGGATTGAACAATTGGAGGCCTATGCTCAAAATAACCAGGATCGCCCGTTTATTCTATGTGAATATGCCCATGCCATGGGTAACAGTGTGGGTAATTTCAAAGAATACTGGGATATGATGAAAAAACATCCGGTTCTTCAGGGTGGTTTTATCTGGGATTGGGTTGACCAGGGCTTGGTCAAAACTTCCGATTCTGGAACCGAATACTGGGCCTATGGAGGAGATTTCGGTCCTGCAGATGTACCTTCTGATGGAAATTTCTGTTTGAATGGATTGGTTGACCCTGACCGTACGCCCAAACCTTCTTTGCAAGAAGTAAAAAAAGTACATCAATTTATAGATTTTACGTTGACGGATGCCCAAAAGGGACAAATAGAGATTGCAAACAACTATCACTTCACAAATCTAAACGAATTCAAATTTGAATGGGTATTATTGGCCAATGGCATAAAAAAGGCTTCTGGGCAGATGTCAAACATTGACCTGTTGCCAGAACAAAAATTTAAAATCGTTATTCCTTATCCAAATACTTTGGATACCGAAGATGAGCTTATTTTAAACATTGAGGCCTATAGCAAAAAAGCTGAAGGTTTGGTGCCAGAAGGTCATAAGGTTGCCTGGGAACAATTCGTGTTGAATTCGCCTGAAGCCACCACATTTGGAAAATCCGATGAAAAAGTGATTCTCAGTGAAAGCGAAACGGCGATCACAGTGAGTAACAAAATCATCAAACTTGTATTTGATAAATCTGATGGTATTCTCAAGGAGTTGGTCCTTGAGAATGAGAATTTAATTAAGGAGGGTAAGGGCTTTACTCCTAATTTTTGGCGAGCTCCTATTGACAACGATTTTGGAAATGACATGCATAAGCGAACCAAAGACTGGCGTTATGTAAGCAAACATAGAAAACTGGCTGGGCTTACATCCCGTATGGATCAAGGAAACGCCGTTGTTGAAGTGAATTATGAACTCATTAACAGCAACAATAAAAAAATGGCTGATTTCTTTATACAATATACCATTAACGGAGATGCTGGTATATTGGTCAACTGCCGCTTAGTCAAGACCAGCGACAATTGGGCTGAAACGCCTAGAATCGGATTAAACATAGAGTTGAAGCGCATGCTCGAGGAGCTTAGCTGGTACGGAAGGGGGCCTTTTGAAAGCTACTGGGACAGAAAGACCGGAGCTCCCATTGGTATCTATTCTGGTTCGGTGTCAGATCAATACTGGGCCTATCTGCGACCACAGGAGAATGGTAATAAAACTGATGTTAGGTGGATAAAACTGATCAACCCGGTTAGTGGTCATGGTTTACTGATTAAAGGAATTCCTACAGTTGATTTTAGTGTTCACCACCAGCTTATGGAAGACTTTGAATCTTTGGAAAGAACAGATGGTCGCCATAGAGATGGCGACATCGTCAAAAACAGACATACGATTGATGTTCAAGAAAGAGATTTAACAAGTCTTAATATTGATTACCGACAAATGGGTGTTGGAGGAGACGATAGTTGGGGTGCCAGGACACATACTGAATATACCCTCATTTATAAAAATTATGAATATTCATTCCTTATCTTTCCTGTTGTTAAATAGCTAGAGCTGTTTCAAAATCTTAAAAATTGTATCTGTATTATTCAGATACAATTTTTCATTTATGATAATATTGAATTAATTTAGAACTCTAAAAGAATACTATGAATATTGTTATCATCGGAGCCGGAGGCGTTGGCGGTTATTTTGGAGGTAAGTTGGCTCAGGCAGGACATAACACCACCTTTATCACCAGAGGCCAAACTCTTGAAACAATTAAGCAAAATGGCTTGAAGGTAAAAAGTATATTGGGAGATTTCCATGTGTATCCTTATGCCACTGACAATTATGACCTTGTAAAAAAAGCAGATCTTATCTTGTTATGTGTAAAATCCTGGCAAATAGAAGATATCGCTCAAAAAATCAAACCCCTGCTCCCATCACATTGCACCGTACTCCCATTACAAAATGGAGCTGATAATGCTGATCGCTTATTAGCCATCCTACCTCCTGCCCAGGTCATTGCGGGATTGTGCAGAATCGTGAGTAAAATTGAAAGCCCGGGTGTGATCAATCATTTTGGCTTTGAACCTGAAATACTGTTTGGAGAATTGAACAATGAGCCTAGTATAAGGCTTGAATCTATCAAAGTTGCCTTCGATAAAGCAGGTTTTAAAAATCGAATTTCCAATAATATTCAAAGAGAAATCTGGTTAAAATTTCTGTTTATAGCTTCGATCAGCGCCATGGGAGCTTTGACAAGAAGCGTTTTGGGTGTTATGCGTGAAGATCCGTTTTTACGTAAAAAATTACTTGAAACAGCGGCTGAAATCGTATCTGTTGGCAATAGTTTAGGCATAAACATCAATGAAAGAGATATTGACAGCTGTTTTGAGATCATTGACCGAATCGATTATGACACTACCATGTCGTTGCAAAGAGATTTGATGGAAGGAAAACCCAGTGAATTGGAAAATTTTAATGGTTACATTGTTCAACAGGGTGATCTTCTTGGCATTGATACCCCTGTTAATGATTTTATTTATTATAGCTTAAGGCCGATGGAGGTGAAAGTTTTAAGTGTTAAGTTTTAAGTGTTAAGTTTTAAGTTTTAAGTTTTAAGTTTTAAGTGAAAATTAATATTTCCTGAAAAGACATCCTTAATCCTTAACACTTAAAACTTAATCCTTCTTTTGAGTTACGTGAAAACTAGTCCTTTTTCCTGAAAAGACATCCTTAATCCTTAGCACTTAAAACTTAACCCTTATTCATACCCTACCCCTGACATTGGATCAAAAATTTCAGAAAAAGCTGTATCAAAACTATTCAGGACGTTTATATTCGTGTTATTCCTTTTAATCAACCCGTCTTGTCTTAGAAACTTTTCCAAAGTTCCTCTGGGGTCATTTTGTCGTCTGCCGTTATAGTAAATTTGCTCTACAAAATCAGGAAACACAATCTGCTTGATAGTTACTCGATAGCGACCTCCTATAAAATCAACTATTAAAAAAGCTTCATAATCATGCTGAGCATATTCCGGAAGATTGTCTGTAAGTAATTTATAGGCCCTTGTTTTGGTCGACGTACCGAATTTTAAAATGTCGAGATCAGAAGTGAAGTCATCGGCTTTTAGCATCCTGTTCAATTCGGCCTTATCTTCAAGTCCATACCATTTCTGCCATACCAATTTATAGTCGATTGCATAAAAATTTCCCAAAGAATCGGTTTTCTGAAACTGAGAAAACCCTTGTAAACAAACAAATAATAGTAAAAAACTTATTTTTTTCATAATTATGACGCTTCTTGTTTTAAGATTCCTGATGCAAAAAATTCTTTTTCGACAAGAGGTCTTCCTTCGTTTCAACATGTTCATCATCAGGTACACAACAATCTACAGGACAAACCGCTGCACACTGTGGTTCGTCGTGAAAACCTATACATTCGGTACACTTGTCTGGAATGATATAATACACTTCATCGCTTACCGGTTCTTGTTCATTATCTGCATTTACTTCTTTGCCATTGGGTAAAATTACATCACCACTCAATTCTGTACCATCAGCGTATCGCCATTCCTCCGCAGCTTCATAGATCGCAGTGTTTGGACATTCAGGTTCACAAGCCCCGCAATTGATACATTCATCTGTTATGATTATTGCCATTATTTTTTTAACTAAATTTGCGCACAAATATAATGTTTCCACTACTAGTATCCTATCTCACATGACTGTTGAAAAAAGAATTGAAGCCTTTACTAAACTCGGTGAATTTTTATCTCAGTTTGAACCCGACGGAATTGTACAAAAAGATGATGTAGCACTGAATGAGCTGTTTTTTGAGCCATTTAAGCTGCAGTTAAATCGAGCCTCAGAATTCAACGGTTGGTTTACCAAAAATAATGTATTAAGCGCTTTTTCAAAATGGTCTAAGATACTTAATGATAGTGATTTAAAAAAATGGATTTCATCTTATAGTTTAAGTAAAATTCAGCCTAAGAAAATTGGAGTCATCATGGCTGGAAATATCCCACTTGTGGGTTTTCATGACTTTCTTACTGTTTTGATTTCAGGACATGAACTTATTGTAAAACAATCAAGTTCCGATTCTTATTTTTTGCCCTTGATCGCCAAATACCTTGAATATGTAGCACCTGAATTTAAAGGACGAATAACATTTACAGAAGAAAAGCTAAGTGGTTTTGACGCCGTTATCGCAACAGGAAGCAATAATACAGCCAGGTATTTTGATTACTATTTTGGTAAATATCCACATATCATCAGAAGGAATCGAAATTCTGTTGCCGTGCTCTCAGGGAACGAACCCAAGGAGGATCTTATGAAACTAGGGGAAGATATATTTAGATATTTTGGCTTGGGCTGCAGGAGTGTATCAAAAATATTCGTTCCAAGGGCATATGATTTTGATCAACTCTTCGAGGCTATATATGACTATAAGGATGTACTTAACTATGATAAATACGTTAATAATTACGACTATAACAAAGCTGTTTACTTGATGAGTCAGTACAAATTACTGGAGAACGGTTTTTTAATGCTAAAGGAAGACGCAAGTTATGCCTCACCTATAGCAACACTGTTTTTTGAATATTATGATGATGAACATGCATTACATCAAAAACTCAAGGCCGATAGCGAATCCATACAATGTCTTGTTGGAAAATCAGAGCAGCTTAAAATGGTTGATTTTGGGGAAACGCAAAATCCTCAATTATGGGATTATGCCGATGATGTCGATACCATGAAGTTTTTACAAGACCTTTAGACCTTTCTATCTACTCAAATTTTGTATCCAATTTGATATAATCCAGCAATTCTCTTTTAACTGAGTCCTCCTTGAATTTACCTCCAAATTCAGAGGTAACCGTGCTACTAGCAATATCACTTACTCCTCTGGAATTAACACACAAATGTTTGGCATCAATGATACAAGCTACATCCTCAGTGCCTAAAGCCTCCTGAAGGGCCTGAACGATCTGCATATTCAATCTTTCCTGAACCTGAGGTCGCTTGGCGTAATATTCAACAATCCTATTCATTTTAGAAAGCCCGATAACCTTTCCTTTTGAAATATACGCTACATGAGCTTTACCGACAATAGGTAAGAGATGATGCTCACAGGTTGAATACACAGTGATATTCTTTTCAACCAGCATCTCGCCATATTTATAATTGTTGTCAAAAGTTGACAACTTAGGTTTTCTATCTGGGTTAAGACCACCAAATACTTCCTTAACAAACATTTTAGCTACTCTTAATGGTGTTCCTTTCAGACTGTCGTCAGTAAGATCCATACCCAGTGTATGCAAAATATGTGAGAAATCTTTTCGTATGAGTTCTATTTTTTCCTTTTCTGATAATACAAAAGCATCCTCCCGAATCGGATTCTTAGCTGAACCTGAAATATGACCGTCACCCATTTCGTCAATCATTTCGTTTATTTTATCATTATGTCCTTCAAACATTTCTTTGTCGTTTAATGTGCAAAAATACAATATTGCTTTGAATTATATAATTTAAGTACCGATTAGTCGTATTAATTCTTCCTGATTACAAGTATTTTGATCTCCTGAATCCATCCGTTTCAATTTAAAAGTATCCTGTGCCATTTCTTCTTCGCCAACCAATACCACATAAGGAATTTGTTTATTATTCGCGTAGTTCATTTGTTTTTTTAGCTTGGCAGATGATGGGTACATCTCTGATCTTATCCCTCTGCTCCTTAGCAACTTCATAGATTTCATAACATATTTTGCCTCTTGCTCACCAAAATTGACAAATAACACCTGAGGACCTGGATACGGAGTATTGGCAAAAAGGCCAAGCTCTTCCATCACCAGGTAAATTCTGTCTAGGCCAAAAGAAATTCCTACTCCGCTGATATCCTTCAAGCCAAAAATACCGGTGAGGTCATCATACCTGCCTCCGCCTCCAATCGAACCCATTTGAACTCCGGAAGCCTGCACCTCAAATATCGCTCCTGTATAATAATTCAAACCTCTTGCCAAGGTAAGATCAAGCTTTAAAGATGAAGACTCTAAGCCCAGGCTTTCAATCTGTTCAATCACAAAAGACAATTCCTCCACTCCTTTTGAGCCTTCTTCAGATTGAGACAACATAGTAGCCAGTGAAACCAATTGCTCCTTATTCGATCCGGTCAAACCAAATAGAGGCATTAATTTATCCAATGCAGTTTCGGTGATTCCTTTAGATCTCATTTCTTTTAAGACCCCTTCAACTCCAATTTTATCAAGTTTGTCAAGAGCAACCGTAAAATCAATCAATTTATCTTTGGCTCCAATAAGCTCAGCAATCCCAGAGAGAATCTTTCTGTTGTTGATCTTAATCACTGTTTCCTTTAATCCTAAATCTGTAAATACCTTGTCGTAGAGTTGTACGAATTCAACCTCCTGCCACAAACTATTACTACCAACTACATCAGCATCGCATTGAAAAAATTCTCTAAACCTTCCTTTTTGAGGCCTATCTGCCCTCCAAACTGGTTGAATTTGGTACCTCTTAAACGGAAAAACGATCTCGTTTTGATGTTGCACCACATAACGGGCAAAAGGCACTGTAAGATCATACCTAAGAGCCTTTTCGGAGATTTTACCCGTGAGCTTCACCGCGTCTTTATCTTTATACAAGATCTCATCAACCTTACTTAAATAATCTCCCGAGTTCAATATTTTGAAAATCAGCCGATCACCTTCCTCTCCATACTTTCCCATCAAGGTGCTTGAATTTTCAAAAGAAGGTGTTTCAATAGGTTCAAATCCAAATAATTGAAAAGCTGTTTTGACAGTTTCAAAAATATAATTTCTTTTTGCTAATTCAGTAGAAGAAAAGTCTCTTGTTCCTTTAGGAATGCTGGGTTTCATTATGTATTCTGATTAAATTCAATTCACATACAAATATTATATAATGTGAATGGGTGCAAATATCCGAAAATATTTCTTTTAAATATCTTTTTGTCACACCGATGCTATTTTCAAAAGAAGATTTTTAACTTGCAGTGATTAATCTTGTTATTTTCAAGTAATTATGAGAAGCCCCGTGCTCTATATATTACTCATCTTCCAACTTTGTGTTTTTGCTCAGCAAAGCCAGATAGTATCAGGAGATGGATCTATGATCAATGTAGAAACTGTTCTCCAGCAATATATTCAAATTCCTTCGGTAAGCGGACAAGAAAAAGCAGCTGGTGACTTTCTAAAAAACATTTGTCTTAGTAACGATTTATACATTGCAGACTTTGGTGATAAAGACGGACAATACAATTTTGCGGCTTCTGTTTTTCCCCTAAGCTCGGGAAAACCTAACATTGTATTTTTGAATCATATCGATGTAGTACCCGAAAGTAAAAGCGAGGCACGGGAGCCATTTAGTGGGACCATAGAAAATGGTGTCATTTACGGACGGGGAAGTATTGACAATAAAGGGGCTGCCTTGATGCAACTATACGGGATCCTTAGTTTGATGCAAGACACCGACCTCAGTAAAAGTCCATATAATATAACGATGTTATCTGTTTCATGTGAAGAAACACAATGCTCAGGAGGCGTGAGCTATGTGATTGAAAATCATATCAACGAATTAAACCCAACTGTAGTTTTTGGAGAGGGACCTTCAGAACTTACAACTTTAATGGAAGGTGATTTTAAACACCCCGTTTTTGGTATTTCCATCATTCACAAAAAACTACTTTGGCTCGAACTTGAGCTGGAAACAAAAACCTCTGGTCACGGGGCAGTTACACCTGTTACCTATGCCAATAAGGAATTGGTGGCTGCTCTTGAACGACTTACCAGCAAAAAAGCAAAAATTGTTTTTAACGATATCAATACCAAATTCTTTAAAGATATAGGCCAATATCATAAAGGTGCTAAGAAAATGGTGCTCAAACATCCCAGGTTTTTCAAACCAATTTTTAGCAGTCAACTCAAAACGCGCCCTGAATTATTCTCCTTGCTCACCAATACTATTACTTTGACAAATATCTACAGCAACAGCAAAGTTGTCAATAAACTTGCATCAATTGCCTGGGCGCGATTAGATTGCCGTTTATTACCAAACACCAATGAAGAGGAGTTTTTAACGATGATAAAAAAAACACTCGATAATGAAAATATCAAAATAAAAGTTCTCAAAACCTCACCAAAAAATAAAGCCAGTAATCCGGAAACCATTTATTACAAAAACCTAACACTTGCCATACAGGATACATACAAGAAATCAACTACCATGGATATATTGATGCCCAATGTTAATGACCTCGGGGCTTTCAGAGCCAAAGGTATCCCAGCTTACGGAACCTTACCTGTTTTCTTCGGCTTAGAAGAAGTAAGAAGCGTTCATGGAGACGATGAACACTTACACCTCAATTCTCTTTATAGCGGGGCTAAAGTGTATTATAACTTTCTTAGGAGAATGATACAGTGATGTAATGAATCATTGTATCATTACATCATTATTTTTTCTTCCCTTGCTGCTCCTGTGCCTGTTTCATAGCATCATCAAGACGTTGACGGAAAGCGCTCTTTTTCTTTTCAGGACGTTTTTTATTTTCCTGGATCCGAGCGTGAATCTTATCGTCATCAATAATAAAGTGCTTGATTACCAACATAATTATAATGGTAAGCAGGTTGGATACAAAATAGTACAAACTCAAACTACTCGCATAAGTATTAAAGAAGACCATCATCATGATGGGTGAAAACCACATCATCATCTTCATCATCTTTTGCATATCAGGCATCCCCTCCTGTGTAGGCTGCTGCATGCTCATTTGCTGACTTTGCGTCATTTGCATATAAAAGAAAATGGCTATCGAAGCTAGAATAGGAAATAAACTCACGTGATCGCCATAAAATGGAATCTTAAATGGTAATTGCAATACTTCATCATAGGCAGAAAGGTCATCTGCCCATAAAAAGCCATGTTGTCTTATCTGAATATTGGCAGGGAAAAATCTGAACAGGGCAAAGAAAACCGGCATTTGGATCAGGGCCGGAATACAACCACTTAAAGGATTCACTCCTGCTTTTCTTTGAATAGCCATAGTTTCCTGCTGGCGCTTCATAGCGTTTTCCTTCCCTTTTAATTTCTCATTAATCTCTTGCATTTCCGGTCTAAGAACTTTCATTTTAGCACTAGACAGGTATGATTTATACACCACCGGTGACATAATGATCCTCACAACGATAGTCATTAAAATGATTACAATTCCAAAGTTTCCTATGAAGGAACTCAAAAAGCCAAAAACAGGAATGAAAACAAACTTGTTGATCCATCTGAATACTCCCCATCCTAAACTGACAATCCTGTCGAGCTGCTTGCCTTCATACTTACTCAACATTGCATGGTCTACAGGTCCGTAATACATGTTCATATTATAACTCAGCTCACCGTTATTTGCCTGTAAAGGAATATAGGCTTCATATTTTTTGGTATAAACTGTATCGATATCCTCATCCTTTACAAGGTTCTTTGAAATGAGTTTAGCTGATTCAAACTTGTCTTCCGCTAATAAGACAGAAGTAAAAAACTGTTGTTTAAAGGCCACCCAATTTAGATTATCAACATCTTCTTCATCTTCATCGCTCATGGCATTCATATACTCGAATTCGTCATTTTGTAAGTAACGAAGGTCAGTATACTGATTTTCGTATTTCACACTTTTTTCTGTTCGAAAACTTTTCATCTGCCACTCAAGATTCATGACCTGAGTTGTGTTGATTGCCCTTTCCATATCTTGGCTTCGAATGGAGAAATCAAGCATATAGTCATCAGGTTTAAGTTCATACCTATATTCCAGGTATCTGTTTGCGGCCACTTTTAACTTCATTGATAACACTTGATTATCACCGTTAGTTGACAAACTAGGCTCGAAAAAGAGATCTTTAGTTTGAAGATTTCTATTGTCCTGAGTAGCAAACGACAAATTAAGAGAAGCGTTATGATCCTTTATAATGTATAAAGGCAGCTTGTTATAGGTAAGGAATTTTTTAAGTAACACCTCTGTGATTTGCCCTCCTTTATTGGCAACCGTTATTTTAATTAATTCATTTTCTATAACCGTTTCATGATCTGTGGCAGAAGGTAAACTTGCGCTATAGGCAAATGCTCCCAATCTATTCTGTGTCTGAGAATAAGCTAAAGAATCTGATTCCTTCACAGGAACCTGCTCAATTTGCTGTTTATAAACGGCCTCTTCTGGCTGTGCTACAGGGCTCAATCGGTCAATCGAATCCTGAACTTGTTCTACCTTTTGCTTTGCTATTTCCTCGGGAGTAGGTTGATTGGTATAAAAGTAATATATCATGATTGCGCCTAACAGCACAAATCCTATCAGAGAATTGAGATCGAATTTTTTTTCTTCCATTTTAATTTTTTTGCTCTTACCAGGTATCAAACGCGACCATTATGGTACTAAATACGTTCCTGGGACAGGTTTTATAAATGTTCGGCAAATGTAGTAAAAACGAGGAAATTAAAATTTATAAACAGCTATAATTTGCAATCAAAACAAAGCTGTTAGAACTGCACCCTCAGAATAAGAATAAAATAGCTGGGGCAACCGAGCTCACGCTAATCCTGACTCCTTGATTGGACTGATAAATAAAGACTTATGAACATTTGTTCTAATTGCTTTCAAGTTTATCTTTGAATACAAACATAAGTACAATAGGAACTGCCAATAATATGACAATTAGCTTATTATTCATCAAGATGCTCGGATAAAAAATGATCGATAGTATATAGCCTGCTATTGCCCCTCCAATATGGGAACTGTGCCCAATATTTCCCCATTGTTTCTTCATCCCAAAAATGGAATACAATAAATAACCAACCCCAAAAATATAAGCAGGAATTGGAATTGGAATAAAAAACATAAAAAGCTTCATGTCTGGATTGAGCATGATAGCCGCATACAACACTCCCATAACTGCTCCCGAGGCCCCAACGGCACTATAATAAGGTTCTTTTTTATGAAAACTTAAAGCGAAAAGACTGCCCGCTAATAAAGCTCCAAAATATACTGCTAAAAACTTTGGTACGCCTAAAAATCTAATCACAGGATCTGCAAAAAAGTATAAAGTAAGCATATTGAAGAACAAGTGAGACTGATCAACATGTAAAAAGCCGGATGCCAATAGCCTTATTTTTTCACCTTTGATGATCGGGCCAATTTGAAATTTATATCTTTCGAAGAATCCTCTGTCGTTAAATCCTTTGAAAGAAACTACCACATTGGCGATGATAATCACAATTACTGCTATATTCATAAATTATGCTCTTTATTTTTGTAAGGCCAAACGCCTCTCGCTAAGCTGCTGCGAATTTATCAATTTATAGAAACAAAAGTTCTCACTCAGTCATTTTTTTATTTATAAAAGAATAAAATTTCCCGATATTTGCCGTCAAAATCGGCGCATGCAATTCATAGTTTTTATACTTCTCTACCCTTTGTTTTGGTTGACTTCCAGACTTCCAATGTCCATTCTTTATTTCATATCTGATATCATGTATCTCATCTTATATTATGTTATTGGTTACCGTAAAAAGGTGGTTAGACACAACTTACATCTGTGTTTTCCAGAGAAAAGTGAAAAGGAGTTGCTCGATTTAGAAAAAAAATCTTTTCAACATTTTGTAGACGAATTTATGGAATTGGTTAAGTCATTTAGTATAACTGACAAAGAGCTTTCACATCGACTTTCGCTCACTAATCCAGAAATTCTCGACCGGTTTTACGCCAAAAACCAGAGTGTTGCGTTTGTTTCAGGGCATTATGCCAATTGGGAATGGGTGCCATTTATCGTAGAAACCAGGTTGAAATATCACCTGAGTGTTGCGTATAAAAAAGTATCCAATACATATTTTGACGAATTGATAAAGCGCACAAGAAAAAAATTTAGGGTATCTGTTGTTCCCGCGAAAGATTTTTATCCAGAAATACTTAGAAATTTAAAGAATAATAAAATCGGTGCCTATGGATTCATTGCCGATCAGTCTCCAAAGTGGGACAAAGTAAAATACTGGGGTACTTTTATGGATATTGAGATACCAGTAATAACCGGCCCTGAAGTAATCGCAAGAAAACTTGATATACCTGTGTTTTATTTTAAAACAGAAAGAATCAAGCGAGGAGTGTATCAATGCTCTTTTATCCTGTTAGAAGAACACCCAAAAAATACTCCACTTTACCAACTTACTAATAAGTTTATGGGAGAATTGGAAAAGCAGATCAAAGCAGCCCCTGAATTTTACTTCTGGACACATAAAAGGTTTAAACATATGGGGAAGAAACCTGCCTGAATCATCAACTGTATTCCCAAAAGCTTAATCTACACGTTCTGCTTTATTTTTTATAGTTATCAGTTGTCAAATATTTAAAATATATTTACTTACTCTATGGTACATTTTCTAGTTTATATTCTAGCTTATCCGCTAATCGTACTTATCTCTATCTTGCCCTTCAAGGTATTATATTTTGTTTCAGATATTCTTTATCTCCTTATATATCATATAGTTGGTTATAGAAAAAAAGTGGTGATGGACAATCTGGAGATCGCTTTCCCGGATAAGTCAAAGGCGGAACTCAGGGTAATCATGAAGAAGTTTTATCATCATTTTATGGATATATTTATGGAAATGATCAAAACCTTCAGCATCTCAAACGAAGAAATCCTGAAGCGTTTTAAATTAACGAATCAAAAAGAAATGGACGAATTTATGGGACGAAACAAGAATGTACTCCTTATGAGTTCTCATTATGCAAATTATGAATGGTTGTTCAGTCTCAATCTCAGGGTTAAGCATCATGGCTTTGCTGCCTATAAAAAAATTAAGAATACATATTTGAACAATTATATAGTGCGATCCAGGAGCAGGTTTAACACAACTCTTGTTGCTACCAAAGAACTAATAGCTACTTTGGACGAGAATGATAAAAATGAACTAAGCTGCATCTATGGCATGTTGTTAGACCAATCACCAAAACTTCACAAAGCCTACCATTGGTCTACTTTTTTTGGCAGGGAAGTACCCGTAATTACAGGTACGGAAATGTTGGCAAAAAAATATGATTATGCCGTTATTTATATTGAAACAACAAAGGTAAAAAGAGGTTTTTACGAGACAAAAATGGAGATCCTAAGTGAAAACCCCAGAGATATGCCTGACTTTGCAATCACTGATCTGTATATAAAAAAACTGGAAGTAAAAATCAGAAAAGAGCCTGAATTTTACTTTTGGACCCACAAACGTTTCAAGCATATGAGAATGCCTGTTGATCAAAATCCTTCTGCTTAATTTCTATTCAAGCACTGCTAACATCTGACAGAGATTTTTCATAGTATTGTGATTTCTTGCAGTGGCAGATAATTTCAATTTCCTTTCGAATACATTCCCATGCAATTTGGACCTGCCGTAACCATTGAGGTATTGCACATAGATCAGCTCTCCTTTTAAGCTCATTATTTCTGGATATTTCTGATCATTTTGTAAGGCTGTAAATGTATCCATATCAGCCTTTCCCATCAGATGTATATAATACAGTTGCTTTATATCAACTCCAGGACTTTCGGTGAAAGGGTTGTTTGAAAATGATCGTTGAAAATTCTCCTTATCAATTACCTTAACTTTGATATCAAAGCCAAAACCGTCAAGTATGGCGTCGACTACTATTTTTTCAATGGCGGCACAACTTGTTAATTCAGATTCAAAAACCAAATTACCACTTTGAAGATAGGTATTCAGATTTTGGAACCCGAGCTTAGAAAGTACCTGTTTAAGGTCGTTCATTTTAATAATATGATGACCAGAAACGTTAATTCCTCTTAACAATGCAACATATGCTTCCAAAATACTAGGCTTCTAAATTAAACCACCTACGCACCAGATCTTTTTCTCTGGAACGGAATGATTTGTGTAAAAATTCGTTAGTGGACACATTATACGAATAATCCTTGGCCCACTCTTCTACATTTGCCGCCAACTCTTTGATCGACTTGCAAATAAATGTCACTTCTGCATCAGTAGTCGTGGGATGAATCGACATTCTTATCCAACCTGGTCTTTCAATCAGGCAGCCCTGATCCATTTTCTCTAATAATTCTTTAGATTGCTGTTGGTCTACATGTAATAAAAAATGACCGTAAGTACCCGCACAAGAGCAACCTCCACGCGTTTGAATTCCAAATCTATCATTCAAAAGTTTCACCCCAAGGTTATAGTGCAAATTATCAATATAAAAAGAAAATACTCCCAATCGATCATGGTGCTGTGCTGCCAGTAAAGTAAGGTTTTCAATAGGCTCTATAGCTTCGAACACTTTTTCTATGATCTCTTGCTCCCGATCATGAATATTTTGTATCCCCATTTCTTCTTTGAGCTGAACCGCAAGCGCAGTTCTAATGGTTTGTAAAAAGCCTGGTGTACCTCCGTCTTCACGCGTTTCAATATCTTCAAGATATCTGTGTTCGCCCCATGGATTGGTCCAGTTCACCGTTCCTCCTCCCGGATTGTCCGGAATCATATTCTTGTACAGTGATTTATGAAAAATCAAAACACCCGAAGTGCCAGGGCCACCCAAAAACTTATGTGGGGAAAAAAAGATGGCATCTAAATGCGCTTCCTGATCTTCAGGATGCATATCGATCTTGACATAGGGAGCCGAACAGGCAAAATCTACAAAACAAACACCTCCGTTTTGGTGCATGATTTTTGCTATACGGTGATAATCGGGCTGAATCCCGGTAACATTCGAACAAGCCGTTACTGAAGCGATCTTCATTTCTTTATGCTTGTAGCTATCAAGCATTGTTTTTAAACTGTCATAATCAACAAGCCCATCTCGATCACAGGGAATGATTTCCACGTCAGCAATGGTTTCCAACCAGGATGTCTGATTGGAATGATGTTCCATATGAGTAATAAAAACAACTGGCTTTTTTTGTTCAGGAATGGCGTCGGAAAGTTCTCTGAGATTCTCAGAAACCTTAAGCCCTAAAATTCGTTGAAATTTATTGATTACTCCTGTCATTCCCGTCCCTTCAGCAATGAGAGCACAATCTTTACCTGCGTTCACATGTCTTTTAATGATCTCTCTGGCTTCATGGTAGGCAAGAGTCATAGCTGATCCCGAAAAAGTTGTTTCAGTATGTGTATTTGCAACATAGGGTCCGAAATCATTAAGCATTTTGCTTTCTATGGGTCTGTATAACCTGCCGCTGGCAGTCCAGTCAGCATATATCATCTTTTGTATTCCATATGGAGTTTCAAAAGTCTGGTCAATACCGATGATCTCTTTGCGAAATTTGTCAAAATACTTTTCTAAACTCATCATTTGGCTTTCTACCGATTTATAAATTAGCAATCACTTTTATTTCATCGATGATTCGTTGCGCCAGGGCGTCTGCACCCATTTGTGAACCACTTTCTGTATAAATTCTAATAATCGGCTCGGTGTTTGATTTTCTCAAATGTACCCATTCATTTTCAAAATCGATCTTAACCCCGTCAATGGTACTGATATCTTCATTTTTATAGGTTGAAGCCATACTGCTTAAGATCCCATCAACATCGATCTGAGGTGTCAGCTCAATTTTATTTTTACTCATAAAATAAGCCGGGTATGAATCTCTAAGCGCCTTGCAGGAGATCTTCAAATGCGCCAAATGGCTTAAAAATAGTGCCACACCCACTAAGGCGTCTCTGCCATAATGCGCTGCGGGATATATAATACCACCATTTCCTTCCCCACCAATAACAGCCTTATTCTTTTTCATGAGTTCGACTACATTTACCTCACCAACAGCGCTAGCCTCATAAGTACCACCGTGTTTTTGAGTAACATCTCTTAATGCTCTGGATGAGGAGAGATTGGAAACCGTATTTCCCGGTGTTCTAGAAAGAATATAATCGGCACATGCCACCAAGGTATATTCTTCACCAAACATAGTACCATCTTCATTGACAATTGCCAGACGATCAACATCAGGATCAACAACAATCCCAAGATCGGCCTTTTCAGAAACCACCCATTTCGATATTTCAGTTAAATGTTTGGGTAAAGGCTCTGGATTATGAGGGAATTCCCCGTTAGGTTCACAATACAAGGGGATACACCTAACCCCTAAAGCCTCGAGTAATTGCGGAATCACTATTCCACCTGTTGAATTTACTGCGTCTACCACTACCTTAAAACCGGCATTTCTTATGGCCTCCACATCAACAAGAGCCAAGTTCATAACTTCGCTAATATGCTTTTTGATAAAGTCTCTGTTTTTTTTGTAGCTCCCTAAATGATCCACCTCGGCATAGTCAAAATCCTGAGATGCGGCCAGGTCTAATATTACATTGCCTTCTTCACCATTTAAGAACTCGCCAGCCTCATCCAATAATTTTAAGGCATTCCATTGTTTTGGATTATGCGAAGCCGTTACTATGATTCCTCCATCTGCTTTCTCAAGAGGAACAGCCACTTCCACTGTTGGCGTTGTTGACAATCCAAGATCCACCACATCAATACCAAGACCTACCAGTGTATTTGACACCAGACTACTGATCATTTTACCTGAAATTCTGGCATCTCTACCAATAATAACTTTAGTTTGTTTTTTCAAAGAATTTCTTCTTAAAAGCCATGTTCCATAAGCTGATGCAAATTTTACGGCATCAAGAGGAGTTAAATTATCATCGGTTTTGCCTCCGATAGTTCCACGAATTCCAGAGATTGATTTTATTAAAGTCATTTGGTACTATTTAAGTGTTACAAATATACCTTTTACCTAAAATTAGACAATAAAAAAACCGTTCAAATTTTGAAAGACAAAACAGGAACGGTTTTTTAAATTTAATCTTAGTACTGATTATTTCTTACCAGACTCCATTTTCTTTTTAAGATCCGCAAGACCTGAAATATCGCCTAAAGTTGTTTTTTCAGCCTGATCAGACTGCTTGTTAGCAGCTTTGATATTCCTTTCTTCCTGTGCTCTGAAAATAGCAGAATGAGATACAACCAATCTTCTGTATTCTTTATTGAATTCCAAAACTTTGAAATCAACTGTATCACCTTTAACTATTTTAGATCTGTCTTCCTTATCCATATGACGTCCTGGAACAAATGCCTCAACTCCATCTTGGAAAGTAATAATAGCCCCTTTGTCATTTACTTCTTTAACTGTACCTGTGTGAACAGAATCAATAGTATACGTTTCTTCGTGCTTATCCCAAGGATTTTCTGTTGTTTGCTTGTGACCTAAATTTAATTTACGTCCCTCTACATCCAATTCCAGCACTTCAACATCTAGCATGTCACCAACTTTTACAAAGTCAGAAGGATGCTTGATCTTTTTAGTCCAAGAAAGATCTGAAATATAAACCAACCCGTCAATTCCTTCTTCAAGTTCAACAAATACACCAAAGTTAGTATAGTTTCTAACTGTACCTGTGTGTTTCGAACCAACCGGATATTTCGTTGTGATATCAGTCCAAGGATCAGGTTGTAATTGCTTGATACCAAGTGACATTTTTCTTTCTTCTCTGTCTAGTGTAAGAATAACGGCTTCAACTATGTCTGCAACTTTAACAAAGTCCTGTGCAGATCTCAAGTGAGTTGACCAAGACATTTCAGAAACGTGGATCAAACCTTCAACACCTTCACTTACTTCAATAAATGCTCCATAATCTGCTATGATCGCTACTTTACCTTTAACTTTATCACCAACTTTTAGATTCTCATCTAAAGCTTCCCATGGATGTTTGCTCAATTGTTTCAATCCTAACTGAATTCTTGTTTTCTCATCATCAAAATCAAGGATAACAACATTCAATTTCTGATCCAGTTCAACGATCTCACTTGGGTGGTTGATACGGCTCCATGACAAGTCTGTAATGTGAACCAATCCATCTACTCCACCAAGGTCAACAAATACACCATAAGAAGTAATATTCTTAACAACACCTTCAAGTACCTGTCCTTTTTCCAATTGACCGATAATCTCTTTTTTCTGTTCTGCAAGATCGGCTTCGATAAGCGCTTTATGAGATACAACAATGTTTTTGAATTCGTGGTTGATCTTTACAACTTTGAATTCCATGTTTTTGTCTACGAATTGATCGTAATCTCTAATAGGCTTCACATCGATTTGTGATCCTGGCAAGAAAGCTTCTATTCCGAATACATCTACGATCATACCTCCTTTGGTTCTGCATTTTACATAACCGGTAACAATCTCCTGAGTTTCGTGTGCTGTATTAACTCTCTCCCAAGCCCTTATGACTCTTGCTTTTCTGTGAGAAAGCACCAATTGACCCGTGCTGTCTTCAAGCTTATCAATCTTAACTTCAACAGTATCTCCCTCTTTTAAATGTGGATTATATCTGAATTCATTTAAAGAAATAACCCCTTCAGATTTAGAATTAATATCAATAATCGCTTCACGATCAGTGATACGAATAACTGTACCATCAATTACCTGACGTTCTTCAACAAATCCAACAGTATTTTGTAAAGCCTTGTCAAACTCAGCTAACTGAGCTTGGTCTACTGCTTCAATTCCTTCTTCATACATCTGCCAATCAAAATCTTTTAAGAATTTTTCAGGGTCAATTTTTACTTCAGCTTTTTCTGCAACTTCCTCTGTGGTTTCTTTAACTTCTTCCACCTGAGCTTCAGTTTTTGCTACTACTTTTTCTTCTATCACTTCTTCCTTTTTTGTTTCTTCAATTTCTTTACTAGCTTTTTTTTCCGTTTCAACTTCCTTCACCTCTTCTTCATGAACCTCAACTGGTTTCTCTTCATCAACAACTTCATATACTGCCTCAGAACCAGTCTCCTTTACCAATACATAGTAAAATAAAGCACGGTATTTCTTTTTGTTGCCGGCACCTAATGTTTCAATCGTCTTAGCGATCGCTGCATCCAATGTTTCGTCGTCTTTTTTAAGACCTAATTTTTTGATCAGGAAATTCTTTTTGATGGTTTCTAACTCAGTTTTGTTTGAAGATGAAACCAATTCTGCATCCTCTTTGTAGATAGAAGGACCTAGTCCTTTAGTTACTAATTTAAAAAGATCTGCGTTTAACTCTATACCTAGCTTTTCGGCTGCGCCAGTATACAGTTCAATTTTTTCTTGTAGTTTAGACATAATGTCTTGTACTTTGTATCTTATTGTTTTACAGATTTATTAACGATTAAAACACTAAGAGAAATGAATACTTATTTAGCTACTCCTTTTGTAAATCTGAATTCGTTCAAAAGGCGTGCAAATATACAAACAAATTATTGTTTTCACAATAGCTTCATTTAGATTCTTTACTTCTTCCCTTAAACGGCATGTAACTAACTGTATTTCTGTGCTTTAATTTACAGAAGTGAATTGATGATTTGGGTTTCAGTGATGCCTTCAGCTTCGGCTTTGTAGTTCTTAACAATTCGGTGGTGTAAAATTCCGTGAGCAACTGCTTGCACATCGGCAATATCTGGTGAATATTTTCCATGAATAGCGGCATAGGCCTTGGCTGCCAAAACTAAATTTTGAGAAGCTCTGGGTCCTGCACCCCAATCGATATAATTTTTTATAATTTCGGGAGCATTTTCGCGTGCAGGTCTCGTTCTTGTGGCTAAATTTACAGCATATTCAACCACATTGTCGGCAATAGGTATCCGTCTGACTAAATGCTGGTAGTCAATAATATCTTTATGTGAAAAAACCGGATTCACCTTGATGTTTTCGTCATTTGTGGTGTTTTTAGCCACGAATACTTCCTCTTCAAAGGTTGGGTAATCAAGGTATATCGAAAACATGAACCTGTCAAGTTGGGCCTCCGGCAAAGGATAAGTACCTTCTTGTTCTATTGGATTCTGTGTAGCCAATACAAAAAATGGGAGTTCCAGATCAAAACTATGCCCTGCTACAGTAACTGATTTTTCCTGCATGGCTTCCAGAAGGGCTGCCTGTGTTTTAGGAGGGGTTCTATTGATCTCATCAGCCAAAATAATATTGGCAAATATGGGTCCTTTTATAAATTTGAAATGCCTGTTTTCATCAAGTATCTCGCTTCCCAGAATATCAGAAGGCATGAGGTCGGGCGTAAATTGTATTCTTTTGAAATTTAGCCCTAAGGCTTTTGCAACAGTATTCACTAATAAGGTCTTGGCCAGTCCGGGCACACCTATTAGCAATGAGTGTCCACCACAAAGAACAGATAGCAAGACGTGATCCACGGCATCATGTTGACCAATAATTACCTTCCCTATTTCCTTCTTTAACAGGGCATAGTTTTCTACAAGACTATTGATTTTTGCAACATCAGACATGTTTCTTAGTTTTTTACCCAGTTACTTTTGAAGTCACACTCAGTATACACATCATTGATATTCACATAGGTATCCATGATCTTTTCATCTGACCATTTTTCAATAGACTCTGTCTTCTTTTTTTGCAGGGCCAATTCCATGATCTTAACATAGTCCAGGGCAAGGTCTGCGGTGTGTGATTCCGTACGGCTTTTTAACAACAGAATCTTGTACATCTTAAGTCCTTCTCTTGTTTGATCTAAAAATACCTCACTGATTTCTCCTTCTTTTAAATTGCTGACCTTGGCATACAATTCAGGATCCATTCTTGTAAGATCAAAATGTGTATCACTTGAAACAGGGTTCATAAGAACTCCTCCGCTTAGCCTGGTGTCTTTGTCCTGAGAATACTTTAATACAGCTTCCTCAAATGGGATTTCTAACTTAAGGATCTGTTTTCTGTATATCATCAAAGAATCCCTAATAACGTCGGCAGCCTCATCATCAGCTTTTGGTTGCATGAGAATATGATAAACATCTCTTTGCTTTCCCTTAATTTTATCAACCATTAATATATGATAGCCAAAATTCGATTTAAAAGGCTGAGAAATTTCCCCTTCCTCCATGCTAAATGCAGCTTCTTTAAATTCCTTTACAAACGGACTGTTTCTTTCGATCGAATAAAAACCACTATTTTGGGTTACACCGGGATCATCTGAATAAAGAATAGCCTTCATTTTAAAGTTTCCGCCTTCTTCAACTTCTTTTTTAATTTCCTTTAACCTTTCAATGGTCTTTTCAACTTCTTCTTTAGAAGGTTCTACATTAAGAACAATTTGAGACAATTCTATCTCTGCTCCTATTTCCGGTAAATTTCCTTCAGTTTCTAAACTGTTAAAATATCGTTTAACTTCCTCAGGAGTTATATCAATATCAGCTGTTAACTGTTGTTGCATTTTCTGAATAAGTAACCCTTCCTTTTCTACTCTGTACAACTCGTCTCTCAGGTCCTTCAGGTTGTCAAATCCATAGAGTTCTAACATTTTTTCGGGAGACCCCAACTGTTGTGTAAAGTAATCTGTTTTTCGCTGAACCTGCTGTTGTATTTCTCCTTCATTCACAACAATACTATCAATCACTGCGTGATGTGCCAATAACTTTCTGTTCATGATCTGTTCTAACATCTCACAATCTGAAATTTCAATCTGACCCCCACTTTGTTGAATCAATTCCTGTTTAAAAGCATCTATTTCTGAATCCAGAACGATATTTTCTCCAACCACGGTAGCAACTCCATCAATTTTTACTTTTTCCTGGGCTCCCATTTGCATCCCACTAGCTAGTATAGCAATCATTAAAATTCTCTTCATCTCAATACTGTTCAAAGTGTTTATTGTTAATGGCATCAATCATAATCGTCTTTTCAATATCGTTCATCAACTCGAGTTTTCTCTTATGCAAGATCATTTGTTTGATTGTTGGCGCCACGTAATTCTTAGGGGCAATATCATTTCTATGGCGTATGTCCTTAACAGCCAGCAAATATAGTCCTAATGAATCTTCTTTTTGAATAAATTGGTTCTTTTTTATGTTTTTTTCCTCCTTCAAAAAAGCAAGCTTTTTTTCAACGTCTTTATAACTCACCCATATGCTGTCGTTAAATGAAAAAGAATAAAACTCAAGTTCTCTTTCAATCAGATTATCAAGATCTTCCTGACTATCTGACCTGAATAGTTTGAGTATCTCTTTTCTGTCAGACAGATCTTTGCTAAAATGAATATATTTTAATTGCATAAGGTCCTCATTGAGTTTATAAACACGCTTATTCACCTCATAATAGTCATTGATATCAGTATCAGTGATCACAGTATCGAGCTCCTGTAGCAACAAAGCCTTTTTGTATTTGTCAATCAACAATTCCTTTTCATAATTTCTAACAAGTTCCTGTATAACACCATTTTCATCGTCAACGTTAATTCTGGCCTTATCCAATAGCAATTCTTTGGTGGCCCACATCTTAATATAATTATTACGGAAAAGCACACTATCTTCAGATGCGAGACCTGTAGGCAGAGCATTACGTAAATCTTCCTTCGACAAGTATTTACCTTTCACTCTGGCTGCTGCATTGGTATCCGGCGTTTCTTGTTTGCAAGCAAAAAAAACTGTAAATATGATCAGATATATGAATAATCTATAATTCATGAGATGCCACCCTTTTTTTAAGTTCTTTATAATTCTTTTGATTCACCTTCACTTGATACGTCTTGCGAAGCTCCTTGACCCACTCACGTTCCAGATAATTCTGGTAATCATTCATTACTTCACCACGTGTTTCCATCAGTTCCTTCAACTCGGGTTCAAAAATGGTGTCTACCTTAACTATGGTGAAATTCATTGAGTCTTCTTCAAAAATATCAGATACTCCCAAACTAAGCGTATATCCATCAGGCAATTTAGAACTTCCTTCTTCCAATTTTCCCTTACTGAACAGCACATGTATAGTAGCTCCTTCGTTCAACATCGTTTTTATCGTATCTGTATCTGTATTTTGAAGAAGCAGATTTCTAACTTCTTGAGCTTTTTTAAGTTGCGTGCAACTCCCAATGGTAAGATCGGCTCGTCTATGCCACTTATATTTATCTCGATTGCCCTCGAAATAATTCATAAGTCCTACAGTGTCTTTTTCAGATTTTTCCCACACCTCTTTCTGAAGCAGCTCAAAAAGCAACAGGCCATCTTTATATTCCTTATAGGTCAAAGCAAACTCCTTATTGGTTTCATCCAAATGTTCCTTAAAATAATTGATGATCATTTTATTGGTGAATTCTTCATAAAGATCCTCCTTGGTTCTTTTTTGAAATGTTTTGGCAAATATGTAGAAGTCATTTCCAGAATAATTGCTTTGTTCTATACGTAATATGATATCTTCATTATTTTCAAAATCACTCAACAAAGGATACTGTTCAAGTTTCGCTTTATAAGTAACAACCTTATAATTGGTAGCAATCTTTTGGGCGAGTGATTGCTCCACATAACTTGATCGGCTTCCATTTTTTACTTTTGATTCTAGTTTTGCATAAAGGTCATCATAAGAGGGAATCGGATATTTTTTCAATAATTTTAAAATATGCCAGCCATAATCACTTTCAAAGGGTAGCGAGAAATCACCTTCTTCTACTAATCCAAAGGCCACATTCTCAAACGATTCGATCATTCTCCCTGTGCCGAATTTTGGCAACACCCCACCTTTTTGAGCTGAACTAAGGTCATCTGAATGGTCCTTTGCAATAATTGCAAAATCATCTCCTTGTTCCAATTTTTTATATATATCACTTATTTTGTCCTTTGCCTGTCTAAGAACCGTACTGTCATTTTTAACCATGATATGAGCCACCTGAACTTCTCCAGGAGATTTTCTCTTGTTATTGACCTTTAAAATATGATATCCAAATTGAGTTCTAAAAGGTTCACTAATACCTCCAACCGGAGTTTGGTAGGCCGCATTTTCAAAAGCATAAACCATAGAAAATGCAGAAAAATAACCTAAACTTCCATTGTTCATCTGAACTGAAGGATCTTCTGAATATACCCTTGCTATACTGTCAAAACTGGATCCATTTACAATTTTATCGCGTGCCTCAGCAATTCTCTGGTAAGCCTGTAAAGTGTCTGCATAAGTGGCATCCGGTTCAAGTCTGACTAAAATATGACTCGCCTTAACTTCTTCTATAGTTCGGGCATAAGCCTCCTGAACCAAGTCTTCAACAGCTTCAGCATTTTGTAAATAAGGTTGTACGAGTTGCTCCCTGTATTTGGATAATTCAGAAATATAGGAAGAAATTGTATCTAGTTTTCTGTCTCTGGCCTGTCTTAATTTTAACTTAAAATCTACAAAGAGATCAAAATAATCCTCAAAGTCCTTGCGCTCATCTTCCACTACAATATCTCTATTCTTCTCAAAGACTCTAATGAATTCGGCATTGTAAACATCATTCCCATCAATACTAAAAAGAACCTTTTCTTCATCTTGTCCGGTAACGATCCCACTTATGAACATCGCAGATAAGATGATTACTTTTTTAATCATCATTTTCAATTGTTTCCTTTGTCTTTTTGAATTCTCTTGAACGGTCAAAAATATTTTATATTTTTCAATTGACTTGTTAAAAATATCACAAAGATATTACCCCTTCCACTTTGGATACTTCCTGATATTTGGTAATGATGTCATCTGCTGAAATCATTTTGACTAAAATAGTCAAGCTGGTATACTTACCTGTCTTTGAAGGTTTGGAATTGATTACAGCTCCCATATTATCAAAAACACTTTCTATCTGTTTAAATTTTTCATCAACATTGGGAATGATGAATTTATACATGTATATCGTAGGAAACTCTGTTGTCTCTATCAGACTTTTTTTTAGTTTTTCATAAAAATCAGACTCCTTGCTCATACCTATTTATTTGAATATATAAGTGTTCAAATTTACAATTATTATTTTCTTAATTTTGGAAATGTATAAAGAAAAATTCTGACTCCTTGAAACAACAAAAAATAGTGATTACCGGAGGCCCCGGGACTGGTAAATCAACCATCATTGAGCAATTGATTCAAATGAAGTTTACTTGTATGCCTGAGATCTCACGAACCATTATCAAGGAGGCTCAGCAATCGGGTATTGATCAACTATTCTTGAAAGATCCTTTGCTGTTTAGTGAATTATTACTTCAAGGAAGGATTGATCAATTCAAGATTGCTAAAACACAAGAAAACACTAAGGTCTTTTTTGACAGGGGGATTCCGGATATTCACGGATACATGGATTATTCAGGGACAACATATCCAAAAGAATTTATAGATAACAGTCTAGAATTCAGATACAGCCATGTATTTATGTTGCCTCCCTGGAAGGAAATTTATAAAACTGATAATGAACGATACGAATCCTATGAGCAGTCACTCATTATCTACAAATATTTGATAAAAGCCTATACAAAAATGAATTATAACATCATAAGCGTTCCGGAAGGAAGCATTACCAAAAGAGTGAACTTTATTTTAAATTCACTTTAAAAAACGAATGAGTAAAGCGCTAAATTTATTAAAAAAGCACTGGGGATTCACTTCTTTCAGAGAGCCTCAAGAGGCGATAATAGATCAAGTCTTGAATAAAAAGGACGTTTTTGTTCTCCTGCCAACAGGGGCAGGTAAATCCTTGTGTTATCAACTACCAACCTTATTATCTGATGGTGTATGTCTCGTTATTTCACCTCTGATTGCCCTTATGGAAGATCAGGTTAGAAGTTTAGAATCTAAGGGGATAAAGGCTTTAATGTTGAGTTCTAAGCTCAACAGACACGACACTATAGTCGCCTTTGACAACCTACTTTATGGTAATTACAAGTTCCTGTATCTCTCTCCTGAAAAATTACAATCTGAATTTATTCAGGAAAAAATCAGTCAGTTGCCCCTCAACCTGATCGCTATAGACGAGGCACATTGTATTTCTCAGTGGGGCCATGATTTCAGACCAGCCTATCTTAAGATTCCTATACTGAATGAGATGCATCCGGGAATTCCGAAAATTGCCTTGACGGCTACTGCAACTTCTTTAGTGAAAAGTGATATTATTGAAAACCTGAAACTTGCAAACGCCCAAATTTTTACCGGATCATACTATAGGGATAATCTACAAATAAACATCCAAAAAACAGAAAACGTACGCGGGCGCATTCTTCAATTAATAAAATCAGTCGATGAACCAATTATCATTTATGTAGGTACTCGAAAAAGCACTTTTCAGTATCAGCAATTTCTGAATTTCAACCAAATTATGACCACTTCTTATCATGGAGGCCTCAGCCATGAACAGAAATCTAAGGCATTACGTGAATGGCAAGATGAACATTGTAAGGTAATGATTGCTACAAATGCATTTGGCATGGGAATCGACAAGTCAAATGTGAGAATGATCATTCATGCCCATTTGCCTAACAGTATTGAAAATTTCATGCAAGAAATAGGACGCGCAGGTCGCGATGGAAAGTATGCCAGAACCTATCTTCTTTTCAATAACAATACGATTTGGGAAAGCGACAACATGAATCAAAAGTCCATGGTAAGTCCGGAGTTCTGTAAAACCGTTTATGTAAAACTTAATGAGTATTATCAAATCGCCACTGGAGAAACTCGGGAAGAACTGTTTAGTTTCGATCTTCAGGAATTCGCGGCAAGGTATCATTTTAACCTGTCACAAGTATATCATGCTTTGAATCATTTATATCATGAGGATATTCTCTTTTACGACCAAAACCCGAATAAATCGTCAAGAATAAAGATCATTGAAACTACATCTAAGCTTTTTGAGATACAGTCGGCACCAAATAATCAAGGCAGGGTTCTTCAAGTTTTACTAAGAAACTATGGTGGTATACACGAACAGTTCACTCCCATTAATGAACGACTTCTTGCCACAAAATTAGATGAAAGACAAGAGAATATTATCAAAGCCCTGAACAGCCTGGAAAAAGATAAAGTAATTATTTACAATAAATCATCCAGTGTCTTGAAATTAAGGTTTTTAGTGCCAAGAGAAGATAATTTTATATTTCATACAATAAGTAAAAATATTAAACAGCGGAACCAAATAAAAAAAGCAAAATTAGACGCCATGCATAAAATGATCAACAATGATCTTGTCTGCAGGCAAATACAATTACTTCACTATTTTGGAGAAAAGTTTGATCATCCATGCGGTCAGTGTGATGTATGTCTTAAAAAGGGTTTACTCAGAACAATTGATCACAGGGAACTTGCCGATAAGATTCTCAGATTATTAAATTTTTCCAAGGCTTTGGACATTAATGAAATTAGCACCGCCTTGGCTATGGATAAAAGAATGATTATAAAAACTATCGAATTACTAGTGGAAAGAAAAAGCATAGATTTAAATTTGCAAAACAAATTTTACATCATCAAATGAAAAAACTTCGTATCGTTTTTATGGGTACTCCGGATTTTGCTGTTGCTACTTTACGGACCTTAGTTGAAGAGCAGCACAATATAGTAGCGGTTATTACTGCCCCCGATAAGCCGGCTGGAAGAGGAAGAAAGCTACATCAATCTGCTGTAAAAAACTATGCCCTATCAAAAGGGCTTGATGTTCTACAACCTCTCAATTTAAAAAATCTTGAATTTATAGAAAGTTTGAAATTTTATCAAGCTGATATTCAAGTGGTTGTTGCTTTTAGAATGTTACCAAAACTTGTATGGAACATGCCGAGATTAGGCACCTTTAATTTACATGCCAGTTTGCTACCTGACTACCGAGGAGCTGCTCCAATCAATTGGGCGATCATTAATGGTGAAAACAAAACAGGTGTCACAACCTTTTTTATAAATGAAGATATTGATACCGGTGCCATCATTAAACAGGAAGTCACAAACATTCCCGAAGATGCTACTGCGGGGGATCTGCATGATATATTGATGGAATTGGGAAGCAGAACTGTTGTTGAAACAATAAATATGATTGAACAAGAAAATGTTCATCCAAAAATTCAGAAACAGGGAAACTTTAACCCGGCACCAAAGCTAAACAAGGAAAATTGCAAGATTAAATGGAACAATTCTGTTAAAAAGGTATACGACCATGTTCGTGGACTTAGTCCATATCCGGGGGCATGGACCACTCTTGAAAACAATGGACAGCAAACAGAGATCAAAATCTACAAAGGAGCGATGATTCCTGAGAAACATCAGCTCCTTCCAGGTAGTATTTTGGCTTCAAAAAAGAATCTTCGTGTTGCTGTTGCAAATGGCTTTCTTGAAATCACAGATTTAAAGATGGCGGGAAAAAGAAGAATGGATGCAATTAGTTTGCTTAATGGGTATGAATTTCACAGCAAGTGTAAAATGTTCTAAACACAATACCTATAAGGACTTAGCGCATATTTTGATAAATTTTGATGGGTTTATCAACAAATTGAGCTTAATTATCAACAATCTAAGGGTTTTTAAGTGGTAAAACTTGCGTGAACCCTTATAAAATCTATATTTGTTCTGCTATTGAAAGGCAAAAAATGAATATTTAACCAATTTTAAAAATTTTAATTATGAACAAATCAGATTTAATTGAAGCAATGGCTTCTAACGCTGGGATCTCAAAAGCGGCTGCCGGAAAAGCTTTAGACGCTATGATGAAGAGCATAACGGGTGAACTAATGACAGGTGGTAGAATATCATTGGTAGGTTTTGGTTCTTTCTCAGTTTCTGCTAGAGCTGCTAGAGATGGTAGAAATCCTCAAACTGGAGCAACTATCAAAATCCCTGCAAGAAAAGTAGTAAAATTCAAAGCAGGATCTGAATTAAAAGATTCAGTGAACTAATCGAGTTCTAAAAAATTATAATTGAAGAACCCTCCATTTTTGGAGGGTTTTTTTATTAATTTATTTTTTGTACATTTATTCGCAACCAATTTAATATGACAACAATAAAACCAACAAAAGGCAAATTGCTCGTGGCAGAGCCCTCTATATTGAGCGATAGTTCTTTTAACAGATCAGTCGTTTTGCTAACTGAGCATAATAATGATGGTTCAGTTGGTTTTATTTTTAACAAACCTTCTCCCTACAACATCAGTGACCTGATTCCTGATATAGATTCTTCCTTAAAAGTTTATTTTGGAGGTCCGGTTTCAGAAGACAACCTTTATTTCGTGCATAAAGTTCCTGAATTGATTCCAGACAGTATAGAAATAGCTGATGGTATTTTTTGGGGTGGCGATTTTGAAACCATTCAATCACTACTGAAAGATGATATTTTATCTAAACACGATATCAGGTTCTTTCTTGGGTATTCTGGCTGGAGTCAAAAACAACTAGAGGAAGAGTTGCAAACCACTTCATGGCTTATCGTCGAAAATGAATTTAAAAATCTGTTTAAGATTAACCCCAGTAACTTCTGGAAAAATGAACTTCTTAAATATGGAGGTATCTATAAGCTTTGGGCCAATGCCCCAAAAGATCCCGGGTTAAATTAATTTATACTTTTATAACAGAAGTAAAATACTTTTTAATTTCTTCAGTTTTTTCCTTTGCATAGCTCTTTTTTCGATACCGATCAACTGATTGGATCTCATGAATAGAATTTGTTAGAAATACCTCATCCACTTTTAAAAGGTCAAATGGCGAGATACTCTTCTCTTCAATCATAAATATATCGTTCTTCCTAAGAGCTTCAATCAGTTTTTTTCTAATGATTCCATTGATACAGCCTGTATCCAGAGATGGAGTCCAAACCTCAGTACCTTTTACCAAAAATATATTGGAATTAAGCGCTTCAACCAACTCTTTCTTTTCATTGATCAAAATGCAATTTTGGTATTTATTCTCTCTGGAAAATATACTTCCCAATACATTGATCAATCTGTTGTTGGTCTTTATGGTAGACAAAAGTCCGGAAGCCAATGGGAAATCCTTAAATAATTCTATTTCCACAACTCCTTTATAATTTTCATTCAAAGGATTTACTTCAATTAGAAAATCAACTTCATTTGTTAGTGGAGCGTATAAACCCCCATCTTGTCTAAAAACATTTACCCTAACCCTAGCGTATTGACTTAGATTATTTGCATTCAATGTCAACCTGATTTGTTTTTCGTAGTATTCCTGGGTGAAATTCGTGGGAATCCTCATTCTTAGCATCCTCATTGATGACATCAATCGAAAATAATGATCTTCTAAAAAATGTAAAATTCCATTTTCTAATTTTAAAGTGTCAAAAATTCCATCTCCATATTTAAAAGCCCTGTTCTCAAGGCTTAGCTTAAAGTCTTCCTCAGAAACTAAACTTCCTTTTTGATTGACCATATCGTTTGTATTAATGAGGTAAAAATAAAAAAAGCCTTGAATTATCAAGGCTTTTCTAATATGTATACAGTTGATTATCCTCCGATAACATGTTTTAATTCAGCAATTTGATTTTCCCAGAACATTTTAGATTCTTCCACTTCATCCTCCTCCGCAAAATCAACGATTAAAAGAGACACATCCTTAGTCAGATCATCGACTTCAATTCGCAATTCAAAATAAGAATCTTCATCTTCATCTTCTTCCCATTTAAACCTGATGAATACATCTGTTTTTTGGGCAATTCTATCAGCAACTTCCTCAGAATCATCCCACATAAAGGTATACTTCTTACCTCTTGAATTTACGTTATCGGCAAACCACTCGCCCATACTGTCGGGAGTTGAGATATACTGAAACAAAAAACTAGGTGAAGCATGTATAGGAATTTCTAAGTCTATTCTAACTTTGCTCGACATACTTGATTTTTTTATGGAAGCAATATATAGATTATCTATTTCTAAAAAAAATATATTATTTAAATATTTTTGGGCTCTTTACTTGCCATAAATGAATTTGTTTTTATATTTGCAAACTCAATTTTATAAAGCATTTTAAGCTTTTTTACAAAGAAAATGGCGAGGTAGCTCAGATGGTTAGAGCGTCGGATTCATAACCCGGCTCGGGTTCAATTCCCGATCTCGCTACTGCAAAAGACTGTATTTTTACAGTCTTTTTTTGTTTATGTCAGGGGGTGACTTAAGTGAGCCCTTGACTTAAGTGAAACCTTCATTCGTTATTCATTTCAGTAATCAATTCAAAACTATAATCATCTTAAATATTTATTCATATAGTATTGTAAATAAGATAATTAAGTTGAATTATGATTTAAGGATTCATATCCGTCAGCTGACGGACTCGGGTTCAATTCCCGATCTCGCTACTGCAAAAGACTGTATTTTTACAGTCTTTTTTTGTTTATGTCAGGGGGTGACTTAAGTGAGCC
>RCNE010000038.1_pt1 | contig 52241 bp, 44 predicted proteins | sample 2041361 | NCBI WGS metagenome assembly RCNE01 (sample SAMN09708229, study PRJNA481090) | Marine sediment metagenome, whole genome shotgun sequencing project. | reverse complement strand
CAAGATACCATCGGCGTGTTGAAAAGGCTTAACTCTCTGTGCGCTCAATTGGGTGGGTCCGTTATGGTGCATGGATCGCCCCAACAAAGAACTATTGCATTCGGAGAGGAGGCCGCTGGGTTTTTCAACGCTTGTGAGGTGTTCAAGCCTGTTGCGGATCATGCGGCCAGCTTGGGGCTAACTTATTGCATAGAGCCGTTAGACCCAAGCCAAACCAGTTTTATTAACACCGTCGAGCAAGGTATTGAGCTTTGCTCAGCCGTTGGGAATCCATCGTTTATGACGATGATTGATACCAGTTCATCCTATTTTTCTGAGAACAATCCCGTGGCAACGGTGATGAATCAGTGGTTATCTGACCGTCGGATTGGCCATATCCATCTAAATGACAGCAACCGAGGTGCGCCTGGTATGGGGCACGACCCGTTTGGCGATATCGTTGGGGCGATTGTGGACAGCCAGTGGTCAAAAACGGTCACGATCGAACCATTCCGCGTCCAGAACAACGCAACAGAGACGGCCCGTATAGGCATCGACACTATCCGTAGACTCGAAAATGAAAGGCAACTGTCATGAGCAGTGATATCCTTAATGTGCGTGTAGTTTCGATCAGGGCAACTGAGCGCCCCGTCGTGCTGCGGCTGCCATTTCAATTTGGCGATACTGTTGTAACCGAAACATCAGAAGCCTATGTCGAAGTCACGCTTGAGCATGATAATCGGGTGACAGTCGGACGTTCTGCACAATTGATGGTGCCGCGTTGGTTTGATAAGCGCGCCGACCAAACGAACGCGGACACTGTAGATACGCTTAGATTGTCAGTTACCCACGCCTGCACCTTAGCGGTGGGGATGACCGGCACAATCGCGGATCTTTGCGCACATATTCGCGACTCAGTGCACGGGCATATGCCGGTTTTGACGCCTCGGCTTGCATCCGGATTTGGCCCTGCATTGGTCGAAATGGCGTTGATTGATGCGCTGTGCCTTGCTGTTGATACACCGTTCTTCGAAGGTGCTCGTCGGGACATTTTCGGGCTTTCGCAGCAATCGGAAACGGGGCTGACAGGAAATGCGATTGTAACGGAGCTTGCGACCATAAAACCTAAATGGGACATGCAAATGCGCCATACCATTGGTTTTGATGCGCCGTTGACAGCGAATGATTTGACCACCGCGCCACCCGCGAACGGCCCTGTCACATTGCAGGACGTGATCAGCGAGACAGGCATCGCTGCCTTCAAAATCAAACTGAAGGGCAACGTTGGCGCGGATATCAACCGTCTTTGCGCGATTCAGCCGCATCTTACGGCAGCCGGCGAATACGTGGTCACGCTGGATGCCAACGAGCAATATGCGCCGGACGCGTTTGAGGCGTTTTTGGGTGCATTTAGAACACAGCGTGCCCTGCAAGAGTTGAGGTCTGCGACCCTGTTTGTAGAGCAGCCATTCGCACGCGAAATCGCCAACGAAACAGTGGTGTCAGATGCAAAATTTGATCTGCCATTGATGATAGATGAAAGCGATGATTCCGACGGTGCATTTGCGCAAGCTTTGGAACTCGGCTGGAGTGGAACGAGCGTCAAAAGCTGTAAGGGTGTTCTGCGGGCGTTACTAAATTACTGTCGTGTCAAGGATCAGAAATCGAAAGGGCGCGAAGTGTTTTTGTCGGGCGAAGACCTGACATGTCAGCCCGGGCTGTGCTTGCAGCAAGATACGCTTATGGCTGCGGCCATTGGTGTGTCGCATGCGGAACGCAACGGGCACCACTTTGCGGGTGGTATGCAAGGGGCGTCAATCGCTGAGATTGAGCGTGCGGTAGACCAACACAGTGATCTTTATCGGCAGCTAGACGGGATGCCGCGATTGCGGATCAACAATGGTAAAATTGGGTTTTCGTCGCTTGAGAAATCTGGCTTTGGCGACTCAAAACTCATTGATACTGCATCCGACGCCCTGATCACTGAATGCTAACGACCAGCTAAAAGGCAATAAAAATTCTGTTTGACCCTCAGCCTTATATTACCTACTAGTTAGTAAGTTACGGTCTTCACCTAGCGCCAAAGCCTAGTGACCCGTGCGCGATTTGAGAGGACTGGAAATGACACAACAACGTATCGGTATCATCATGCATGGGGTCACAGGCCGCATGGGCATGAATCAACACCTAATCCGCTCGGTCCTCGCGATACGCGATCAGGGAGGGCTAGCGTTATCGGATGGTGCGATGCTGATGCCGGACATCATTATTGTAGGTCGCAATGCCAACAAGATTGAGGCGCTCGCGAAACGCCACGGGGTTGAACGTTGGACGACAGATCTTGACGCTGCTCTGGCTGACCCGAAAGACATCCTGTTTTTTGATGCATCATCGACCCAGATGCGCCCCGGACTTTTGCGCAAGGCAATTGATGCCGGCAAACATGTCTACTGCGAAAAGCCAATTTCTGAAGGTCTAGAAGATGCGGTTAGCATCGCTAAACACGCCAAAGCAAAAGGTGTTAAAAACGGGATTGTTCACGACAAGTTGGATTTGCCCGGCCTGATTAAACTGAAGCGCCTGCGTGACAGCGGCTTCTTTGGCGAAATTCTGTCGGTCAAAGGCGAATTCGGTTATTGGGTGTTTGAGGGTGACTGGATGCCTGCGCAACGTCCAAGCTGGAATTACCGCAAAGAAGACGGCGGCGGCATAGTGTCGGATATGCTGTGCCACTGGCGTTACGTGCTGGACAATATCGTGGCACCTGTCCGTTCGGTAAGCTGTAAGATTGCGACCCACATTCCGACGCGCTGGGATGAAAACGGCGAAGCCTACAAAGCGACAGCTGATGATGCAGCCTATGCAACATTTGAGCTGGATGGGGGCATTATAGCGCACATCAATTCCAGCTGGTGCACACGGGTGCGCCGTGACGATCTTGTAACGTTTCAGATCGATGGCACCTTGGGGTCTGCGGTTGCGGGCTTGCACTCATGTTATAGTCAGCAACGTGTGAACACGCCAAAACCGGTCTGGAACCCTGACGAACCGCAAACGATCGATTTCTACAAAAACTGGGAAGAAGTGCCTGACAACGCGGTCTTGGACAACGGGTTCAAAGTCCAATGGGAGCAGTTTTTGCGCCACGTCGTCGAAGACACCGAGTGGAACTATTCGCTGATGGAAGGCGCAAAGGGCGTCCAGCTGGCCGAACTTGGGTATCAATCTTCAGCGGAACGTCGTTGGATTGATGTTCCTGATCTCGAGGTTTGATGATGGCAAATCTGCTCCTCCCGAACGCTGACAGATCAATTGGTAATTACACGCTTACCGCCGGATCTCCTGCCAAGCCGATAGGTGCTTGGAACCGGATCGCGTATGCAGCCGCGCATGTGGTTGCTGACCCGCTTGCGGCCTGTGACCCTTGGATTGATATGGCGATTGACTGGGATACAACCTTGGCCTTTCGCGAACACTTGTGGGGGCAAGGCTTGGGTGTTGCCGAGGCTATGGATACCGCGCAGCGCGGCATGGGGTTGGATTGGTCGCAGTCGCTTGAACTCATCCAACGCTCCACGGCAGTAGCGCAAGCGGGCGGCCATTTAATTGCTAGCGGCGCGGGTACTGATCACCTTGTGGCTGACGCCAATACAACAATTGATGACGTTATTGCGGCGTATGAAATGCAATGCGAAGCCGTCGAAGCGACGGGGAGCCGCGTTATCTTAATGGCGTCACGAGCTTTATCCGCTGTTGCAAAAGGCCCAGAAGATTTTGCCCGTGTGTACGAACGTGTGCTTGGCGGCCTGCAGCAACCTGCGATCTTGCATTGGTTGGGCGAAATGTTTGACCCCTCTCTTGCAGGGTATTGGGGATCCAAAGACCATTTGGTTGCAATGGAAACTTGTCTGGAAATCCTGATTGCGAATGCCAACAAGATCGACGGCATCAAGGTTTCGCTGCTTTCGGCTGAAAAAGAAATCTCGATGCGGCGACGTTTGCCGGACGGCGTTGTTATGTATACCGGCGATGACTTCAACTATCCTGACTTGATCAAGGGCGATGAACATGGGTTTTCCCATGCCTTGCTGGGTATCTTTGACCCGATTGCGGGCGCTGCGTCTCAAGCACTCAGCGCGTTGGCTGCGGGCGATCTGAAAGCATATCACGCGACGTTTGACCCGACAGTCCCGCTGTCGCGCCACGTCTTTCGCCCTCCGACGCGGTTCTATAAAACCGGCGTGGTGTTTCTGGCTTACCTGAACGGGCATCAGGATCATTTCACTATGATCAACGGGCAAGAAAGTACGCGTTCGACGCAACACCTTGCAGAGATCGTCCGTCTGGCGAATGGCGCACGCCTGTTCACCGATCCCGATCAGGCTGCAGCCCGTGCAAGCGCGGTCTTTGCCGCGCGGGGAGTATGCTGATGAAACCTGTCACCCCCGATCGCCTGTCTTTGAATACAGCAACAGTCCGCGAACAATGGTCACTGCGTGAATGTGTGGACGGCTGCGTGCGTCACGGGATTGGCGGCATTTCACCTTGGCGCAATAATCTACATGAAACTGGCGTTAGCGAAGCCGCAAAGATGATCCTCGATTCAGGGCTTGGTGTGAGCGGGCTGTGCCGGGGAGGCTGGTACACGGCAGAAGGCGCACTTACCGACGCAGTGCTTGACGACAATCGTCGCGCCGTAGACGAAGCGGTAGCCATTGGCGCAGCATGCCTTGTCATGGTCGTTGGTGGATTGGCGGAAAACTCCAAAGACATAGTTGGCGCGCGCGGGATGGTGACCGAAGGGTTATCAAACACGCTGGATTATGCACGCCAGGCCGGTGTGAAAATTGCAATCGAACCCTTGCATCCCATGTATGCCGCCGACCGGGCCTGTGTGAACACTTTGGGTCAAGCTTTGGACATATGCGATCAGCTTGGTGACGGGATAGGTGCAGCCGTCGATGTCTACCACGTTTGGTGGGACCCAGAAATTATGACGCAGATCAAACGGGCCGGCAAGGACCGCCTGATGGCATTCCATATCTGCGATTGGCTGGTCGAAACGCGCGATATGCTTACAGATCGTGGCATGATGGGGGATGGTGTAATCGACATTCCTGCGCTGCGCGCTGCTGTTGAGCACGAAGGCTTTGCCGGCTTGAACGAAGTAGAGATTTTTTCAGCCCTGAACTGGTGGAAAAAGGATCCCGATGACGTGCTGGCCACAATCGTTAACCGGGGGCGCGACGTTTGTTGAAAAAATCAGATGATCAGTATCGCGCCAGCAAAGACAGTAGAAGCGCTTTGAGCGCGATTTTCTGGCTTCAAATCTTACCGCGTTCTTTGAAGGGTGCGACTGTCTTTGCTAGGCTTCTAAAGAATTCGGCACTTTCCCTCTTAGATTTTGCGGGTCGAATGCACCCGTCTGACATTGCAGAATGGAATGCTTTGTGTCGTTCAGCTGAGCAGAACCACACATATCGAAAACTGGCGGCGTTTACCGATGTGGCATCCGCGCCTTTTGCAAATCAACGATATCTGTTCCGTCGGGCCAGGGTCAATTGGATCATAACGTCTGATCACATCGAAATAACGTTAGAAACTTTCCCAGACGTAGCTTTGAAACAGAAGTAATAGTTGGGGAGATGCTGTCAGACTAATTCGAACCAGTCTCAGTTTGCGGCGGAATGCGTGAACTTAGGCGGAACAAAGCTCACGCCATTCAGTGAGTGCTGCGGCTCGATGAAGTTTGAAAGTGGTTCGTGAATTGAGGTGGCGTTCCTGGTTGAAGTGGTTGTGGACTGAAGCATGGATGAAAACGAACTTCTGCAAACTTCGCGATAGCCTGAAGCGTAGCATTGCCCGCTCTCTTCGTCGAAACGGAAGATGCGAATTCTCTGCCCGGTTGTTTAGCCGCCGTCCCGTCATTTGGCGCCTGGCATTGCCGATCACCTTCATCGCAGCACCGTATGACTGAAGGCGGTCAGTGACGATCACTTCCGGATTGCCATACCGCTTCATTGTTTTCTTGAGGAATTTTAATGCTGCTTTGCGATCACGGCGCTTTGTGACGAAGCTTTCAAGAACTTCACCTTCGTGATCCACCGCGCGCCATAGATAATGCGTCTCGCCGTTGATCTTCACAAAAACCTCGTCCAGATGCCATTGCCAGTTTGAATACGATCGCGTGCGATTGATCCGATCTTTACGGATTTCAGAGGCGAAAAGTGGGCCAAACCAATTCCACCAAAAACGGATCGTTTCATGACTCACGTCAATGCCACGTTCATGTAGCAGGTCTTCGACATTGCGCAGCGACAGCGGAAACCTGACATACATCATAACCGCAAGGCGGATGATCTCAGGGCTGGTTTTGAAGTAGCGAAATTGGGAACGTTTTGTCATTCAGCGAAGCTACGAAAGCCCCCTTCTGGCTTCAAGCTACTTTCCTCTGACAGTACCGTCCGAACCGGTAAGTGCCCGGACGCCTGAGGGCCGAACAGTGTCGCTGGATGGTTTTGAGGCCCTACCTTGCACTCTGCAAGAAGGGTCTGAAGGGGCACGCACCATCTCTGATCAAGGCGATCCAGATTATGCTGGAAGTTCAACCGGTCATAGATGACGGCGACGCCAAACAGCGACAGAAGAGGGAAGAACTGGTTGCCACGCTCGAAAAGCTTGGAGTGAATGCTGATGGTCTGAGGAAACGTTACGACCTCTGATCCGCACTATTGCGCAGGATACTTAAAGAGACTGGCAGTTTGGAAAAGCTGGGGCGACTGCAAGGCAATACCCAAGCCAAGCTGACGGAGTGGCTTGGATCGGCTCGGGATTTCATTGATAGCGTGGATAGTTCGTTCGCGTGCCGCACCGGGAACAAGCGCTATGCGCAGCAGTTTGCAATGTGGGCACGATCTATCAGGTTGCGACTAGAGGTCTGTCAAAATCCCCAAGGCGCGTTTAGCAGCGAATGCTGTCGTTTCTGATACTGTCGGGTGCGCATGTACAGATAGGGCGATGTCTTCAAGAGTTGCGCCCATTTCAATGGCCAACGTGCATTCGGCAAGTAATTCGCCTGCGTTTGAACCGATCAGTGTCGCACCCAAAAGACGATGCGTGTCAGGGCAGTAGACCAGTTTGGTCAAACCGTCACCGCCGCCCGAGGCTAGGTTGCGGCCGCTTGCTGCCCAGGGAAAGCTTGTGGTTTTGTAAGGAATGTCTTCGGCTTTGGCGTACGTTGCGGTCAAACCAACCCACGCCATTTCAGGGTTCGTATAGGCGACAGATGGTATCAGTATGGTGTCGAGGGCCGCTGCATGCCCGCTGGCCGCTTCGGCGGCAACGTGGCCCTGATGGGTTGCACGGTGGGCCAGCATCGGGTTTCCGGTGACATCGCCGATGGCAAAGATATTGTCTACATTTGTTCGGCAGGACGCATCAACATTGATAATGCCACGTTCATCAATCTCGATACCGGCATTTTTCGGTGCAACTTTTGGACCGTTCGACCGTCGGCCCACTGACTGGATAACAGCCCCCGTTGATAACGTGCCTTCAAAGTCACCTTCACACGTCAGAGTGATTGCTCTTTTCGTCGATTTGACGTCGTTCACTTTGGTATTGGTATGGAGTGTCACTCCTTGTGCTTTCAAAGCTGCAAATAGAATTTTGACAGCGTCCGGATCCGCGCCGGGTGCGATCTGATCGGCAAGTTCTACAACTACGACATTTGCGCCAAGTGCGCTGTAGATTGTGGCCATTTCCAAACCGATGATGCCACCACCGACGATAACCAGATCTTTGGGCACTTCACGCAGCTCTAGGGCGGCAGTGCTATCCCAGATGCGCGGATCTTCGGGCCAGCCCGGCAATTGAATGGGCGCAGAGCCGACCGCAATCACTGCTTGCTCAAAGGTCCATGTCACGCCATCGATATTGACTGTTTTGGCGTCGATGAAGGTTGCAGTGCCACAAATCGTTTCAACTTTGCGACGTTTCGCAATGCCAGTTAACCCACCAGTCAGGCTGCTAACGATGCCATCTTTTCGCGCGCGCAGGGCGTCGAGATCAATCTTGGGTTTGGAAAACTCGATTCCCCAGTCAGACATTTCATGCGCTTCTCGGATGATCTGTGCTGCGTGCAGTAGTGCTTTAGACGGAATACATCCTTCGTTCAGGCAAACGCCGCCCAAGGTCGCTCGGGGGTCGACCATGACCACTTTGCGGCCCAGATCAGCAGCGCGAAAGGCACAGGCATAACCACCGGGGCCAGCTCCTATCACCATCAAATCGGTTTGATTGCTCATTCGCCTATCCTTCTAGATCATTATCCGGCGCGGATCAGTCAACAGACCCGCTAGGTAGGCCATAAAGTGTGCTGCATCGGCCCCGTTGATCACACGATGATCGTAACTCAGGTCTAGCGGCACCATGGGAACAGGTTGAAAGGCCACTCCGTCCCACACTGGTGTCATTTCAGTGCGTGTCAGGCCAAGGATGGCGACCTCGGGCGGGTTCACGATAGGTGTGAATGCTGTGCCGCCGATGCCCCCAAGATTGCTGATCGACATGGATGCGCCGCCCATCTCGTCTGGTTTGACCTTGCGGGCTTGCGCACGTGTAGCAAGATCGGTGATCTCGGTTGCGATTTGCCACAGGCCCTTGCGGTCAGCGTCACGGATGACAGGCACCATAAGTCCGCCTGGCGTATCCACGGCGATGCCGATGTGCACAAAGTCCTTCAGGATCAGCGTTTTACCATCGGATGAGAGTGACGCATTGAACCGTGGAAATTCGCGCAGCGCACGCGCCAGTGCTTTGACCTGAAAAGCCAACGCAGTCAACTTGATGCCGCGCGCCTGTGCTTCGACTTTCATCTGGCTTCGTAGCGCGTCGATCGCCGACACATCTGCGCGGTCATGGTGGGTGACCTGCGGGATCATAGCGTTTGCAGCCGAGAGGTTTGCCGAGGCCACCTGCGCGAACCGGCTCATCGGTTCCTCGGTTACGGGGCCATATTGTGCATGATCCACATCCCAGTAGGCGGCGTGGTTATTTTGTGTTGGCGTGGCTGCGCTGCTGCCATCTAAATCCTCACGCGCAATAGTAGTTCGGCCTAGATCGTGTGCCAAATTTTCAATGTCGATGCCTTTTTCGCGGGCAAGGGCACGGACAGAAGGGGCGGCGATAATGTCAGACATAGCGCCCCTCACCAGCTTGCCGAGATGTACTGTGTTTCCATGAATTCGAGCATACCTTCGTGCCCGCCTTCACGGCCCAGACCAGATTGCTTAACCCCACCAAAGGGGGCTGCGGGATCCGAGACAAGGCCGCGATTCAATCCGACCATCCCGTATTCTAATCGTTCGCAGACCTGCAAAGCGCGCTTCATGTCTTCAGAAAAAACATAAGCTACAAGGCCGTATTCTGTGTCATTGGCCCGGCGGATCACGTCTTCTTGGTCGGTGAAAGTCTGAATTGCAGCGACGGGGCCGAAAATTTCGTCATGTACACATTCTGAATCTTCGGACACGCCTGACATAACAGTGGGGGGGTAGAAAAAGCCGATGCCGTTAGGTGTTGTTCCACCACATTCGATCTTGGCCCCTTTGCTGACGGCGTCAGCGACGAACGCGGCAACCTTATCACGGGTATCTGCATTTACGAGCGGACCCACATCAACCGAAGGGTCAGTGCCGTCGCCGACTTTCAATGCGGACATGGCGGCGGTGAATTTCGCGGTGAACGCGTCGGCCACGTCCTCGTGCACATAAATGCGGTTGGCGGCTGTACAGGCCTCCCCGAGGTTGCGCATCTTGGCGAGCATGGCCCCTTCAACAGCGACATCAATGTCCGCGTCTTCAAAGACAATCAACGGGGCGTTTCCACCTAGTTCCATTGCTGGCTTAAGCACCTGATCGGCGGCTGAGTGCAAGAGCTTGCGGCCCACACCGGTTGAGCCTGTGAAGCTGACGACGCGCACGCGCGGATCGTGCAGCATGTGGTCGACCAAGGTGCCACTGCGCTTTGATGGCAGAACATTGACCAACCCTTTGGGAACACCTGCTTCTTCCAGCAGTGGCATCAGGGCCAACATAGTCAGCGGTGTCTCGGATGCCGGTTTGATGATTACGGCGCAGCCTGCGGCCAGCGCGGGCGCAATTTTACGCGTTCCCATGGCGGCGGGGTAGTTCCAGGGTGTCACCAATACGGCAAGACCAGCGGGTTTGTGTTGGACCATGATCCGCGCGCCCGATGCAGGGGCGTGGGTCAACATACCATCGGCGCGCACAGCCTCTTCTGCGAACCAGCGAAAGAATTCGGCGGCATACGTTGCCTCGCCCAACGCATCTGCGCGGGCCTTGCCATTTTCAAGGGTTATGAGATGGGCGAAGTCCTCAAGGCGTGCGGTCATCAATTCCCAAGCTTTGCGCAGCACCTCAGAGCGATGGCGCGGCGTTTGCGCAGCCCATTTTTTCATCGCAGCTTCTGCAGCATCAAGGGCCGCGTCGGCATCTGTAATATCAGCAGAGGCAACCGTAGCGATGATTTCCTCGGTTGCGGGGTTCAGCACATCGAAGCGATCGCCAGATACACCTTTGTGCCATGCGCCGTCGATATAGAGATCGGTGTAGTCCATGTTCGGTCTCCGAATGGTCAGAGCAGGTGGCGGAGAGGTTGCTCCATCCGGCCTGCGAAGTTTGAAAGAAAGGTGATCGCGTCGGGCGTACTAGGTTGCCCGATTGCGGATTCGAGAGTGATCGAGACGCCGTCCCCATTGCGGGTGAGTGTCAGGGTAGGCACGTCCTCGGCCCCGACCTGCACAGTCGTGATCGCGCTGAACCGCAAATCGCGTATAAGAATTTGTGGGGCTGCGTCAGTCTGTATGGTGGCACTCAGTTGGCCAGAGCCAGCGTATGTCTTGGTCGTACCAAAACTTTCAACCGCGACGATGGCATCTATGTTCATGCTCGCCGCACAGAACCCTGCAAGTAGCGCTGAGGTATCCGTGAGGTTGGCAGTCTCACAAGCCCAAGTAGCGAAGGCGCTAAAGCCTTCGGTTGCGACCTCAGCAGTCAATCGGCTTGAAGCCTGCGCCGCGTATGAGGCTGCAATAGCATTAGCAGGGAGAGCCTTGAGTATTGCAAGGTCGCTGACGTGGAACGGTTGTGGATGGCCCGCCGCCACCAAACGGCCTAGGTCGAGGCCTTGCTCGCGCGCCAGGCGCCGCACCTTGGGAGACGCGAGGATACGCCCACCGGTTGCTGGGGCAGACTTTCTTGGTATCAGTGTTGGTGATGCAAGCGGTTCTTCTACCGCCTTCGGCGTGGGTACAGAAGCAGGAGAGGATTCAGCGGCCTTGCGCGTGATCGGATTTGCAGGCGCATCAATGCTGATGATTGCGATGGTCTGCCCCACCGGCACTTCCTCACCTTCGGCGGCAAGTAGGGCTGCGATATAACCGTCAGTCCCTGCGTTGACTTCGACTGTACTTTTGTCGGTCTCGACCTCGAAAAGAATATCATCCGCGCCTACGGCATCGCCTGCTGACTTGTGCCATGTGATCAATAGGCCCGTGTCCTGTGCCATCCCGAGCGTTGGCATGATGACCTCTTTGCCGCTGGGCAAATCTGAGATTGGGTTGGGGTGCGTGGCACTAGCCTCAGCGCTAGTTGTATCCCGCGCAACGGCGCTTTCGGCGCTTTGTGAAATCTGGGCGATCACATGGCCCACGGGCACTTCGGTGCCTTCGCTCGCGGTCACATCGGTGAGGAAGCCATCGCCCTGCGCCTCGACTTCCATCGTGGCCTTGTCGGTCTCGACCTCGAACAGCGCATCACCTTTGGCCACCGGATCGCCAGGCTGCTTATGCCACGCGACGATCAGACCTGTCTCTTGCGCCATACCAAGGGCAGGCATGATGACGTCAAGCGGCATCGATCATCTCCCCTGCCACCAGCATGCGGGCCCTTTCGGCTACGCCCTCAGGTGTCGGCACTGTGACGTCTTCCAGCGCCGGACTGAAGGGGATCGGTACGTCCATCGCACCCATCCGCAAAACAGGCGCGTCCAGATGGTAAAATGCCTTCTCGTTAATGCGGCTCGCGATTTCGGCGGTGACGCCATAGCTTTGATGCCCCTCATCAACGACGATCACGCGGGATGTTTTGCGCGCAGAAGCCAGCAGCGTTGCTTCGTCAAGTGGCACGATGGTACGTGGATCAATGACCTCGGCGCTGATCCCTTCCGCGGCGAGAATCTCGGCGGCAGCCTCGCAGACCTGCACCATTGAAGATGTTCCGATCAGCGTGATGTCAGTCCCGTCGCGTTTGATGTTGGCCTCGCCAAACGGGATCAGGTATTCTTCTTCCGGTACGGGGGCCTTATCCTGATACATCAGCTTGTCCTCAAAGATGACCACAGGGTTGTTGTCGCGAATTGCTGTCTTCATTAGGCCTTTGGCCTCGTAGGCCGAGGATGGCATCGCGATCTTGAGCCCGGGGATATGCGCCACAATGGCATGCAACGATTGGCTATGCTGTGCGGCTGAGCGGCGTGTCGCACCCATGTTTGTGCGCAAAACCAGCGGCACGCTGAGTTTGCCACCTGACATGTAGTGCGTCTTGGCGGCCTGATTGCACAGCTGGTCCATGATCAAGAAGATGAAGTCGCCAAACATCAGGTCCACCACAGGGCGTGTGCCTGTCATGGCTGCACCAACGGCAAGGCCCATGAAACCTGGCTCAGATATGGGCGTGTCAACGACGCGACCTGTGCCGAATTCTTCCACAAGACCGGACAGAATTTTGAAGGGTGTTCCCGCCTCGGCAACGTCCTCACCGATGATAAACACGGTTTCGTCGCGGCGCATTTCTTCGGCCAATGCTTCATTGACGGCTTGGGATAGGGTTATCTCTCTCATTGGGTTTCTCCTTACGCCAGCGCGTGTTTGATGTCGGTGAACACATGCATGTCGACCTCTGACACGTCGGGGTATTTGGCATCGAGGGCATAGGCCACGGCGGCTTCGGCGTCGGCCGCGATACTGGTGTTCATGGCGTCGATCTCGTCTTCAGTGGCAAGGCCTTCGTTGACCAGATGGGCGCGGAACCGCGTGATTGGATCACGGTTGTTCTTCCAATCTTTCTCTTCTTCTTTGGAGCGGTAGTATTCGCGATTGATGTCGCCCACGTGGTGGCCGTGATAGCGGTAGGTCATCAATTCTATAAAGAACGGGCCTTCGCCTTTGCGTGCGCGCGCAACCAGATCAACCGATAATTTATTGACTGCCAAAACGTCTTGACCGTCAACTTGATGCGCCTCGATACCAAACGCTTCTGCGCGCGCAGTGATCGAACCCGCCGCGATTTCCTCGGTCTTGGTATATTCTGAATAGCCATTGTTTTCGCATGCGTAGATGACAGGCAGTTTCCAGAGAGCCGCCATGTTCATGACTTCGTACAGCAACCCTTGTGCTGTCGCGCCGTCACCAAAGAAACATACGGTGACATCGTCCTTACCGATCATTTTGGCCGTAAACGCAGACCCCGTTGCGATGCCCATGGACCCGCCAACGATGGCGTTGGCGCCAAGATTGCCGTTGGATTGGTCGGCAATGTGCATCGATCCGCCTTTGCCACGACAATAGCCTTCTTCCTTGCCCAAAAGTTCGCAAAACATCTCTTTGAAGTCGGCCCCTTTTGCCACGCAATGTCCATGACCACGGTGGGTCGATGTTATTTTGTCCGTGACCTTGAGAGCCTCGCAGATACCTACGGCCACGGCCTCTTCGCCGGAATACATGTGCGTCAGCCCAGGCATTTTGGCAGAAAGATACAGCTGGTTCGCGTTATCCTCGAATGCGCGGATACGAACCATTTGGCGGTACATGCGTAGGTAGTCTTCGGTGTTGGAACTTTTTTTGGCGGCGCTCATGATATTCTCTCGTGAAAAAGGGTCCTCCTTGGCGGCTTAACCAAGAAGGACAGTTCAGGGAGGTTAGTAACGGTTGGCGATTGGAAGGTCTTGGGCAGGGAAAAGACTGATCACCTTGCATCCCGTATCCGTCACGACGACTTCTTCTTCGATGCGGGCGGCTGAATAGCCGTCGGTCGCTGGACAGTAGGTTTCCAACGCAAAGACCATGCCGGTCTTGATCTCCATTGGGTTTTCCAAAGATACCGCGCGGCTGATGATCGGGCGTTCGTGCAGCGCCAGCCCCAAGCCATGGCCGAATTGCAGTCCGAAGGCGGAAAGTTCATCAGGGAAACCGAATTCCTCTGCTTTGGGCCATGCCTTTGCCACGACGTCTGTCGAGACACCTGGACGAATGAGTTCGATTGAGGCATCAATCCATTCTCGCGCCTTGATGTATGCGTCGTTTTGACTAGGCGTTGAGAATCCGACGTTGAATGTGCGGTAATAACAGGTTCTATATCCCTGATAAGACTGTAAAATATCAAAGAAGGCTTGATCGCCCGGACGAATCAATCTGTCGGTGAAGTTGTGCGGATGCGGGTTGCACCGTTCGCCGGAAATGGCGTTGATTGCCTCGACATCGTCAGAGCCCATTTCGTAGAGCATCTTGTTGGACATCGCGACGATATCATTTTCGCGCACGCCAGGCTTTAGCTCCTCGTAAATCATGTGGTAAACACCATCGACCATGGCTGCTGCTTGGTTCAGCAGCTGGATTTCGTCGATGTTTTTGATTTCTCGGGCACTCAACATGACCTGCTGGCCGTCGACCACGTTTATACCTGCATCCTGCAGGGCAAAGAACATCGCTGTTTCCGCATAGTCCACGCCAACCGGCATTCCTGCCATACCAGCCTTCTTGATCAGGCCAGCGATTTCTTCGGCGTAGCGCTTCATTAGGCCAAAACTGGGGGGAATAGTGCCGCGCATACCAACAACGCCGGGCAACATCCGGTCTGGATCAAGCCAATCGCAGTAATCTTTGTGATGCACTGCTGCAGAACCGAAATCCCAAACATAGGGTTCTTCATCACCTGCAAGGAGGCAGAACCGGCACATCTTATCGCGTTCCCATTCACCAATTTTAGTGCCTGAAACGTAACGGATGTTGTTCACGTCAAACATCAACATGGAGCCGAGGTTTGACTTTTTCAGCGCATCTTTGGCGCGCGACAGGCGATAGCGGCGCAGACGATCGTGATCGACGCGGCGCTCAAAATCGACAGCAGTGTGGCCGGATGACGGGATGTGTTTGTCCCAACGCCAATTCGGGTCAATATCACCCGGCTGAAGAATGCGTGGGTTGAGTGCGGACGTATTAGGTTGAGCCATGAGAGCCTCCTTCGCACCTCTAAAGATGCTTTAAAATTTGTATGGTCGGGCGCAGCGTCCTGAGTTATTGGATGCACCAGCCGCCATCGATGTGGATCATTTGACCCGTCATGTAGTCGCTGTCGTCAGAACACAGGAAAGAAGCCGTACCTACGATGTCTTTGGGATAAGATACGCGTTTGATTTGCAGTTCATTTTGAACAATATCATCAAAGGCTTGGCCCGCTTTTTCCTTGAAACCGATTTCGACCAAATCCTTGTCGAGCTGCTCCCACAGTGGGGTGTCAACGACACCCGGTGCATAGCCGTTTACGGTAATGTTGTGCTCTGCGAGACCCAACGCACCACAATGGGTCAGGGCTAAACATCCGTATTTTGAGGTGCAATACACCGTCACATCCACCAGAGGTTTGCGCGACGCGATTGAACCGACGTTAATGAGTTTATAGGGGTGATCTGCCATCGGTCCCTGCGCGATCATCTGCGCGGCTGTTTCCTGCATCCCAAGCCACATCGCCTTGGTGTTGACGTTCATGATCATGTCCCAGTTGTCTTCATCGATATCCATGAAGAACCGCGGCTTGTTCATACCAGCGTTGAAGACACCAATATTGATGGACCCGAACGCGGCGACCGTGGCCGCTACCGCTGACTTGTTGTCTTCGCGTTTGGTCACATCCATTTTGACTGCAATCGCTTTGCCGTTGCCGGCCGCGTTGATTGTGTCGGCAACCTTCTGAGCCGCATCGAGGTCCAGATCGCCGATACAAACGTTTGCGCCTTGGGCGGCAAAGTTAACAGCGTTGGCCTCACCCATGCCGCGCGCGGCACCTGTGATGAGAATATTTTTTCCGTTGAGGCGATTGGGGTCCATGGTTTCCTCCCTAGGTGACCGGTTGTCGTAATGCGTCTTCGGCACGGGACTGAGCCCGCGCCAGTGCTTCTTGTGGGCGGGTTACACCGCGCAACATGTCGTGAAACTCTTGCCCGCAAATCTGAATGATCTCAGAGATTTGTGGGATCGGTGGCCGTGGCCAAAACTGCAGCTCGTCGCGCCAAGACATCTCATCCACTGCCTCAAAGATGGGGGAGAGGCGGCGGACTTCTGGGTCGGCCCCGACAGAATAACGCGGCGCAGTACGGCTGCCATTTTGGACGTAAAGCTTCTGTGCCTCGGGCGATGTGAACGCGATCAAGGCTTCGACGGCATCGGGGACACGGTCTTCAGGCAGGTTTGTGGGGATGCCAAAAACATAGCCACCGACAGGCGCAATCGGTGCACCGTGCGGCCCGTGTGGCTGTGGAACATACCCTGTATTGCCATAGGCAGGCGAACTTTGGTCGAGTTCAAAGTACGGCGCCAATAGCGTGTAGCCGTACGCCATCGCAACCTTACCAGCAGCATAGGGGCGCACGCGCTCGTACCATGACATCGACAAGATATCGGGTGGTGAAAATTCAAGCAGAGCCATTAGGTATTCGGCGGCCTCAAGCCCACGTGCTGTATCGATCGTCGGACGAATGTCGGCACGGTCCAGATCCGAGGCATCAAATCCACCAGCGATTTCCGGTAAGTCAATAATGGGCTGACCGAAGGCTGCGCAGGTCGTCATGAATGTATGGCCAAGTGCTGTTCCGCGTGCGGCGTTCCACGCAACACCGAAGTGGCCGTGGCGTGGATCGTGCAGTTCCTTGGCCGCTGTTAAAACAGCCTCAGTGGTTGTGGGCGGCGTCAAGCCAGCCTCAGCGAACCAATCTTTGCGGTAGAACATTAACTCGGGCGTGGTCTGGTTTGGAACGCCGTAGGGAGTGCCGTTCCAATGAGCTGCCTGCCAACCGGCTGTGTGGAAATCACTTGGATCGAGCCGCTCGGTATCCATTATGGAATCTAAAGGTCGCAAAACACCTTTTTTGACAAACTCGCCGATCCAAGGCAGATCCACTGCAATCAAATCATACTGGCTAATAGTGCGTTTGGCATTACGCAGGGCCTCTTCGCGCAAGCGGTCAATAGAAAAGGCACGTTGGTGAATTTGAGTGCCAACATGTTGTTCGAACTGCCGTTTGAGATTGTCCATCACCATGAAAGTCGGGTCCCCGTGGACCAAAATACGAATGCCGCCCTGCAGCTTTAGCGGTGTCGTCAGTGCGTTGGGCGGCTGAATCGTTGCCTGTCCATGCTGATAAGATCCGCCAAAATAGTAGTCATCTTTTTCAACGCTAGCTGCTGCAGCACCAAATGCATCAGTTCCCATGCGGTGAATGCGATCCGCCAGTTGGGTCCAATTCGAAATCATGTCTGCGCTGGGGTGAAGTGAGAAACTTTTGCCGGTTTTCGTGCGCGTGCGTTGTTCGATTAGACCCGCAGTTTCCAGCTCGCTTAATTTGCGCATGGCGGTCGCATAGGGCACACCCGACATGTCGACGAGGGACGAAGCAGTTACAATACGTCCCTCCATGTGACTTCGCAGAAGGTGCAGGCTCATTTTGAGGTAGGGGTTTGGGATCGATGGGTCGAGCGTGCTGTCGATCTCAGCTGTTAGGCCGTCTAAGAACTGCACAACCCTATCTAACTTGGCAGACATACCCGCAGAACCCGCGCCTAGAGCTATAGCCCTAACGCGATGTCCATCTTGGATATTATTTTGGGCTACCATGTTCACAGTCCTGGATCGCTCTGCTTTCGTTGTGCCGGGAATCGTCTTGGGCATTGCCTTACTCCTAAAGTGGCCAATTTGGCGCAGGTGCAGTATCGCGAAAAAATCCATTTTGGATATGAAAACATCCAAAATGGATATAAAGTATAGCATCAAAGGGCCGATAAATTGGGGAATGGTAAGGGATAGGTTGTACCAGAACGATTCTCTGAGCTGTGAGGACAGCAGCAACCGTTTACATCTTAAAAGTCTGGGAGGACCCGATATGAACTTCACCACCAAAGCAGCACTAGCTTGCACAACTGCACTTCTTGGCACCGCTGCCGCTGCAGAGACGATGACAATTGGCATCACTCAAAACAACGTTGGAGTAGACAGCTATCAGACAACATACGAGCAGGCGTTTATTGCTGCCGCAGAAGCCAATCCAGACGTTGAAGTCGTAGTTCTGGACGCAGGCGGTGACGTGGCCCGCCAGATCGCCCAAATGGAAGACCTGATCCAGCAAGAAGTCGATGCAATCATCATCTGGCCAACCAACGGCGAAGCCGTAATCCCGGCTGTGCGTAAAGCGTTTCAGGCCGACATCCCTGTTGTCGTAACAAACTCAAACATCGCCGAAGCCGGCTTTGAATTTGTCGCGTCGTTCTCTGGCCCGGACAACATCACGCAGGGATCACGATCAGCTGAGATAATGTGTGAGCGTTTCACAGCTCTAGGCACACAGGACGAAGCACGCGTTGTGCAGATTTCTGGCCAGCCAGGGTACACAACTGCTATTGAACGCGCCAAAGGCTTTGAAGATCGCCTGCCAGAGGTTTGCCCGAATGTCACACTGGTCGAAACACAGCCAGGCGACTGGAACCGTGAAAAGTCCCAGCAAGTCATGGAAGCGTTCCTTGTAAAATATGACGACATCGATGGCGTTTATGCTGGCGACGACAACATGGGAGTAGGCGCATTGAACGCTGCAAACGCAGCAGGGCGCACGGACGGCATCACGTTTGTTGGCGCAACCAACTTCGCCGTCGGTTACGAGGCCATGGGCCGCGGCGAATATTGGGGCTCCATCTATCAGTCCCCAGTTGACGACGCAGAAGCTGCTTTGAAGACAGCGATCGATCTTCTGAATGGCGAAGAGCTGCCGTTCCTGAACTACTTCGACACGCCGAAGATCACGCAGGACAACATGGGCGATTACACGAAGCCTGTATTCTAATCCAATCCTGACTGTATGCGCGGGGCAGACACCTGTCCCGCGCATCACTTTTCCAAAAAATTCTAAACGGGGAGGGCACCATGAGGCGTGTTTCGGGTCGATCCTGTATTGTCACAGGAGCTGCACAAGGTATCGGGCGTGCCATCGGTGAGGCGCTTTTGGATGAAGGCGCTGACGTGTGTTTTGCAGATATCAATGCGGAAAGATTGTACGATGTCGTAGCTGCGAATACTGAACGCGCCGCCAGTGCTGGCGCAAAGATCACCCACTTCCCTGTTGATGTCACCAGCCGAGATCAAGTCCGCGCCATGATTGACCACGCTGTGTCGGTTTTCGGAAAGCTAGACGTCAAATTCAACAATGCCGGCGTGAATCGCCCAATGAACTTTCTTGATGTGACGGAAGAAAACTGGAAGTTCATCATGGATATCAACGGCCTTGGTGTGCTGATCGGCACACAAGAGGCTGCCCGTCAGATGATTGCACAAGGCCACGGCGGCAAGATTATCAACACAGCATCGATCGCCAGCCGTCAGGGGTACGACAACGTCGCCCCGTACTGCGCGAGCAAATGGGCTGTCGTATCTTTGACCCAATCGGGCGCGCGTGATTTGGCCAAGCACGACATCACCGTGACGGGATTTGCCCCCGGTGTCGTCGCGACAGAAATGTGGGACCAAGTTGATCGCGACTTGCTTGAGATTGGCGCGTCCGAACGCCCCGGCCAAGCCATGGAAGAATTCTCGACCGATATTCTAAGGGGCCGAGTAGCCACGCCGGATGATATAACCGGAACCACTACGTTTTTGGCGTCAAAAGACAGTGACTACATGACGGGCCAAATCATCATGATCGACGGAGGCATGACGCTAATCTAGCGTTACGCATCAACCCCATAGGGGCGTCTGCTAAGGTAGGCGAAAGGGAGGACCAATGGCAGGAATGTCAAAAGCACAAGTTGGCGGAATTTTAGCGCGGCAAGGCATCTTGATCGCCTTCGCGCTGTTCATCATCGGCTTCACGCTGGCCAATGGAAAATTTCTAAGCGTCGATAACGTGCTGAGTGTCGTGCGCTCATCCGCTATTTTAGGCGTCATGGCGCTGGGGGTCACGTTTGTGGTCATCAGTGGTAATCTGGACTTGTCCGTCGGGTCGATGATGTCGTTCTCCACCATCGTGGTGCTGGATCTTCATGACAAAGTCGGGCCCGCACTGGCTATTCCACTTATGTTCGCCATGACCATCGCGTTGGGGGCGCTGATTGGGTTTCTTGTTGGCTATCTCAAGCTCAATTCGCTCATTGTCACGCTGGGAATGTTATCGGCCATCCACGGCCTGACGCTGACCTATTCTGGTGGTAAGAACATGGATATCGTCGACAAAGAGGGCACTTGGTTCAGTGTTTTCGGGCAAGGTACGGCGCTGGGTATTCCTGTGCCGATCATTATTTTCCTATTGGTGGCCGCCTTCTTAGGACTCATTTTGGCGAAGACCCCATTTGGACGCAAAGTCTATGCGGTGGGTGGAAACGGTACGGCGGCGACGTTCTCGGGCATCCCGCGCGCGCGCACTGTCTTTTGTTGCTACATCATCTCTGCGACCTGCGTGGCGACAGCTGGGCTGATCCAAGCGAGTCGCTCGATGGGGTCACAAAACACCGTGGGGCAGGGGTTAGAACTGGACGTATTGGCGGCCGTTATACTTGGCGGCGCTTCCCTGCTGGGTGGGTCCGGCACGATCTTCAAGACACTCATTGGGGTGTTGATCCTTGGATTTATCCAAAATGGTCTGCTCCTCGTGGGGCTGCAATTCTACGTCCAATTCGTTGTGACGTGGGTAATTATCATCCTTGCAGTTTGGCTCGATATTGCAGCCAAGCGCGGCAAGTTCTGGTCAACGATCGCTTAGGGGGCGGGAAACATGCAAGCTGGAAAACTCTCATCCTATTTAAGCAAAGGGGCCATTTGGGGCTTTATTGTGCTCGAACTCGCCTTCTTTTCGGTGGCCGGGGAATTCCTGTCGATCTCGGATAAGGCGTTCATGGATCTCGACAACATGCTGTTGCTGTTAAAGCAATCAGCTCCAATCGGCATCATTGCGATTGGCATGACGGTTATTATGATCAACGGCAACATCGACTTAAGCGTTGGGGCGATTTTTGCCCTTTCAGGGATCATACTGCTAGATTCCATGACATGGCCGATCTTTGCAAGCCTTGGCGATTGGGTGATCCTTGTGTCATGGTTGCTTGCACTGCTGACAGGTATCGCTCTGGGGTTCATCAACGGGCTGATCGTCTGGAAAACTGGCGTTGATGCCTTTATCGTGACGCTGGGTTCCATGCTCGGGTATCGTGGATTGGTGTTCATGTATAATGGAGAAAATCCCACATCTCACCTGAACTGGACACTGGTCGATTTCGCGGAACTGCAGTTTCTTGGGCTGCACACGGCGACGTGGTTCTTGTTGGTCGTTACTGCCATTATCTGGTTCATCATGACCCGTACAGTGCATGGTCGAAACGCTTATGCAATTGGCGACAATCGCGAGGCTGCGGTGAACGCCGGAATCCGCGTTGGGCCCCATATGCTAATAAATTTTATGATCATCGGCTTTTTGGCCGCTCTGTCCGCGGTAGTGTTTTATTCCGAAAGCGGATCCGTAAATCCGAACGATGGTCAGCTTTATGAACTCTGGGTTATCACAGCCGTTGTCCTTGGGGGCACCAAGCTGACGGGGGGCGCGGGGTCGATCATTTCGACTTTCGGCGGTGTCATTGCGATTCAACTTTTACGCAAAGGTTTGGGCCACATTGGCGCGGACACATCGACTGTGAATCTTGTGATTGGGATTATCCTGATCGCAGTGCTGATCCTTGACCGCCAGCTAAACGCCAAAGGCAAAGAGGAGTTGAAAATATGATCGATCAAATTCCAGCCAAAGCCCCTGTTCTGCGTCTCGAAGGGGTCGTCAAAACCTTTCCTGGTGTGCGCGCCCTTGATGGTGTGTCTTTTGACGTTATGCCCGGTGAAGTGCACGCCCTGATGGGCGAAAACGGTGCCGGAAAGTCGACGTTGATGAAAGTCCTTGGCGGCATCTATCAACCCGACGAAGGCAAGATAATCGTCAACGAAGCGGCCGCTGTTATGGCCTCACCGATGGAGGCAAAAGAGAAGGGTATATTGTTCATTCACCAAGAGCTCAGCCTCGCGCAAGAATTGTCTGTGGCCGAGAATGTTTATCTGGGTGAGTTACCTTTGAAACGCTTTGGCCGTGTCGATTGGCAAACACTGTATGCAAAAACGGATGAAATCCTTGCTCGCCTCAACGTTGGGTTTAATGCCAAGACCATTGTTGGCAGCCTATCGATTGCCAATCAACAGATGGTCGAAATTGCGCGCGCTCTGACTGTCGACGCGAAGGCTGTCATCTTTGACGAACCCACGGCGTCGCTGACAGACGCTGAAAAGGTCGTACTGTTTGATGTGATCGCCGATCTTAAATCTCAAGGTGTTGGGATCATCTACATCTCGCATCGGATGGAGGAGATTTTCAAGATTACCGACCGCATCAGCGTGCTGCGCGATGGCCAATATACTGGAACTGCAATCACTGCTGAAACCAACGAAGATAAGATCACGCAGATGATGATCGGTCGTAAGCTGGACCTGTCGCGCAATGCCAGCCATCATGAGTTGGGTGACGTCGCGCTGGAAGTCCGCGGGCTGTCGTGTGGCGACCTGTTTCAAGATATCAGCTTTGAGGTTCGGCGCGGTGAAGTCGTGGGGTTTTATGGTCTTGTTGGCGCAGGACGCACCGAAATCGCGGAAACGCTGTTCGGCTTGCGCGACCCAAGTGCGGGCAAGATCCTTCTGAACGGCGAGGAAACACGGATCACCTCACCAATTGACGCGATTTCACATGGTATTTCTTTGGTGCCCGAAGACCGAAAAGGGCAGGGCCTCGTTTTGGGCATGAACTGTCGCGACAACATGACGTTGCCACAGGTCGATAAACTTAAATCTAGTCTGTTCGTCGCGCCGGGCAAAGAAAACGCGATTTTTGATAAATACAAAGACCGTCTCGACATCCGCACACCGGGTTGGAAGCAGACGGTCGGTAACTTATCAGGTGGTAACCAACAAAAGATTGTAATTGGCAAATGGTTGTCGATGCATCCAGACGTATTGATTGTTGACGAACCAACGCGTGGCATCGATGTCGGATCGAAATCCGAGATCCACAACCTGATCCGCGAACTGGCCGCGCAAGGCTATGCAGTCATCGTCATCAGTTCGGAGATGCCAGAAGTTTTGCACGTAGCGGATCGCATCATCGCCATGTATTCGGGCCGCATCATGCGCACGTTTACGTCTGATGAAGTGACCGAAGACAACCTTATCCAGGCCATTTCTGGAATCGCCAACGATAAGGTCGCGTGATGCATGTTGGCTTTGCAGGCCTTGGGCGAATGGGTGCACATATGGCATGCAATCTGTCTAAGGCTGGCCATGATCTGACGCTTTGGAACCGCTCTGGTGACAAGGCTGTAACACTCGCTGCACAGATTGGTGCGCAGGTTGCAACGACCCCGCGGGCTTTGTCTGACAAATGCGATGTGGTGATCACTATGCTGGCGGATGATGCGTCATCCAAGGCCGTCCATTTGGGGCCAGTTGGTTTGTTTTCGGGCACCCGCGCAAGAACCTATATTGAGATGGGCACGATGAGTCCTGATCATATAAACGCCCTCGCGCAATCCGCACCAAACGGTTTGCAGGTGATTGATGCACCGGTTTCGGGTGCAACGCAGGCGGCGCAGGACGGCCAGTTGTTGATCATGGCAGGGTGTTCTGAAAAAGCGGGCGTGCGATTGACGCCACTGTTTGTCGCTATGGGAAAACAAACGATTTACCTTGGTGACATCGGCGCTGGATCTGTCATGAAACTCGCTGTGAATTCCCTCATCCATGGTCTTAACCAAACCATGGCTGAGGCGATGACATTGGCCGAGGCCGCGGGCATTGCACCAAACGCGGCCTTTGATGTCATTGAAGCCAGTGCCGCATGTGCGCCGATGTTGAAGTACCGCCGGCCAATCTATCTGGACGAGGCGGCGCATGGTGTAACATTTACGGTCGCGCTGGCCCGCAAGGACATGGATGTGACAGCCCGCTTGGCCAAATCGCTCGGCGCGGACATGCCGCAAGGACTTGAGACTTTGAACCAATTGCAACGCGCCGAGGCGGATGGATTTGCCGACCGCGATATGGCGTCGATGCTGAATTACATGCGAAAGGAACGCACATGAAAGCTGCATTATTTGTCGGTGGCTGGGAAGGTCATACGCCCACGCATTTCGCTGATTGGTACGAAGCGTTATTGATCGAAAACGGGTTTGAAGTGGATGTTTATGACACGCTCACCCCGCTTGAAAACCCCGATGCAATGACCGACGTGGATCTGGTTACGCCGATCTGGTCATCCGCGCGATCTGGCCATCAAGAAGAGTTTGGCAACATGACCAAGTTGCAAGAAGAAGGGTTGCTAAAACTCATCGCAAACGGGTGCGGTATTGCGGGCTGGCATGGCCATATGGGCGATGCGTTTCGCGACCGTCCAACCTACCATTTCTTGATTGGCGGACAATTCGTGGCGCACCCCCCGGGGTGGCCGGACAACTTACAGCCTGTTGAGGATTACGTTGATTACGATGTCACTATTTGCAAACCAGACGACCCGATCGTGCAAGGTATTCGCAGTTTCCGGCTGAAGACAGAACAGTATTATATGCTGGTCGATCCCTCCAACGACGTGTTGGCAACGACGACATTTTCAGGTGATCATCTGTGGTGGATCGAGGGCACAGTCATTCCTGTCGTGTGGAAACGACGCTGGGACAAAGGGCGGGTGTTCTACTGTTCCATCGGGCACGAACTGAATGATCTGAAAGTGCCGCAAGTGACCGAAATAATTCGTCGTGGCGCAATTTGGGCGGCCAGATAAGGAGACTGAAATGGATGAGCTTACAATTGTGGCGGTGATCAAGTTGAACCCTGAGAAACACGTCGAACTCAAGCACGCTGTGAGAAGCTGTTGAAGGTTTGATAACGACCCCTAGACGGTGACCCATTGCCGAGACGCGTTAGATGCGTGCATCGCTTCTACTGTTTTTTGCACCTCATAAGCTTCGCGAAAATCTGGACCCGCCTTCGTCCCGCCTGCGTGCGCGATCAGAAGCTCAGCAACCTCAATGACCTTGAGGTCGTTAAATCCAAGATGATGGCCAGGGGCAGGACAAAAGTTGCCATAGGGTGGATGCTCTGGGCCTGCCTCAATTCGAGTATAGCCACTTCGGCCTCGCCTATTGGAATACAATTGCAATTCGTTCATCCGTTCTTGGCTGAAGGCAAGTGCACCTTTGGTGCCAGTGATCTCCCAGGATAGGTCCATGGTACGCGCTGTGGCCGCCCAATTCGCCTCTAGACTGCCGGCCACACCGTTTTCAAAATGGATCAATGCGTGTGTCATGTCATCCACCAGCACAGGGGTACGTTCAGCGCTGTTGGGGTGTGTCGGACGGGTCGCGTGAAGGGTTTGGCAATCCGCTTGAACTTGAGTAATGGGCCCGATCAAGTAACGTGCCATCGAGATGATATGGCTGCCTATGTCAGCCACTGCACCGCCACCTTGCGGGTCTGTTCGAAATGAGTGAGGCGCGTCTGGGTCAGACATATAGTTTTCGGCATGCCGTCCACGGAATCCTGTGATCTCTCCAATTTCGCCGCTGGCAATTATCTCTCGTGCGAGTCCTATCATCGGATTCCGCAGGAAGTTGAACCCAACAAGATTAACAACGCCAGCGGCTTCAGCGGCTTGTGTCATATCAAGCGCTATCGCTGCCGTCGTTGACAGGGGTTTCTCGCAATACACGGTCTTGCCAGCCGCGATCGCCGCATGGGCAATCGGGGAATGCATCACGTTTGGAGCCGTGATTGCAACGATGTCCACGCTTTCATCCGCAATCAAGGATTTCCAGTCACCGGTGCCGCGTTCAAACCCAAGAGATCCGGCGGCTTGTTGGGCCAACTCTGGTGTCGCATCCGCGAGAACCCTCAGCGCTGGTTCCACCTCTATATCGAACAGTCCCGAAACCGCCCGGAATGCGTTTGCGTGGCAACACCCCATGAAACCCGACCCAACAAGACCAATTCCAACCAGTGGCTTCCCCATTTTTTCACACCTTATACTTTGTTTTTCTCACCTTTTCATAATGGAATTCTTCATCGCACTCTGCGACTGGCATTCTGTCCAAATCTGACATTTTGGCTCTTCAGGCCACTCTCAATTTCAGGCAAAGTTGGGCAAAATGGCGGAGGAAGATAATGTCACAGGCTGTGTATGATTACATCGTGATTGGTGCGGGCTCTGCTGGCTGTGCTGTGGCCGGACGGTTAGGTGAAGCCGGTTATTCCGTCTTATTGCTCGAAGCGGGGGGCAAAGATCGCAATCCTTTTATTCATATTCCGCTTGGCTACTCGATGCTCTACGCGAACCCTTCGGTAAACTGGTGTTACGAAAGTTCACCGGAACCGCATCTGAACAACAGACGACTGTTCCAACCGCGCGGCAAGGTATTAGGAGGAACTGGCGCGATTAATGGCATGATATACATGCGCGGTCAGCCTGAAGACTTCGACGGCTGGCAAGCTGCGGGATGCACAGGCTGGGGTTGGGATGATATCTTGCCATATTTTAAGTCCTGTGAGGACCAAGAGCGTGGGGCCGACGCCCATCATGGGGTAGGTGGTCCAGTTGCCGTTTCGGACATTCGTCAAGAACATGCGTTGGGTGAAGCGTTCCATTCAGCGTCCGAAGCACTTGGCATTCCTCGCAACGATGACTTTAACGGGCCAAATCAAGAAGGCACCGGTTATGTTCAGACCACAACAAAGAATGGCCGCCGATGGAGTACAGCGTCCGGTTACCTGCGCGGGCCTGCCAAGGAACACATCGACTTGAAGCTTAACGCTATGGTTGATGGGATTGAATTGGACGGCAAACATGCAACCGGGGTGCGCTGGACCGATAAGTCTGGCACCCACAAAGCAACGGCCCGCCGCGAGATCATTCTCAGCGGAGGCACGTTCAACTCTCCCCAGTTACTGCAAATTTCGGGTATCGGGCCTGAGGCACTATTGAAACAACACGGGATAGAAGTGCTGCATGAGCTTCCCGGCGTCGGCGAAAACTTACAGGACCATTTTGGGATTGGTGCCGAATATCGCTCGACCGGTCATCCCACAGTCAATGACCTGTACAACAATAAGCTCAAGGGCGGCTTGCAATTGTTACGCTACCTGCTGTTCCGTACGGGCCCCTTTGCTGATAATGGCAACTATTCCAATACCTTTATCTGCTCTGGCCCGGAAATTGAGCGACCGGACATGATGGTTACTTTCATGGCGTGGTGCACCGACGAGCAATTGAAGCCACACCCATTCTCTGGCTTCACAGTTCTGGCCGAACATATGAGGCCCAGTTCACGGGGACATGTACGCATCACTGGGCCGCGCCCTACAGATCAACCCGAGATTCAGTTCAATTTTTTTGCCGACGAAGCTGATCAGGCTGCTGCTTTGGCTGGTCTGAAATTCGGTCGTAAGATCGCCGAAACGCGCCCGCTGGCTGATTGTGTGGAATACGAACTTTCGCCGGGCAAAGAGATTCAGTCGGATCCTGAACTGCTGGATTATTGCCGGGCAAACGGGCTCTCTCTTCTGCATCCTGTAGGGACCTGCAAAATGGGCACAGGCCCCGATGCAGTTGTCGATCCCCGCCTGCGTGTCCACGGGATCAAAGGGCTGCGCGTCGCCGATGCCTCAATCATGCCGCGCATTGTGACGGGAAACACAAATGCCGCCGCGATCATGATCGGTGAAAAGGCCGCGGCCATGATAATTGAAGACGCAAAGGAACAGCCATGACACAGACACTTGGAGTTGCATTGCTGGGGACAGGGCGCATGGCCCATGTTTATGGCCCCAAGATAAACGCCCACCCGGGGCTGAAACTTGAGGTGATCTACAATCCCCGTATGTCCTCGGCGCAAAATGCTGTGGCACAGTATGGTGGTCGGCCTATGGACGATCTTGATACTGTTTTGGCCGATGCGAGTGTTGATGCGGTGGTAATAGCTACGCCAACCGATACGCATGTAGGCTATATCGAAAAAGTGGCTAAAGCGGGCAAACCTATCTACTGCGAAAAACCACTGGACCAGACGCTTGAACGGGTGGATCACGCAATGGCAACCCTGCGTGCCCATCCTGTACCTTTCATGCTGGGTTTCAATAGGCGCTTCGACCCTGACAACAGAGCGCTTCGAGATGCAGTCCAAAATGGCGAGATCGGGCAGATCAGTATGTTGATGAGCTGGAGTAGGGAACCTGCACCACCGCCAATCGAATATGTTCGCGCATCAGGGGGCTATTTTGTCGATGCGACGATACACGATATTGATCTTCTTTGCTGGATTGCGGGGGAGACGCCCGTCAAAGTGTCAGCCAGTGGATCATGTATGTTCGATCCGCAGATTGGGGCCGAGGGGGACTTGGACCTGACCATGACCACGCTCAAGATGCCTTCAGGGGCGCTGATGCACATCAATAATTCGCGCGCATGTGCTTACGGGTTCGACCAGCGGTTAGAAGCTTTTGGGAGCAAAGGAATGGTCCAGACAGCAAATCATCGGGATGACAACCTGGTGCGTTGGGACAGAAAGCGGACAGTCGCTCTTGAACCGTTAAAACACTTTTTCCTAGAGCGATATGATCAATCTTTCTATCATGCGCTTGATGAATTCCATAAGGCCATAATCTCGGGGAGAGCACCGTCGTCCAGTGCGCAAGACGGTCGAGCCGCGCTCGCTATTGCGTTGGCATGTGCGAGGTCTGCACGTGAAGGGCGGGTAATCGCCCCTGATTACTAAAATCGTAATTGCGCACCAAACAGGGGCAAACCCAGCCAAGGTGAGCCGTGGCCTTTGGCAGGTCTCCGTAAATTAAGGCGGGCGTCCGCATTGAGTTTAAGCGTGTCGCGCCGACGTTAATTTTATTCAGGTTTCATTGTCTCGATGCTAATGTCCCATGGCTCCCACGTATATAGCGAGGAGCCTAGTAACCCATTTAGGACTTCCAAATAGGAAAAGCGTCAGATTTGGATATTTATGACGTGGTTCGGCAAACTATGTTACCGTTAGACTAGGCAGATGCTGGGAGGAGAAAGATGACACGGGAGGAAATGTTGCGCATTTTGACGTTTGTCGACAAGACGCGTCAACTGTCCGAAAAGCGAACGGATCTTGCCGCGGTCGACCCTCGCTGGAACATCATTTCCTATGCGATGCGCAGGCACCTAGAAGGTAAGTTGCTGACCATGACGTCCGCTGCAATGGCGGCCGATGTGCCGTACGGTACTGCGATGCGCCGCATTGGCGAGCTGATTGAATCTGGTTATTTAATCAAGCGACCAAAGTCGAAGACGGGCAAATCATTTTCAATGCACCCGTCGCGCAAGATGATCGAAGAGGTCGAGAGTTATGCCATGCAACTTAAAGCCACAGTCGGAACCACGTTTGGGTTTAACACGAGCGGCGGTTCCATCGATGACTTTTACTTTGGTGGTTACTATATGGCGTCACGTATATTGCCCTACCCCAGCGCGATGCGAGTTGGGGTAGGGTACGACCACAAGATCCGTATCCTTAGCCCATCTGATCCGACCTTTAAAACGTTGAGTGACTTTTCTTCCAATCTTGATGAAATGTGCGGCTCGAACGTCGAAATTGTAAATTTGGCTCTGGATGAATTGCATCAAGAAATCATGACAAATGCGATGCGCACCAAATCGAAATACGACTTGGTTGCGATCGATTTGCCTTGGGTTGGCCAGTTGGCAGAGGAAGGCTCAATCACGCCTCTAGACCGATTTATGCAGGAGGATCGCTATAACCCATCGGATTTCCATAGCGGTGCCTACAAAGGATCTTCGTGGCGTGGTCTCCAGTATGGTTTGCCGATCCAACCAACGGCAGAGCTACTGTTTTGTCGCCAAGATCTGTTTGATAATGTCGGTTTATCCATCCCAAAGACTACAGATGATGTACTTTTCGCTGCGCGAATGTTGCACCGATCCGCTTTCGATTTGTCTGGTATCATGATGAATTTTGGACGTGGCACGCCGGTGGCACATACGTTCGTGCAAACCATGGCAGACTTTGGCCAGCCCGTGATCAGCCTTGCGCCGTTAGGGCCAGATTTTGATGTTGAGACGATCGAAGGCGAGCAATTCCGGCCGTCCATTGACAGCAAGGCAGGCCGCCAGACCGCAGAATTTCTGTGCGAACTGCTCCGTTATTCGCACCCCGAGAGCATGCGCAGTGACTGGGATAAGCGGATCAAAGTCTTTGCTAGTGGGCAGGCTGCCATGACCTACGGATGGAGTATTCGTGCAGGCTTAGTTGAATTGGACGATTCCTCGCCTGCTAAGGGAAATACAACTTATGCGGGCCATCCAACGGGTCGCGGCGCAAGTCCAGTTTCACCTATCGGGGGCTTTTCACTGGCTATGCCGGCAGGGTTGTCGTCGGATCAGCAGCGGCGGTCTTGGAAAGTCATGGAATACCTGACGCGTCCGGAAATGATGAAGTGGTACGTCCAAAACGGCAATATCACCAGTCCGCGCTTCTCAACGAATGCCGATCCAGAGGTACAGGCAATCAATCCCTTGATCGGGCAGATCGACGCTATGGAACGGCGAGGAGAATTGCAGACTTGGCCGCGCCCACCAATTCCCGAATTCAGCAGTATGCTGAGTATTCTAGGCGAAAAAATATTCCAAATGCTGCAAGGTGAACTTGGAATTTCAGACGCGCTGACCCAAGCACAAAATGATGTTGATCAGTTGATGCGGGATAATGGCCGATATTGAACTCTTCAGGCCGAACCTGACTGCCATAGACTCATTTTGGATTTCTCTTCAGTCGAACGTCGTACAGTTCCGAGCGCGCGTTTTTTACTGTTCCATCGGGCATGAGCTAGACGAGCTGAAGGTGCCGCAAGTGACCGAGATAATCCGCCGTGGCGCAATATGGGCGGCCAGTTAGGAGACTAAAATGAATGAGCTTACAATTGTGGCGGTGATCAAGGTGTACCCTGAGAAACACGCTGAACTCAAACCTTTGTTTGCTGAGATGATCGCGCAGACTTGCGTCGAGGATGGCTGTATCCGCTATGATTTGCATTGCGACAACCAAGACCCGTCGCGGTACGTGTTCTACGAAACTTGGGAGAACCGAGACTTTTGGCAGGCTCACATGGCCTCAGCACATGTAGTCGCATTTGGGGAAACAGCGGGGGATATGGTCGTTTCCGTGGAAATCTTTGAAATGTCGAAGGTCAATCCATGATGTCAATTTAAATTGAACTCTTCTCGTACGTAAAATGTGGCGTAGAAAGTGAGCATTGCCTTGATCCCACTGCCGTAGATCACTTGCAAATCCGTAATAAGGTGGTTCTAGTTTTTCGACCGGTTTGCAGCCTTGTTTACACGAACTAACTTTGCCTTGCCGCAACTGGGTAGGACATGCTAGCAATTTTCATTGCAACATTTAACTTGAGCGCGGTCTATCGAAAGAAAAATGGAAAAGCTGACATCTCCGCCCTTAAACTATGAAGAATTAGTCCGCGTGATCCATGATCGACATCCCGACATGAGCAAGACTTACCAAAAAATTGCGGAGTACATTACACAAAACCCCAATGATGTTGCCGTTCAGTCCGTCAATGCAATTGGCGCAAAGCATAGCATACATGCGTCCAGTTTCGTTCGCTTTGCACAATCTTTGGGCTACAATGGCTTCAAAGATTTACAAGCCATATTTCGCAAACGCCTCTCCACTGCTGCCCCTGGCTTTGAAGCAAGAATTCAGGCTCTCGAAGACGACTTAGGTAAAGCATCAGAAGATGGACCTCTCGGCCAGCTGCGCGACTTAATTGTTCGTGACATTGCTTCCTTGGAGGAGCTTATTCAAAATATTTCAAGCGATGACCTATTGAAGGCAGCTGAGTTAATGGAGGCGGCTGAGACAATTTATCTTGTTGGTCAGCTCCGTTCAACGCCTGTCGTTGAGCTGCTCCGTTATGTGCTAACAATGCTTGGAAAAAAGGCAGTCATACTTGATCCAGGCGGAGGTCTGGCGACTCATATGTCAAGAACGATCGTTGCCGGCGACATGCTAATAGCTGTGTCATTCCGCTTTTATGCAATTGAAGTTGTAAATATAGTCAATGAAGTTGCCAAAAGAGGTGTGCCTGTCGTTGCTATTTCAGATTCCACATTGTCACCGATAGCCAATTTTGCTGAAGTCTTGTTCGCTGTGCCAGAGCATGAGTACACTTTTTCGCGATCCTTAGCTGCGCCAATGTGCTTGGCGCAGGCCCTCACTCTGGCATTGGCAAGCAGGCTACAAGAACAAACTAGCACCCCTCGTATTCCTACTGTGACGCAATATTAATTGATTGTGAGACGTCTGACGAGCAAATTCAATCTACCAAGTTACCGTCTGACGTCAGCGCCTATCACCGGGCCGTGATCTGGTGTACGGAATCCCGCTTAAAGTCGTCACAATAGATGGTTTCAGTCGCTAAGTTTCTTGTTTTCTTGAAAAGTAGCTTTAGCGAAAACAATTGTGCCGTGAGGGACACGAACTGCTTGAATTCCGAGGTGCCTGTTTGGATAACTGGGCTCTGCGGATCATGTGGGCCGTCTCAGCTCAAGGCTTCGTTTCCACTGCACAACGAAACGCCCTGAACCGAGCATTGGTCGCTTTACCCGCTTAATAAAGCGGCCATCCTGTTCATCAATGTTTTTGCGATGTTTGGACTGAACGATACTGACGAGTCGACCAGTATCTGTGATATTTATGGGCGATATTTAACTTTTCAAACCTGCCAAACTGGCGCCGCTTTTATTGATGGGAATTCAATCTGCAACGCTGTTTGTGCCAACGGCTCGTTTGAAAGGCCTTCGCGCGGCGGCGGAAACACGGCGTTCAGAAAGAGCGCATAAAATCAAGGGTTTGCTAGATTCGATCAATCGCGCAGTACAAGTGGTCTAACTTTCCGTGAACCCTTGGATGGGTTTTCTTTGGAATTAGTCGTCACGGTCGGAGCCCAATTAACCGCGAAAACTTTACGGCAGAACCCCAGTGTTGGTCGTTTGAGATCGGTCAGTGCTTCGATTCTGGGCGATTCACTTATGATGACAGGCACCGACGTCGAACATTGATAGATGAGTGCCCTATCAAAATTCGACCCACTTGCTCTCAGCGTTTGATTTTAAGGTGGCGGCGCAGAACTCTACACCCCTGAGCCCCGCCAGCACATCAGGGTAGTCTAGTAGGTCTGCAGGCAAATCCCTACCGTCTTGCTTTGCTTCGACAGCGATACCCAGCTCCAAGTAAAGGTTTGCCCAGGCATCAGTTAAGGCTTCTGGGTGGCCGCGCGGCATTCGTAAAAATCGTTCTGCCTCGTCGAACATTCCTGCTCCATGCCCACGAGACAGGATTTGGGCAGGGGCCTCGACGGGGAAGTATTTCAAGTATTCAGGATCTTCCTGCATCCAATCCAGCGTCGCCTGAGTTCCAATCACCCGAAGCCGTAGTCCGCAATGGCTGCCGGGTACGCATTGACTGACCATCAGCGTGCCTGGAACTCCGCCTGAAAATCTAAGATTCATGAAGGCGGTATCTTCGAGAATTTTGGGCTGACCGGTGACATGAAACTCAGCACGTACAGCTTCAATCTCAAGTCCGCTGACAAACGTTGCGAGGTGTTCAGCATGGGTGCCAATGTCGCCCACTGTGAAGACGTTGCCGTTGTTTTTAGCATCTAGCCGCCATGGCACTTCGTCGCCCTGATCCGTTATATCCATTGCCCATTCCTGGAAATACTCAACATGAATCTGACGGATTTGTCCTAACGTGCCCCGTGCGACCATAGCTTTTGCCTGACGGATCATTGCATGACTGGCGTATGCATAGGTTACACCAAAAACCAATCCGGTTTCATGTTGCTTGGCGACCAACGCTTTGGAATCTTCTACCGTTGTCGTGAGTGGCTTGTCCGAGATGATGTTGATGCCAGCATCCATGAATGCCAACGCTATCGGGGCGTGAAGGGCGTTAGGTGTAACAATGGCGACCGCATCGATGCCATCTGGTCGGGCAGCCTCTGCTTTGGCCATTTCTCGATAGTCACTATAAATTCTATCTTTAGCCAATTGCCAGTCACGGCCAGATGCGAGGGCACGCTTTGGATTCGAAGACAAAGCTCCGGCGACGATATCCCAACGATTGGACAGGCGCGCTCCGTTGGCATGTATTTGACCAATGAGCGCGCCTTGTCCGCCGCCAACGAAGCCCAGTCTCATCTTGCGGGAGGAAGAGGGAAAACTGAGCATCATGACGGATCCTTTTGAGTTTCATTTGGGGTTACGTATTTTTGGGGCGATACGTTTAGTTTTAGCCGCAAGCGGGGTGTCCGGAGTTGCCAAGAGTATGAATGGACGGGAAATCTTCCCAGATGTCTCATGAAGTTTGATCACGAACCTTCAAGCTCCGCTCGAGCCCAACCATCACAGTGGTCAGAAAAATACGAGACAATATCTTCAATTGCCTCTTGATCGGTTATGGCGCGCGCCAACCAACTATGGGCTAGATCGCAGAAAAATTCACGGCCCACTGAAAATCCTTTGATCAAGCTGCGTTGAGGAAAATTTGCAAAACACAAACTTAATTCATTTTGTGATGCATCATTTGCTGAAATCAGTATCCCGCGTGTATGAGGATCATTTGACACTATTGCATCGCAGACTTCTTGCCATTGAGCTCTGGTCCTCATTGGCTCTAGCAGCCACAAGTCTGGGAAGATATCTGCATCGTAGACGCCCTGAATAGTTCTAGTGATAGATGGTGCTTCGAAATTGCCGTGACGCGGGTCGGCAATTTCGAGCATGAACTCAAGCTGTTCAGCGCGACTAACGGAAAAAACTTTTTTTAGTTGCGTAATCTGTTCAACCCAATTTTCCTCTTCCTTTATATTGAGGGCTTGGCATTGAACTTTGACTATGTGGTTCAGCGGCCATTCGACCAAGCCCTCAATGTTCTTACCAAGCGCAGAGTTGATTTCGATACTTCCAGGCTTCGTTGTTATGACTGACCTCGCAATCCATAGGTCCCTTCCGTAGGACTCGTCTACAGCGCCAGTGCCATGTGGGTCTTCGCAAAGAATACCAAACCCACTCTTGCCATTGGCACATTCAACGATTGCCGCTACGCATAGTTTTTCAAAAGCATCAATGCGCTCGGAGTCGCAATTCTCTTTTGCCACCAGTTGCGAGCGGCGATCAAATGCAAGCACGCGCAGCTCAGGCCAAATGCGTATTCGATCGCTTGCCCAACGTTTTTGTGTCGCATTGCGACTCTGGGTCACTCCACGTAACTGAATCTCAGATCTATGAATGTTTGAGGCTGAATCTAAGGTGACGCTATTCGGGGATGAACCAGAAGTATTTTCAGTGATATCGGGCAATCTGCAAATAGTCCTTTTGCTATGTATTCGGGAGGTGTTGGTCGATTGACCCGGTACCACTTTGGGGCGATTGTTTAGTGTCGAGGCAGCTCAGTTGGTTATGACCCAAACTTTCTCACGTGACGAAGTATGGATTGCTTCAACCAATGACTGAATTCGATACCCCGCTCGAAAATTAAACGGTTCCGGCGCCAAGCCTGCAATCGCTTCCGCATAGCCTTTGATCTCAATGGCTTTCAGATCGTTGAAGCCGATCTGGTGGCCAGGTGCGACGCAGAAGTCACCATAAGGTGCATGCGCTGGACTGGCTTCGATGCGGCGAAAACCACCGCGTCCAATTGCATCAGAGGTACTGAAGTAGTGCAGTTCGTTGAAGCGTTCTTGGCTAAAGTGTAGTGAGCCCTTGCTGCCATAGATTTCGAAGTCATGTTGCATGCTGCGGCCGGTTGCGACCCAGTTTGCTTCGATTGTGCCCGTGATGCCGGCCTCAAATTGCACAAACGCGTGACTGACGTCATCCACTTCGACTTTTCGGTCATTGCCCTGTGAGTCTTTTCTTACTGGGATCAGTGTGCGGCAATCACCCATGACTTGCGATATAGGTCCAAGAAGAAATTCTGCTGTTGCCAAGGCATGACTTCCAATGTCCGCAAGCGCCCCACCACCAACAGGATCATGTCGGAAGGTCCAGGCGCCATTGGGGTCGGCCATGTAGTCCTCTGCATGAACACCTCGATAGGAATAGATTTCACCCAGCTCTCCCGCTGCAATCATTTCGCGTGCAACATTGAGCATCGGGTTCATCAAATAGTTGAAGCCGACTTGGGTTTTAACACCTGCCGCTTCAGCCGCTTCGGCCATTTCGAGTGCATCTTTTGCCAATGGAGCCAGCGGCTTCTCGCAATAAACATGCTTCCCCGCGGCTATAGCGGCCAACGCCATTTCTTTGTGCAGTGCATTGGGGGCAGTAATATCAATAACTGAGATGTCTGGATCCTTGATTAGATCTCGCCAGTCATCGGTTGCACGGTTGAAGCCCAACGCTCTGCGCGCATTCTCAGCCTGCTCCATTGAAATGTCCGCAAGCATTTCCATTTCAAAGGAAATTGGAAGCTCAAATACCCTTGCAGCAGTGGCAAACCCAAAGCTATGGGTTTTGCCCATGAAGCCCGAGCCAATCAAACCAATTTTCATCTTCGTTTTCCTTGAGATTAGCCCAGTGTGGGCATGCTGAATTCACTTTGAGAACGTTGACCCGCAGGCCACCGCGTTGTCATTGTTTTGATATGGGCAGTATATTTGGTTCCAAAAAAGAAAGGGGCGCATCAGAGATGCCCCCCTCCAATAGTTTGGAAGGTGAGAAAGCTTAGACGGTACCGCCGAGCGAGCCTTCTAGGGAGGCCAGCTCTGCGCCGCCGGCCATCATGTCTTGCAGCTCTTCTGGCGTGATCTCGCCACGTTCTGCCGTGCCGAATGTTTTACCGCGGTTCAACACAGTAAAGCGGTCACCTACGGCCATCGCATGGCGCACGTTGTGCGTAATAAACACGACCGAGATGCCTTGCTTGCGCACCTTATCAACCGTCGCCAAAACATTGGCCGTTTGACGCACGCCTAGCGCTGATGTCGGTTCGTCCAAGATCAGCACTTTCGCGCCAAAATGCACCGCACGAGCAATCGCAACTGTCTGCCGCTCACCGCCCGACAGGGTGCCAACTGCTTGATCGGGACCCCGCAGGTTGATGCCCATTTTCTTCATCTCTGTCATGGTCACATCGTTGGCGTGCTCATGGTCAAAGAACGGCAGGCCCGCAACTTTTTTGGTAGGCTCGTTGCCCATAAAAAAGTTACGGCTGACCGACATCAACGGGATCATTGCAAGGTCTTGGTAAACCGTCGCAATACCCGCCGTGATCGCGTCACGAGGATCCGCGAAATTCATCGCCTGCCCTTCAAACTCGATCGTGCCTTTCGTAGGCTTATGTACCCCCGACATCGTTTTGATAAACGTCGACTTACCCGCGCCATTGTCACCCAAAAGACAGTGACATTCACCCGGAAAGAAATCGACAGTCACACCAGCCAGCGCGATGACAGAGCCAAAATGTTTCTCAATACCGCTCATACGAATAATTGGATCGGTCATATCATTTTTCTCCTGTGATCATACGTCGGATGTAAGTGTTCAAGATCACTGCAAGGAGTAGAATAACTCCAAGGAACACGCGGAACAGCGAGCTTTCAACTCCGGCGAAAAACAGACCCTGCTGCACCACACCGAAGATAAGCGCACCAAGTGCCGCGCCGATAACTGAACCGTATCCGCCAGTCAGGAGCGCACCACCGATAACCACCGAAATGATTGCTTCGAATTCTTTTAGAATTCCTCGATCCGCTCCGGCAGAGCCAAACTCCATCACCTGACAGGTGGCAAAGATAACAGCGCAAAACGCGGTGAACATGAACATCAGGATTTTGACACGGTTAACCGGAACACCGGTGTAACGGGCGGATTGAGCATCACCGCCAGCGGCAAAAATCCAGTTTCCGAACTTGGTGCGGGTCAGAAGGATATGTCCAAAAATAACCAGAGCAATCGCCCAAATAATCAGCATCGGGATACCATCGATAACCGGCTGCCCTTCGCGCGTGCCACGGGTAAAGACTTCGATCCAGCCGTTGTCGCCCATCCACTGGAACAGTCCTTTGAAAATTTTGCCTCCAAATAACGGTGCAAGCCAGTCGCCCGCGGCTTCTTCGCGCAATCCACCAATAATGGTTTTACGGGTAGTTGCGATGGCTGCGAAAATTGTGAGGCCCCGCAGGATGAAGAGGAATGCAAGAGTCACAATAAAACTGGGCAGTCCTGTTTTGACAACCAACCATCCGTTCAGTGCGCCAATAGCGATGCAAAGTATGAAGGTTAGAATGATTGCCAGCCACATCGGAAACCCGGCAGCGGTTGTCAGTAGCGCAATGGACATGCCAGCAAAACCGATCATAGACCCCACTGAAAGGTCAAACTCGCCTGCGATCATAAGCAGACAGGCGCCAACGGCAATGATCGTAAACTGCGCTGTTACAACAGACCAGTTCATCACACCGGCGGGTGAGAACATGCCGGAATCGGAGGCTATCAGCAGGAAAACGAGAAAAACTAAAATTGTGCCACAAATGCCTCCCAACTCGGGGCGCATAAGTGATTTGCGGAAACTCGATATTTCCTTGACCCGTTCGTCATCATCGATGGGGGGCGAAGTTTCTGACATCTTGGTACCTTTCTTGCGAAAAAAAAATGGGCGGCCAAATGCATGACCGCCCATTTGTTAAGACTTTAGCGGAACTCGCCTGCCATACCGGCAACAGCATCAATCGTATCTTTGGTAACAAAACCAGGACCCGAGTTGATGTTGTGCGGCACCAGAAGGCCATACCGATTGTAGTTAGTCAGCAGAACAATCGGCAGGTAGCCTTGGAAGAAGGGCTGTTGGTCAATGGCCCACGCAATGATGTCTTCCTTGATTCCCGCCGCGATTTCAGCGCTCAGGTCAAACGTGCCAAAATAGATATCGCCGGCCATGCCGTTCTCTTTCAGCGCATTGATGGTCGGCGCTGCGGAAGTCGGCCCAAGCGTCAGGACAGCTCCAGTATCCGGGTTCGCGGAAAGAAAAGCGAGAACCTTGTTCTTGATCTCCGCCGGGTCTTGTCCGGAATCGATCATCTGGTTGCCTAGATCAGCGCCGATGGCATCGGCAAATCCCTGACACCGCTCAACGGATGCGGCATTGGTGATATAGTGGTTCACGCATAAGAAGGATTCAACGCCTTCACCGGCTGCGCGCTTACCCGCAGCGTGGCCTGCATCGTATTCTGGCTGGCCAATGTGCATCAGCGCGCCCATGGCAGCGGATTGCTCGCCCGTACCGGAGTTCACTGTGATAACAGGAATGCCTTGATCGACAGCATCACGGACTGGGCCGGAAAGCGCATCGAAATCAGCAATACTAAGGACAATTCCGTCTGGTCCAGAGGCTACTGCCTGTTCTACAATACGTGCCATGTCGGCAATATCGCCGGTTGGTGGATTGCGATACTCAACTGTTACGCCCATCTGCGTTTCCGCAATGCCAAGCGACGTTTTGATGGTGTTCCACCAACTGTCAGAGTCTGGTGCGTGGCTGATGAACACATATCGCTCGCCGTCAGCAAATGCAGGGCTTGCCACAGTTGAAAGGGCAAGGACCGAAGCCGTTGCTACAGATTTAAGTAAATTTTTCAATTTTTTCCTCCCAGGAAAATAGGCTACCTTCTTTGTCTTTCCGCAGAAGGCGCTGGCGGCCGTTAAAGGTTTGACACGTAATGTCAAAACCGAATTTCGTTGCTGTTGACGATCAAAGAGCCGTCAAGTGTTCCGCTAAAAAAGTTAAGGACGTTCTGGACAGAGACCATAGCCATGCGCTCAGCGCATTCGAACGACATGCCTGCGGAATGTGGGCTTAAGACAGCGATGTCGATGTCGGTGTAAACATGCCCTGTCTTAGGTGGTTCCTCTGGAAACACGTCGATACCAGCTCCAAGAAGGCGGTCTTGCTGTAGTGCTTCCGCCAAGGCCGCATCATCGATCAACCCACCACGCGCAGAGTTTAGAACGACTGCGTTAGGCTTGAGGCTCATGATTTCTTCCGCGCCGAGAATTGGCTGGCTCGCATTGGGGACATGCAGAGAAATAAAATCCGCCTGTTTAAGCCCAAGTGCTAAATCTATTCTGCGCGTGACCCCGCTCAACTCGACATCTAGTGGAAGGAACGGGTCAAAAACAGAAATCTTGATACCGAAGGCTGCCGCCATTCTGGCAAGGTGACGGCCGATACGCCCGTATCCGACAATCAGAAGTTCCTTGCCGTAAACTTCTTGCGCTTCAAGCGAGTTTCGATACCCCCATGGTCGGCCTCCGCGGCACGCCGCATCATAGCGTAGAATACGTTTCGCGGCCGCTAGTAGGAGCGTCATTGTGTGCTCGGCCACTGCGCGGGAGTTCACGTCGCCAACGATAGCAAGTGGAATATTGCGGGCATTTAAGGCGTCTATATCGACGGCATCATACCCTACACCATGCCGTGAAACAATTTTGAGGTTCTTAGCATTTGCAATTGTAGTGGCACTCATTGGTTGAGTTCGGATGACAAGGCCATCAGCTTTTGCGATAAGTGGTGCGTAGCTTTCCTCCGAAATGTCCTCGACGTAATCGTAGGTCACACCCTCAGCCTGACTGAGCAATGCAACACCGCTGGGGTGTAGTTTTCCTGCGACAAGAACATGAGGCATTAGTAGCCACCCTTGTCTGCGGCCTGCACAACACGCCGTTGATCTAGGAGCGCGCGGGTTTTTCCGATACTGTCGGAAGCAGCCGCGCTCAGCAACCTTGTGTCCCCGGAGATCGTTGTAAGATCGAAGCCCCATTCAATTGCCCTCGCAGCATACTCTGGTGTCCCACAATGGATACATGCACGAATTTTGGCAGATTTAGCCGCTTTAAGAATGCGTTTGATTCGATCAATCATCTGCGGTTCTTCGCGATCAAAACCCGGCCGTAGTTCTCCATTTGTGGTGCTGAGCGTTAGATCAGCTGGTCCTATATAAACCGCGTCAAGGCCAGGCGTCGCAGCGATTAAATCCAGATTGGACATTGCCTCTGATGTTTCGATCATAGCGATTGCTAACATTTCATCGTTTGCCTCTTCAGCATAGCCAGCACCCGCAGCAAAATTCACACGTGTTGGACCAAAACTACGCGTGCCGCGCGGCGGATAACGCATGGCGGAAACAAATGCTTCTGCTTCAGCGCGGGTGTTGATCATCGGGCAAATTATACCGTAGGCGCCGGCGTCCATTGCTTTCATGATGATCCCGGGTTCATTCCATGGAACCCGCGCCATCAGGGTTTTCCCACTTGCCCGCATAGCTTGTAGCATTGGTAAGGTGGCGGCATAATCTAATGCGCCGTGCTGCATATCGATGGTTATACTGTCGTAGTCCTGAGCGGCCATTATTTCTGCGGTGAAGGGGTTACCGATAGACAGCCAGCCGTTGATCGCAGGCCTGTTTGCCGACCAAAGTTTTTTCACACCATTCTTAATCATAGGACCACCTGTGCGAGCTTCGTGTCCAAGTAGTCGTCGATCCCTTCAGATCCGCCTTCGCGACCAAGGCCGGAATAATTTGTCCCACCAAATGGGGCCTCTGCTGCCGCTAAGGCAAAGGAATTGATCCCCACCATACCGGCCTTCAGTTCAGCGATCGCGCGTCTTGCACGTCCAGCACTAGTGGTGAAAGCGTAGGCTGAAAGGCCCATGTCTGACGCATTCGCTCGTATAAGTGCGTCGTCATCTTCTGAAAAGCGGGTGATAGCGGCAATTGGCGCGAAATTTTCCTCAGCAAATACCCGTGAAGTATCTGAGACGTTTGATAGGACAGTGGGCTGCAAGAAATGCCCCGCATTGAATTGCGGCGGACGCTGTCCACCTGCGGCGAGGGTTGCACCCTCAGAAATTGCGCCAGAAATTGTAGCTTCAGCAGCTTCAAGCGAGCGGGCATTGATCAACGGACCCATCTGAACGTCTGGGTCTAGCCCATCGCCTAGAACTAAAGCATTCGCTCGGGCGGCCAACCCTTCGACAAAGGCATCGTGCAGGCTGTCATGGACAAAGATACGATCAGGCGTCACGCAGACCTGACCGCAATTTGCGAACTTCGTTGCCGCAGTTGCGTCAAGAGTTGCTTCGAGGTTGGCATCATCAAAGACGATCATAGGTGCGTTCCCACCCAACTCCATTGACACTTTCTTGACGGTATCGGCTGCATCCCGGATCATTTGCTGTCCGACGCGGGTCGAACCAGTCAAAGATACCTTGCGCACAGATTTTGCGGCCATGATTGGTACGTAGGTATTGGTGGTCGTACCGACCACAAGATTGATAACGCCGTCTGGCAGATTGCCTGCGCGAAGGCAGTCGACCAGCACCATCGCAACACCTGGCGTTTGCGAAGAGGGGCGCAGAACCACAGAGCACCCCGCGGCCAACGCCGGAGCAACTTTGCGGGCAATCAGAGCGGCCGGGAAATTCCACGCAGTAAAGGCTGCAACTACCCCAACCGGCTCGCGGTGCACCTCAAAACGGCCACCGGGAACACGGCTTTCGATTAGGCGGCCATAAATGCGGCGGGCTTCTTCTGCGTACCAGCGAAATTGTTCAGCGACCAAAACCCATTCACGGCCCGATTGCGCGATTGGTTTTCCGGTTTCAGTCGAGATCATTCTTGCGGCTTCGTCCGTGCGGCGGGTCAGTTCATCAGCTATCGCATGCAGTGCGTCGGCACGGCTGAAAGCTGGTGTATCTCTCCATGCGGCAAGACCAGCCTCTGCCGAAGTAATGGCAGCTTCAGTGTCCGCGATGGTGGCCGCTGGGGCCTCGCCTACGGGGTTTTCCGTGACGGGACTCAACACCGGCAAAGTAGCTCGATTAGCGGCAGAGCGCCACTTGCCGTCAATAAAAAGTCCAAACTTTTCGTACATATTTTCACCCAATCTGGTTAACATTGACCATGCGGCCCTCGCGCAGTGACAGGTATGCTGCCTCTGCGAGAATGAGCGCCTGCCGTCCATCCTCGAACCCGACGAGCGGCGGGGTTCCATTTTCGATCGCGTCCACAAATGCGTCGATCTCAGCCATGAAGGCATCGGAGTATCGCTCGATGAAGAAAAACTGATATGGTTCCGAGGCTTCCACAGCTGCTGCCGAGTATTTCCGACATTCATGCGGTTTTCGGTTGTCGCTTAGAACCATTCCTGTTGACCCCATAAGTTCGACCCGTTGATCATAACCGTAGGTCGCTGCGCGCGAGTTATTGATGTGAACTTGCTTGCCGCTTTCGGACCGCATGATGATCATGGCGGTATCGACCTCGTTAAGTTCCGCGCCAAGAGCAGGGTCAATCATCGCCCCTGCTATCGCGAACACGTTTTCAACGGGATCGCCATCGAGCATGAATCGCGCCAAGTCAAAGTCGTGGATCGTCATATCACGCAGCAACCCGCCCGCAGCTTCAAGGTAGGAGCGGGGAGGCAGACCAGGATCGCGAGACGTTATGATGACTTGATGCAAGTTACCGATTTCACCTGCGCGCATGGCATCTCTTGCGGCTTTGTGCCCTGGATCGAACCTTCGGTTGAAACCCAACTGGATTGGGACATTAGTACCCGCTATTGCAGCAGCGCAGCTATTTACACGCTCCAATTTCAGATCGATGGGTTTTTCACACAAGACCGGTTTGCCTGCGGCAACTGCCAGCTCGATGTAGTCGGAGTGGGTACCAGTTGCGGTCGCGACCAAAACTGCGTCGATTTCTTTCGACGCGAAAACCGCCTCGGCACTCTCCATTACTTTTGCACCATGAGCTTGCGCGGCAGCCTTTGCAGACGGTTCATAGATATCAAAAACAGCGGTGAGTTCGGCTCGCGGGTGGGCCGCGACATTGCTGGCGTGCATCTGTCCAATGCGTCCACATCCAAGTACAGCAATTCGCAACAAAAAGTGTCCCTCCAGTAGATTTGGCAATTTCTATCTCAACTTAGCAATACTTGTTGCAATCATTATTATTTGTCAATATCTATTTCACTAGAAGATAAGTCGTCACGACAAGGGAGAGAGAAATGTCCGCTCAAGAAACAATTCGTATGACCATGGCGCAGGCGTTGGTCCGGTACCTATGTAATCAATTTACCGAGATTGACGGAGAGCGCGTGCCGCTCTTTGCAGGGGTTTTTGCTATCTTTGGCCATGGCAACGTGACTTGTTTATCGGAAGCGCTTGAGAAAGTTCAGGATCAACTGCCTACCTGGCGCGGACAAAATGAGCAGGGAATGGCATTGGCTGGCATTGGTTATGCCAAGGCAATGCGCCGCCGGCAGCTGATGATTGCGACGAGCTCGGTAGGACCGGGAGCCACCAATATGGTTACTGCTGCGGGCGTAGCTCATGCCAATCGCCTTCCGATTCTACTTCTTGCTGGCGACACCTACGTGAACCGTTTGCCTGATCCAGTTTTACAACAAGTAGAGCACTTTACTGATCCGACGATTACCGTGAATGATTCCTTCAAGTGCGTCTCGCGCTATTGGGACCGCATCACACATCCGGCCCAGATCATAAGCTCGCTGCCGCAGGCGTTGGCCACGATGCTTGACCCCGCCGATTGTGGGCCCGCCTTTATCGGACTACCGCAGGACACACAGGAGCTTGCCTATGACTATCCGGCAGAATTTTTTGAAGAGCGAATCTGGATCATCCCGCGTGCGCGCGCGTCACGCGACCAGATTGCTGCCGCTGCGGCGCTACTGATGACAGCCAAAAAGCCGTTGATTATTTCGGGCGGAGGGGTGCGTTACTCGGGGGCGGAAGAGGCCATGGCGCGCTTTGCCCAAAGCCGCGGCATACCTTTTGCAGAAACAATCGCAGGCAAAGGTGCTGTGTGTCACGATCACCCGGCCTATGTTGGTGCCTTGGGGATTGAAGGAACGGATGCAGCAAAAGAGTTGGCCGAAGAGGCCGATGTGGTGATTGCCATTGGTACCCGCCTACAAGATTTCACCACCGGATCCTGGACCACCTTCGCGCATGATTCAAAGTTCGTCGCGATCAACGCAGCTCGATTTGATGCCGGAAAACATCGGGCACTTTCAGTGGTCGGCGACGCACTCGAATGCATTGAAGAGCTTGATGCCGCTTTGGGAGATTGGGTTGCCGACCCCGCGCTCATGCCACGCGCGCAGATTCTCTATGCTGATTGGAACCGGATGCTCGACGAATGCCAGGCTCCCACCGATGCTGCCGTACCCAGTTATTCGCAGGTTATCGCCGTGGTCAACCGGGCTGCGAAACCCCATGATACGATCATTACCGCCGCCGGAGGCCTTCCAGGCGAGACGGTTAAGAATTGGCGCGTCAAGCAGCCCAACACTTTTGACTGCGAGTTTGGGTTCAGTTGTATGGGGTATGAAATTTCTGCTGGTTGGGGCCATGCGATGGCCAAGGGAAACACTGGTACGCCCATCGTCATGGTTGGCGATGGCACTTATATGTTGATGAATTCAGACATTTATTCGTCGGTTCTTTCAGGTCACAAGATGATTGTAATCGTTTGCGATAACGGCGGTTTTGCAGTTATCAATCGCCTACAAACTGGCAAGGGTGTGCCTGGATTTAATAATCTGCTCAAGGATTGCCGCATCGAAAATCGCAATGATCCACGCCACGTCGATTTTGCCAAACACGCCGAAGCGATGGGAGCCTACGCAAAGCATTGCGATAACTTGGCTGATCTAGAGGCTGCAATGAGCTGGGCTCAAGAGACGGATCGTACGACTGTCTTGACCATTGCATCTGATGCATACGCTTGGACCCCAGGGGGGGCAGACTGGTACGTTGGTGTCCCAGAGATATCAGATAGGGACACTGTGAATGCCGCCCGTGCTGATCAAGAAGAGCTTCGTTCAAAACAACGTAGAGGAATCTAAAATGCTCAAAGCAAAATTGGGTATTGCGCCCATTGCATGGTGGAATGACGACCTCGCAGAATTGTCTGATGATGTAAGCCTTGAGGAGTGCCTTCGGCAAGCCTCGATGGCGGGCTTCACGGGCATGGAAACTGGTCGCCGGTTTCCAATGGACCCTAAAGCGCTCGGGCCCGTTCTTGAACAATTTGGTGTTAGTGTCTGCGGTGGTTGGTTTTCTGGCTTATTGCTGAATGGCGATATCGAAGAGGAAAAGGACCGGATTGCCGAGCAGTTGGATCTATTTAAGGTGATGAATGCGCCTTGTATTGTCTATGGCGAGACGGCGGGGACCATTCAAGGTGATAGGGGCGCTCCACTGTCCAGCAAGCTTCGTCTCGACGAAGAGCAGATCAAGACTTATGGCCGTAAAATGACCAAGTTTGCGGAATGGTGCATGGATCAGGGTATGCCGTTATCCTACCACCATCATATGGCGGCGCCGATCGAAACCGAGGCTGAACTAGACTTACTGATGAAACATTCTGGTGATGCACTTCCTCTTTTGTTTGATGCTGGGCATATGGCGTTTGCGGGTGGCGATGTTTTGCGGGTGATCGACAATCACCATACTCGGATCAACCATGTTCACGTTAAGGATATACGGCAAACCGTCATCGACGGGCTTGATCGCAATCGTGATAGTTTTCTTGATGCGGTGGTCCGGGGCGCTTTCACGGTACCAGGAGATGGTTCCCTTGATTTTGCGATGATCGTCAAGCGGCTGGCCGCATGTGGCTACGAAGGCTGGTTCGTGGTGGAGGCTGAACAAGATCCAGTAACAAACCCGCCGTATGAGATGGCCAAAGTCGGACACCAAGAACTGCTGCGAGTTATGGACGCTGCGGGTTATCAGATCATCGCTGGTTCTTGACCGATCGTAATTTGAATTGGCGGAACGGAAAGGGATTTCGGCCTTAAGTTGAATGACACTTTTGGACCTCATGGTTTCGGGGTGGCTTGGATGCAGTCGTTCTACTGGGCCTCAAAAAAGACGATGTTGCTGGTGCTCTCGGTCTTTGGTGAAATATTATTGACAATAAACCTTGCAATAATTTTTGTTTAGCAATTAATCTATCTAAATGACATTGGGGGGGGTGCCTGATCGGCGCGTGATTCCATATGGACGGGATATGAAAATGAACAGGTTGGATACCAAGATTGCAGTTGTAAGCGGAGGCACTCAGGGCCTTGGAGCGGCAATCGCACGACAGTTTGCTGAGTGCGGTGCGGCTGGAGTGGTTACCTGTGGCCGCAGCGAAAAGAAAGGGCATGACCTCGCTGAGGCAATCACCAAAGATACTGGTGTGCCGGTGCATTTTGTAACTGCGGACCTCGAAAAGGTGAGTGATTGTCGAAATATCATATTGGAAGCAGACAAGGTTTTTGGCCGGGTCGACATATTGGTTAACGCAGCGGGCCTTACGGATAGGGGTAACCTATTGAACACGTCAGAACAGTTATTTGACAGCATGTTTGCAATCAATACACGCGCACCTTTCTTTCTGATGCAGGACACGGCAAAACTCATGATCCGGGACGGGCTAAAAGGCACGATCGTCAATATTGGATCGGCTTCGGCTTTGGCGGGTCAGCCGTTTATCGCGCCCTATTGCGCCTCCAAAGGCGCACTAGCGACGCTGACAAGAAATTCTGGCTATGCTTTGATGCGCAACCAGATCCGAGTCAATCAGCTGAATATTGGGTGGATGGCATCTGATGGGGAGGATCGCATCCAGCGTGAATACCATGGTGCTGACCCAGACTGGCTAAAGAAGGTAGCGGCAGCGCAACCTTTTGGACGTTTGATTGACCCCAATGAGGTCGCCAGATCGGTTGCTTTTTTAGCCTCGGATGACAGCGGTATGATGACTGGAGCCGTCATCCACTACGACCAATCCGTTTGGGGCGGGTATTCATTTGCACCACCCAGCCCAGATGAACCACTGGCAGAGTAAACCTGCGTCACGTGAAATTTATCCAAAGGCATTCTACTTGGGGAACATCGGTCAATAGCTTGTTGCAGAAACCTGCACGGAAGGAATGTTGAATGAAAGATAGAGTATATTTTGAAGCTAACGATTATGATCTTCAGGCCTTTGCCGAGATCACTAGCCGTCAGCTTAAACCTGAGGACGTTCCTTTGGCAGCGGAAATCAGCAAAAACGTGCCCATCTATGACATCCAAGCCCTACGCTCTTCCTTGGCTGATCCCTCGCTGCGGCAGGCGCTTAAGGGAGAATGGGCGCATGTGTTGGGGCAAAGCTCAGGGGTTTTGGTCCTGCGCGGGGCCTACGAGGACACGGCCACCATCGATGCGGCCAGCAAGGTGTTTGACGCGATTATCCAGAAAGAGCGCGGACGCGAAGGCGGCGCGGATCATTTTGCTGCTACGGGCGCGAATGACAGAATATGGAACTCGCTTCAGAAACTTTGTGAAGAGGCACCAGAAACTTTTGCGGTTTATTTCGGGAATGACGCGATTGCCGCGGCCTGCGAGGCATGGTTGGGGGTCGGGTATCAGATGAACACGCAGGTGAACCTGGTTCGCCCAGGTGGGCAGGCACAGGCAGTGCATCGTGACTATCACCTCGGGTTTCAAACCGGAGAGGCGGCACAATGTTTCCCCGCGCATGTTCATGATCTGTCGGGTACATTAATTCTTCAAGGAGCAGTGGCGCATTGCGACATGCCGGTGGAAAGTGGGCCGACGAAACTGCTGCCATTCTCACAGTTGTTTCGACCGGGCTATCTGACATATCGGCATCCGGACTTTGTGGCGTATTTCGAGGAGTATTGTATTCAGCTACCACTGGCCAAAGGCGACGCGGTATTCTTCAACCCCGCCTTGTACCACGGCGCGGGCGAGAACTGCAGTGCCGACATCCACCGCATGGCGAACCTGATGCAGGTTTCTTCGCCGTTTGGCCGCGCCATGGAAGCGGCGGACCGTGATGGCATGTGCCGCAAACTCTACCCAGTAGTCCAAGGGCTTCTTGCGAGTGGTGGATTGGATGAGGTTAGCAAACACGCGGCCATTGCCTCTTGTGCTGAGGGTTACTCTTTCCCGACCAACCTCGACAAGGATCCGCCCGTCGGTGGGTTAGCACCAGAAACACAGGCGGCTTTGTTTGAGCGAGCATTGTCAGAAGAGATGACGCCTGACCAGTTCAACGCCGTTCTGGATGCACATGGGGCACGGCGCAGTGCTTGATGGCTGAACACACTGAACCTCTCATGGGTCAATGCCGGAACGCGACCAAACGGATGCAGGTTCAGATATGTGGGGTCAGGATTTGTGAATAGATCAAAATTAACAGTACTATAGGCAACATCCTTCTCGTGTAGTACCAAACGTACAAAGCGATTGCAGACGCTGTAACGGTAACCGTACAGCGTAACTGCTTTTGACATTTTGCCGAGTTTCTTTGCCGTTACGAGGCATGATATCGGCGTTCCCAGACAGTTATAAAGGACTCAAAGCGGAGGTTCATTGTGGCAACCGCGAAAGCCCACTGTGCGGACATGGATGTCGTTCTAGATAATCGGAGTTTTCCAAGTTGTTTACCAAGCGCCTATCAGCAGGGTTGAAGCACCTCAGAGTACCTCTTTCAACAAATTCCGCGGGCATTCGGACAGCGCGTGCCTCGCAATTCTTGTCCTGAAGAACGTCTGTTAATAATTCAATCGAAGCGCGGACGATATTTTCGATGGGTTGCCGAATCGTCGTCAGGTTGAAGTTTTGCCAACCAGCAATCTTCATGTCATTAAATCCAATAATCCCAACATCGTTTGGAACGCCAATACCAGCTGAATTTAAGGCGCTCATAGCACCAATTGCAATAGCGTCGTCGCCACAAAAATAGGCCTCGCGCAGCGGCTTGTCCATTAATCTGCGCATCTCCGTTCGTCCGGCCTCATAGGAGTACGTGGATGCGAAACTGTAGGTCATCATGGCGTCGGAGGCGAAGTTAATGATTTCGGAAAACCCCGAAATTCGATCGATGGTTGAGGATGCCGTTCGCGGCCCGCCGAGAAAGCCGACGTTTTGATAACCCCGCTCAATGAGCTTCTGGGCCGCCATGCGACCACATTCAACATTGCCGATTCCAACGACATTGATTGATGGCACGGCTAATATACGGCCAAACGCGTGAACCACAGGAATGCCCGCGTTATGGAGCGCCTCTGGAAATTCGGAAGGCAGCGTCGACGAAGCGATGATCACGCCTTCTACTGAATATTGAGACAGCAACCTGAGTGACTTTTGCGGATCAACTTCATCAGACAGATTGATAAGAATTGGCAGAAGCCCATGCGCCTGAAGCCCACGTGAAAGAAGATCGAATACTTCTAAAAATGCTGGATTTTTGTAGTTGTCTGAAACCAGACCAACTAGCCCCGTTCTTCCGTTTCGTAGGCTGCCAGCAATTCTATTTGGCGTGTAACCGAGGACTTCGGCGGCGCGGCCAATCAGTTTTCGCTTCTCCTCTGAGACATATGCACCGGGTGTGAAGTTTCGTGACACTGCCGAACGAGAAACGCCCGCAGCCTTGGCAACATCACCTAAGGTGACCTGGTTCGTCGACTTACAAGACACGGGTACCAAAACATGCCAAGACGGTGCCGCCTAAACTTCCTTCAAGAACTGTCATTTCTTGACCATCTGCCATTATGTCCTGAAGCTTGTCCGTTGTGACTTCACTGCGCTTGGCTGTGTCAAGTGTCTTGCTGCGGTTGAGCACAGTCAAACGGCTGCCATTGGCCATTGCGGGGCGCACGTTGTGTGTAACAAACACAACAGCAATGCCTTTCTTACGTACTCTGTCGACGCATTCCATCTCAACGGTCATCTTGGGATTCCCTGTGTCGAGAGCAGAAACTCTCGGGGGTAGCCCACTATGGACGGTATCTATTGCTGCAATATTCATTTTTCTGGGTCGCGTCACTTTCGGGGTGTCGGGAATCTCTTTAGTCATTGCCTTGCTTCTCAAACTTGCCCAATTTTCTGTGCAGCTAGTATCGCGATAAAATCCAATATGGATATAAAGCCTAGGGCTCAAGGATGCGCAAATTGGCGATTGTTGAGGTGATCTAGATCACCAATGCAAATGTTCGCGCCTTGCTCAGTAAACGACCGGGCAGTTGCCTCTCCCATGTCGCGTGCGGGCCCTGTCAGAGGAAACTTGGTTGAGGCGGGTAGGGAGCGCATCTAGTTTCGTTGGATGAAAAAATGCAATCCATTTCGCTATTTCAGAACATCCCCCGCGATCATTCGTCTGGCCGTGTTGACGTATGTCCGGTTCCCGCTTTCGCTCCGGAATGTATGGGATCTTCTGGATGAACGCGGCATTGATATCAGCCACGAGACGGCCCGGTTTTGGTGGAACAGATTTGGCCCGATGTTTGCTGCCGAGATCCGGAAAATGCGCGCCCAGCAGTTCAGGGCGTGCTCGAACTGGCTATGGTATCTGGACGAGGTGTTTGTGAAGATTAGCTGTGAGACGAACTACCTGTGGCGGGCTGTGGATCACGAGGGCGAGGTGCTAGAGTCAATTGTCACGAAACGCCAAGATCGCAAAGCGGCACTGAAATTCCGTAAGAAATCAATGAGGCGTCACGGCAAACTGCAGATCATCGGCAACGCTGGTCGACAAGAAACGGGGCACCGGATGAACGGCTTTGTCACGTTAACACAAAAGACCCAATTGGGCCGTCACGACCCGAGACTACCCTCTGTACAAATACGACTGGACTTGCCTGCTGAACAGAGCGGTACTGTCGGTATCGACGCACTTTTTGAGGGTGCCCTATAC
>RCNE010000037.1_pt1 | contig 52345 bp, 49 predicted proteins | sample 2041361 | NCBI WGS metagenome assembly RCNE01 (sample SAMN09708229, study PRJNA481090) | Marine sediment metagenome, whole genome shotgun sequencing project. | reverse complement strand
ATATATTGAAACTGCTTTCTCTCAAATTTGATTTAAATTTTTGATAGCATTATAAATCAGGTATCTTTGATTTTAGAAATAGAGGAACATATTCAATTAATCCTGCAAAACGTAACCATAAGTAAAAATGAACAAGGAATTAGATCAATTAGCAGCCGATAACATAAGGGCATTGGCCATTTCAATGGTAGAAAAAGCGAATTCTGGACATCCGGGAGGACCCATGGGAGGAGCGGATTATATGCATATTTTGTATTCGGAATTTTTCAATTTTGACCCATCAGATATGCAATGGTCTTTTCGTGATCGTTTTTTTATGGATGCAGGTCATTTGTCTTCTTTGATGTATTCGCAGTATTATTTACTTGGGAATTATAAAAAGGAGGACGTTGCTAGTTTTAGACAATGGGGTTCTATCACACCCGGACATCCGGAGGTAGATGTGGCAAGGGGAATAGAAAATACTTCAGGTCCATTAGGACAAGGGCATACCATGGGAGTTGGTGCTGCGATAGCTGCTAAATTTCTACAAGCCCGTTTTGGCGATTGGATGAACCATAAGATTTATGGTTTCATTAGTGATGGTGGCGTACAGGAAGAGATTTCTCAAGGAGCAGGCAGAATAGCAGGACATCTAGGATTGAATAATTTTATTATGTTCTACGATTCTAATGATGTGCAATTATCTTCTAAAACGGCTGACGTTACCTCAGAGGATACCGCTATGAAATATGAAGCATGGGGATGGAAAGTGGTTACCATAGATGGTCACGACCATGAACAGATAAGGAAAGCACTTAAAGATGCCAATGCAGAAACAGAAAAACCTACACTGATTATTGGTGAAACCATAATGGGGAAAGGTTGCGTTACTGCAGATGGATCAATGTATGAAGGCTATACGGAACTTCATGGTAAACCCATTGGCGATACCGGTGCGGATTATGCTAAAACCATGGAAAACCTTGGTGCCGATGTTTCTAATCCTTTTAATATATATGGGAAAGTTGCCACTTTTTATGCCGATATCTTATCCAACAAAACCAAGGCGGCGGCAGAAAAGAAGAAAGAGATAGCGGCATGGAGAAGCTCTAATGGGACATTGGCTACCAAACTAGATACCTTCCTTTCCGGTAAATTACCAGAACTAGATTTTGGTTCCATTGCTCAAAAAGAAGGTTTGGCCACGAGAGCAGCCTCCTCGGCGGTGTTAGGCTACTTAGCGGATAATGTGGAGAATATGATTGTTTCTTCCGCAGATTTATCTAACAGTGATAAAACAGATGGTTTCTTAAAGAAAACCAAGATACTTAAAAAAGGAGATTTTTCCGGTGCTTTCTTGCAAGCGGGCGTAGCGGAATTGACGATGGCCGCGATAGCAAACGGGATTGCACTACACGGAGGTATTATTCCGGTGGTAGCTACATTCTTCGTATTTTCTGATTATATGAAACCTGCCATTCGTTTAAGCTGTATTCAAGAGCTTCCGGTGAAGTTTGTTTGGACTCATGATGCTTTTAGAGTAGGTGAGGACGGTCCTACACACCAGCCTGTAGAACAAGAAGCACAAATACGATTATTAGAAAAATTAAAGAATCATAGCCACGAACAAAGTTTTGTTGCTTTGCGGCCTGCAGATTCTATGGAAACCAATGTGGCTTGGAAAATGGCTATAGAAAACAGTAAGACGCCAACAGGACTAATTCTTTCTAGGCAGGGTATTAAAGATATTCCTGCGAAATCTGGCAATAGATATAAAGAAGCTTTAGGTGCAGAAAAAGGAGGGTATTTGGTACAAGAAGTTACTGATGCTGATGTGGTTTTAATCGCTAATGGTTCTGAAGTTGCTACTTTGGTAGAAGCGGCAAAGTTGTTAGAGAGCAAGGAAGGATTAAAAGTAAACATTGCTTCTATCCCATCAGAAGGTATTTTTAGACAGCAGTCCAAACAATACCAACATAAGGTAATTCCAACGAACAAACCTATTTTCGGACTTACAGCAGGCTTACCGGTTAACTTAGAAGGCTTGGCGGGACCAAATGGGAAAGTGTTTGGATTGGAGCATTTTGGCTACTCTGCACCAGCAAAAGTGTTGGACGAGAAATTCGGTTTTACCGGAGAACAGGTGTTTAAACAAGTGGTCGATTTTTTAAAATAACGAAACAATTTAAAACATAGCACATGAAATTTTTTATAGATACAGCAAATTTAGCAGATATAACAGAAGCCCAAGATATGGGTGTTTTGGACGGGGTAACCACTAATCCTTCCTTGATGGCGAAAGAAGGTATTACCGGAGCGGATAATATTATAGAGCACTACAAGAAAATATGTAGTGCCGTTGATGGTCATGTGAGCGCAGAGGTTATTTCTACCGATTTTAAAGGTATGGTTGCCGAAGGAGAAAAACTGGCAGCTCTTAACCCGCAAATTGTGGTTAAACTTCCTATGATTGCGGACGGTGTAAAAGCTTGTAAGTACTTTTCAGATAAAGGAATTAAGACCAACGTGACTCTCGTATTTTCTGCAGGTCAGGCATTATTGGCGGCTAAAGCTGGAGCAACTTATGTATCTCCATTTATTGGAAGGTTAGATGATATTTCAACCGATGGTTTAGGGCTTATCGCCGATATCCGATTGATTTATGACAACTACGGGTATGAAACCGAAATATTGGCAGCATCCGTACGTCACGTTATGCATATTATTGACTGTGCAAAAATTGGTGCAGACGTAATGACTGGACCTCTATCTGCCATCAAAGGCTTGTTAAAACATCCATTGACGGATAGTGGTTTAGCGAAATTCTTAGCGGATTATAAGAAAGGGAATTAAATAGCCCTCCTAAAGGTTCAAGTATAAAAAAATGCATCTGCCATAAATAGTGGTTAGATGCATTTTTTGGTTCTAAAAACACGAAATTTAACTTTAAAAGATTAAATAATTTAAACAAACAGAGAGATACAAAAAACCACTATCGCAGCAAAAACCCCTATTAGTAATGCGCCTCTAGTGTATAGTTTATACCCGGTTTTTACATTCATTCCGGTTAGCTGAGTCACTACCCAGAAAGAACTATCGTTGGCATGAGGAACAACCAAGCCACCTGCTCCAATAGCAATAACCACAAGTGCTTTTAGCATTTCGGAATCAAAACCCATACTCGTCATTAAAGGAGCCATGATGGAAGCAGTTGTAATTAAAGCAACGGTTGACGATCCTTGTGCGGTTTTAATAGCTGCACTCAATAAAAATGGAAGCCAAATACCTATGGTTATACCGTCAAACATATCAGCCATAGTATCTCCAATGCCTGAGTATTGAAGTATTTTTCCAAAAACACCACCAGCTCCCGTAATCAATAGGATAGTCGATGCGCTTTGTAGTGCTTTTCCTGTCCAGCCAGCTTCAGAAAGCATAGCTACATCAAATTTTTTAGGTAGGGTAAAAGCCAATAATAAGCCAATAATCAATGCGATTAACGGGGAACCTACAAAAGAGATGAGTTGTAATAAAAAACTACCTTCAAGCGCATCTTTTGCAAAAAACAGAACTAACGACTTACTTATGATTAATAAGATTGGTATGACAATGGGTAAAAAAGATTTGAAGGTACTTGGCGCTGTTTTTGTTTTTTCGATAATGTCTTCTTCAGTGAGTTCCGGATTAGGGTCTATGTAGGTTTTACTTGCTACTCTTTTAGCATAAATAATCGCAACAACTAGCGATAGGGCGCTCACAACAATCCCTAAAATCATGACCAAACCTATATCTGCATCCAAAATACCAGCTGCGGCAATAGGTCCTGGGGTTGGAGGCACCATTACATGGGTAAGCATTAGACCAAGAATTAAAGCAATACTAGTACCCGTAATAGATAATTTTGCTTTTTTTGATAGCGATTTGTTCAGGGGATTTAAAATAATAAAACCACTATCAGCAAAAACCGGAATAGAAACAATATAGCCAAGAATTCCCATAGCGGCATGTACGTTCTTTTTTCCAATGATGCGCAAAACTAGTTCCGCCATTTTATAAGCAGCTCCAGTTTGTTCTAAAAAAGCTCCTATTAAGACTCCAAGTAAGATGACTAATCCTATTTTGCCGAGCGTACCTCCAAATCCCTCTTCTATGGAGGTCAGTAGCAGCGATAATTCCATTCCACTGGTGATACCAAAGAATATAGATGCAGTCAACAGTGCTAAAAACGGATGAACATTCAATTTAGCGGTAAGCAGTACGATGATTAAAACACTTATGATCAATAGAACTAAAAGCATAATCTAAATTTTTGGTGTGTATCTAAATCTTGTTAGTTTAACCCATCAAATCCTATGGATGGAATATGTTTGTCATTTACTTTTCCGCCTAAAAGTCCAATAGCTTCCTTTACCGTTTTTACAGGTAGTTTACAGGTATTGTCCCTACAGACATAGATATATGTCTCGTCTTCCGCATACCTTCCTTCAAAAAGAGCAAGCTCGCTTTCGACCGTACTTCCTACCAATAAAATATTAGGAACGTATTGGTTACCCATTACTGCCACAAGATTTTTTGCCTTGTCACCTACAATCGCTACTTCATAAAAAGGATAGGTGGTTTGCAGTAGAAGGCTATTCCATTTGGCATAGGAATACGGAGTTTCCGAAGTAAATTTTATCATAGAAGTCAACATTGTTTTCGCTTTTTTCTGAGCAGTTTTATCATATTTTATATGGCCTAATAACAGTAGATTTTGCGCCATAATAGCATTAGGTGAGGGGATTACGCCGTCATCGGTCTTTATGATCTTAGCTATAAGCTCATTTCCTTGATTGTAGGTGTACATTCCAGAGGCAGGGTCATCGAATTTTTCTTGCGCAGTTTCGGTAAGTACTTCCGCTAATTCCAGAAATTCTATATCAAGTGATGCGCTGTACAGGTTCAACGCTGCATTGGCTAAAAGACTGTAATCTTCTAGGAATCCAGGTATATGTTTACTGTCTTTTTTATAGGAATGGCCAAGTTCGCCATTGGTGTATCCTTGTGAACGTAGCGTATGGAGTATGTCTGTTGCAGCATCTAAATAGGCCGGTGTTCCCAATGCTGTGTAAGCATCAACATATCCATTGATTAAGAGTGCATTCCAAGATATCAGTATCTTGTCATCGGTACGTGGTCGTACTCTTTTAGTTCTTGCCGTAAGTAATTTTTCGTGCCATTTAGACTTCAGGGTATACAGTTGGGAAAGCGGAATCGAGTGTTCATCTGAAAATGTGTCGTCATCCAAAGATTTGCTGAGTACATAGCTGTCGTCCTCCCATACATTTTCTTTTTGAATCGCATAGTATGCGGAAAATAGTGTAAAGTCCTCTTGTAAAATTTCTTTCAATTCTGTTTCCGTCCATACATAAAACTTCCCTTCCTTTCCCTCGCTTTGGGCGTCTAGCGCTGCATGGTATGCGCCTTCTGGATTTTTCATTTCCCGTTCTAAAAATGAAATCGTACCTAGGATTATATTTTTGTATTCCGGCTTATGGAATATCTTGTAGGCTTTGGCATAGAGACTTATAGCCTGCGCATTGTCGTAGAGCATTTTTTCAAAATGAGGGACTTTCCATTCGGCATCGGTACTGTATCGATAGAAACCGCCTGCCACGTGATCGTAAATACCACCCATGGCCATTTTGTCCAATGTTAGTTCCACTTGTTTTAAGGTTTCTGAATCATCGGCTAATAGGGCATAATCCATTAAAAAATCCAGATTTACAGGCAACATAAATTTCTCCTCCCGTTTATCTCCTCCCCAAACCGTATCCCAATTTGGTTTCCAGTGTTGCAAATTTTCGGTAAGCAATTCTTTATTTAATAGTTCAAAATCGGTTGAAGGAGATATGATGTTCATTTCCTGTACGCCTTCCGCTACCATATCTGAGTATTCTTCGGCTTTTTTAGGGTCTTCTTTATACAGTTTACTGATTTCTGTTAGTACTTGTTGCCATTGGTCTTTGGTGTGGTAGGTTCCGCCATACAAGGGTTTGCCATTGGGTAGGGTAATGACATTTAAAGGCCAGCCACCATTGCCTTGCATTAATTGCACGGCCGTCATATAAATTTGGTCTATATCTGGTCGTTCTTCACGATCTACTTTTATATTGATGAAGTTTTCGTTCATAAGATGAGCAATAGAGTCGTTTTCAAAAGTTTCTTCCTCCATTACATGGCACCAATGACAGGAAGAGTAGCCAATACTTACTAATACGAGTTTGTTCTTTTCTTTTGCTTCATCTAATGCGGCCTGACTCCAAGGACGCCAGTCTACCGGATTATGAGCATGTTGGAGTAAATACGGACTCGTTTCGTTTATTAGTGCATTTGTATATTGATGTTGCTCGCTAGCATTTTGGGAGGATTCCTTGCATGAGCCTATTATTAAAATACTGACCAGAAGGCTGAATATTTTAATTGAATTCTTTTTAAGCGGAACATTCATAGTAAAAGGTATTCTTTTTCAGATTGATAACGCTTAGGTAATAGGCAAAGCGTATTTAGTTCAGATAAAAATCAGAAAACTAAAGTACACATTTTAGAAAATAGGACGACAGGTTTTCTTGATAATTGGTATCTTTTCCATGTAAAATTCCGCATTATGAATCCGTTGAAATATCTCTTTGTAATAACGACCTTAATTTCTTTTGTTTCCTGCGGGGAAAAAGAAGCTAAAGTAGTGGATACCGAACACGGGAAACCCAATATTATTTACATTCTCGCTGATGATCTTGGGTATGGTGAGTTGGGGGTTTTTGGTCAAGAAAAGATTGAAACACCACATATAGATGCCTTGGCCAATCAGGGGATGTTATTTACCCAGCATTATACCAGTGCCCCCGTATGTGCCCCAGCTCGGTATATGTTTTTGACCGGTAAGCATTCTGGTAACGCGTATATTCGAGGAAATCATGAATGGCGAGAACGCGGTAATGTTTGGGATTATCGAGAGATGGCAAAAGATTCTACATTAGAGGGGCAGCATCCAATGCCCAAAGAAACTTTAACCCTTGGGCATCGGTTACAGAAAGCAGGGTATACCACAGGTATGGTCGGAAAATGGGGCTTAGGAGCACCACACACACATTCAATTCCCAACGATATGGGCTTCGATTTTTTCTATGGTTTTAACGGTCAACGCCAGGCACATACTTATTACCCTTTGCATTTATATAAGAATAGGAAACGCGTACGTCTAAAGAATGATACCATTGCTCCGCACACCTCTTTTTCTATGGAATTGGATTCCTTAGATCCTGCTAGTTATGCAAAATTTACACAGCCAGACTATGCGCCAGACCTTATGTTCAAAGAAATAAGCACTTTTGTAGCAGCTCAGAAAGAGAATCCATTCTTTCTATATTGGGCCACGCCAATTCCTCATGTAGCCATTCAAGCGCCTCAAAAATGGGTTGATTATTACATCGCAAAATTTGGGGACGAAGCGCCCTATTTGGCTAATAAAAAAGGCAATGGATATTTTCCACATAGGAACCCTAGGGCTGGGTATGCCGCTATGATTTCCTACTTAGATGAAAATATAGGTAAACTAGTGCAACAGCTTAAAGACCAAGGAATTTACGACAATACATTAATAGTGTTTACCTCGGATAACGGCCCTACTTTTGCGGGCGGGGTACAGCCAGAGTGGTTTAATAGTGCGGGTCCGTTTCAAGAAAATTTTGGAAAGGGTAAGGGGTTTGTTTACGAGGGCGGTATCCGGGTCCCCACATTTTTTACATGGCCTTCTAAAATTAAATCAGGTACAAAAAGCGACCTCCCATCTGCACATTATGATATGTTGGTCACGTTTGGCGCCATTGCAGGGTATGACGCTCCAGAAAATACTGATGGTATAAGTCTTTTACCCACTTTATTGGGTGAAACCAATCAAAAACAACATGAGTTTCTGTATTGGGAATTTCCCGAATATGGTGGGCAAATAGCTATTAGAATGGGTGATTGGAAAGTAGTTCGTCAACATTTAAAGGATACCCAAACCCCTACCTTAGAATTATACAATTTAGTCAAAGACCCCACAGAAAGCAATAATGTAGCTAGCGAACACCCAGACATTCTTAAAAAAGCAGCATCGATTTTTGAACAAGAACACACAAAATCTGAATTTGAACGCTTTCAGATTCCCCTATTGGAACAGGGTTTATTAAGTGAAACAAAGTAAATTTGAGTTTTAAATAGCAGTTCAATGAAATTAAATTTAATTAAAAAAATAATGTTCGTTGCCACCCTTTTGTTGATGCTGGTTTCCTGTAAAGAAGAGGAAAAAACAGTGGAGAAGGTAATCGAAAAACCGAAGGTGTTAGCACAGAAGCTGACACCAGTAGTGGTTAATCAACCGGAAAATACCACAGCTCCTGAAGGGATGGTTTGGGTGTCTGGGGCTACCTTTTTGCAAGGTGCCGTGCCACAGGACCAAATGGCCATGGACCACGAAAAACCAGCAATTGAAGTCGCCGTTGATGGCTTTTTTATGGATGTTACAGAGGTAACCAATGCCCAATTCGCAAAGTTTGTAAAAGAAACGGGTTACATGACTACATCTGAAAGAAAAATCGATTGGGAGGAAATGAAAAAGCAGGTTCCAGAAGGTACACCAAAACCCCATGATTCTATTTTACAGCCCGGATCATTAACCTTTAAAAAGACCAAAAGCTCGGTTGCTAATCTGTATGATTTTTCCCAATGGTGGAAATGGACCATCGGTGCAAGTTGGCAACATCCAAACGGACCCGAAAGCAGTATCAAAGGAAAAGATATGTATCCTGTGGTTCAGGTATCTTTCGAGGATGCTATGGCCTATTGCGAATGGGCAGGAAAACGTTTACCCACCGAAGCCGAATGGGAATTGGCAGCACGAGCAGGTAATTACAGCACGACCTATTTTTGGGGAGATGATGCTAACCTACTTAAGGAACAAGCAAACACATGGGAAGGCGAGTTTCCGGTAGCAAATACTAAAGTAGATGGTTTTGAACTAAGAGCACCCGTAAAAACCTATGCAGCAAATGCCTATGGATTATACGATATGGCCGGTAATGTTTGGGAATGGACTAGCGATTGGTATAATACCAATTACTATAAAGATGCAGCTGGCCAGAATCAGGTGAGACAGAATCCGAAAGGAGCAGGAACACCTTACACGGAAAATAATCCCTATGCGAAGGAAAAAATAATTAAAGGAGGCTCTTTTTTGTGCAGTGCTTCCTACTGCGCCAGTTATCGAGTTTCTGCCAAGATGGGTTCTAGTACAGATTCGTCTCTGGAACATACCGGATTTAGGACAGTTACTTCAGTTGATATGCTTAAGTAATCATATGGACTATCGGTTTTAATGAAATAGCTAAAAACTTTTAATAACTTGAGTGTAAGGTTTTGCTTCAAAATCCTACTTTTGTACTATATAATTTGATTGAAATTCAACACTATGTCTGATACGATAGAACGATTAAAAACATTAATAATAGGTTCAGGACCTGCGGGATATACCGCTGCCATTTACGCTGCAAGAGCAGATTTAAAACCTGTAATGTATACAGGAATGGAGCCTGGAGGACAACTTACGACGACTACCGAGGTGGATAACTTTCCAGGGTATCCTGATGGGATAGATGGGCCAACCATGATGGTGCAGTTACAGCAGCAAGCTGAGCGTTTTGGAACCGAAGTACGTATAGGTATGGTTACTGCCTGTGAATTGAGCACAGAAGTAGGTGGCATTCATAAAGTAACCGTAGACAATGGTAACGTCATAGAAGCGGAAACGATAATTATTTCTACGGGGGCAACTGCCAAGTACTTAGGGATTCCTAGTGAGCAAAAGCTCCGTGGCGGAGGTGTTTCCGCCTGTGCAGTTTGCGACGGTTTTTTCTATAAAAACCAAGATGTGGCCATTGTTGGAGCAGGGGATACCGCTGCCGAGGAAGCTTCCTATCTTGCCAATATTTGTAACAAGGTAACGATGCTGGTTAGAAAAGACCATATGAGAGCTTCAAAAGCAATGCAACATCGTGTGCATAGTCTTAAAAACATAGAGGTGCGTTACAATACGGAAGTAGATGAGGTACTTGGGGAACAAGTTGTAGAGGGTTTACGTATGCTAAACAACCAGACTGGAAAAAAAGAAGATATTGAAATTACGGGACTGTTTATTGCCATAGGCCATAAACCGAATACGGATATTTTCAAAGGACAATTAGATATGGATGAAACAGGTTACTTGATAACTAAAGGAAAATCTACCAAAACCAACCTTCCGGGGGTTTTTGCCTCCGGTGATGCTCAGGATAAAGAGTACCGACAAGCGGTTACAGCCGCAGGAACTGGTTGTATGGCAGCATTGGATGCTGAACGTTATTTAGCATCTATAGGTTCTGTTGAAGAAGCGATTGCAGATAATTATAATCTTTAGTCCAGTTATTCTAAACAAAAAAAACGGCGCTTAGCCGTTTTTTTTGTTTAGAATAACTATTTAATTAACTCGAATATAATTTTCCGAAAAAGTGCGATTGCCTTCTTCGTCCCAGCTAATTTGGCTGTATGTATCGTCCGACAGCATAAGTTCAAATGAAAATACCCGCATGGTATCCAAGGCTCTCATCATCTGATAATCTCCATATTCTATAGTTTCTATTAATTGGTTACCTTCTAATTTATAAGAACCGTACCCAAAGCGTCCAATAGTATCCTGTGGAGAATATCTTGACCACATAATTTTTCCACCGTTGTATATTTTTACTTGTCGGTAGTTTGTTTGTGGTAGCACCGTATCTGTAATTGCTACTCCATCATAATTATAAAAGCTTTGAAGCTCCCATGTGCCTTCTATGGAATGCATTGTGTCTGTTTTGTTAATAGAAAATTCTGTTGCCGAAACCAAAATCAACATTAAAAAGATTAGTCCTAGTAATTTTTTCATGGCGTTCTATATTATAGTGTTTATTAATACCATAAAAATTACAAAAATATAGTGAGATATTCATAAAAATTTAATATTAATTTTACTTAATACGTAAAATAAAATATAATTATTTTAAATATTCTCATTTACAACTTTAATCAGCTTTAGAATATCTTTTTTGGTGTGTGCCGCCGATAATACGATCCTACTCATAATATTGGCATTTTGGTTTGGATAGTTGAAATGGGTTACGATAATCTTATGTTGGAATAAGATTTCGGTCAGTTTTAGGTTTTTATAGGAAAATGTGGGATGTCCTTCCATGTAGGTGAAAACCTCTAATTGTTTGGTTTCTTCTAAGAATAGTCTAAGATTATCCTCTAAAAGAGTTCTTCGTTTTTGATAAATTTCTTGTGCATCGATTAACGTTGCTATGGCTGCGGGACTAGCGGGACTGGCTCCTCCAAAGAATGTAGCAGTTTCCATAGCCGACATGTCTGCTTTACTACCAAAAACCGCACCTGCCTGTATGCCGAATCCTTTACCCAAAGAACAGCACATAAATACTTGTTTTGCACCTAATTTTTGAAGGTTCTTATAAACCCCGTTTCCATTTTCTCCCACGACACCTATACCATGGGAATCATCTACAACCAGAATAATTTCGGATAAGGGTAAGCTTTTTAGTAACGTAAACTGGGGATAATTTATACCTGAAAAATCGATGCTGTCTAGAAATAGGACCGGAATTGAAGAATTCTTAGATGCTAAATGTTCGGTAATGCCCACATAAAGATTTGCATAGCGGTCATAGTTTTTTGCCTTCTTAGTAAATAGGGCGGAATGCGTGTTGGGCGCATAGAATAGTTTGTGTTTTTTATGTTCTAGGAACTGTGCTAAAAATTGACCTGCCAAGTAGCCGGAGGACATGGTAAGACAAGCCTCGCTTCCCACCAAATTTGCTAAATGCTGTTCTGCTTCTTGGAATATTGTAAAGCGAACGTTAGATTTTCGAGAAGCCCCATAGTTGGTGCCATAGCGTCTGAGGTTTTTGATAAAAATATCCTGAAAAGGTTTGAAATCTTGCAAACCTAAATAGGCGGTGCCTCCAAAATAGGTATACGTTGTGCTATCTATTTCAACGGTGCGGCCAGGAAAGGAATCTATAAAATGAGTCATTAAAAAAGTGATACTCCGGTTCCGGGAAGTTCAGGAAATACGACGGTACCATCTTCCAGAATACGCACACCCGTTGCAATATCTTCTTTGAGAAGCATGGCTCCATCCATATCTACATAATCCAATTGAGGAAGTAATTGTGCAATGGCAGAGATGCCTACGGTTGATTCTGTCATACAGCCCATCATCACTTTAAGACCAAGTTCCTTTCCTTTTTTAATCATGCGTAGGGCGGGGGTGAGTCCGCCACATTTGGTCAGTTTTATATTAATACCGTTAAAATGGAGTGCACATTTTTCGACATCGGTTTCTACAATACAACTTTCATCAGCTATTACAGGCAAGACACTATGGTGCATCACTATTTCCATGCCTTCCCAATCGTCAGCCTTTAAAGGTTGCTCCAAAAATTCCACACCTAAATCCTTCAACAAAGGTGCATTTTTGATAGTTTCGGCGGCCGTCCATGCACAGTTGGCATCGATACGAAATACGGCATCGGTATGTTTTCTAAGTTCACGTACGATAGCCACGTCATCATCCGTTCCCAGTTTTACTTTATAAATAGGCCATGGTATTTCTTGTATTTTTTTTACCATTTTTTCTATTGGGGCAATGCCTATAGTGTAGTTTGTGGTGGGGTAGTGGAGCGTGTTGGTGCCCCAAATTTCATATAAGGGTTTGTTCTTTAGTTTTCCATAGAGATCGTGTGCTGCAAGGTCTAGGGCGCAAATAGCGAAATTACTTAGTCCTTTAGAAACTAAAAATGCATGAAACACTTCGGGTGTGTTAAAATTATAATTCTCTATTATGGATAAGTTAGTTTCTATTTCGGCCATCATACTTTCCACGGTAATCTTATAATAAGGATTGGCGGTTGCCTCTCCATAACCGGTCTGTCCGTTGAGCGAAAGACCAATAATCAGACTATTTTGAAAATCATGGGATTCCCTGCTGATGCTAAAAGTATGCTTTAAGGGGAGAACGTATTTTTTTAGGCTTATTTTCATACCTTAAATATAAATATTAGCCAGATACTTTAAAACCAAAACCCAACGAATTTTTCGTTGGGTTTTGGTTTTGTTGTTAATCGATGAATAAATAGGACTAATACTTGTTAACATTGCCAGAAACCGATTTTTTCTTGGTTAATTCGGCATCGCCTGAGTAGGAAATATTTCCTCCACTGCTGGCATCTGCTGTCAATGACTTGGACACATTAATATTAATGTTTGCTCCACTGCTGGCCTCTGCTCTGCACTCAGTAGTCATTAAGTTTTTGGCTCTAATGTTAGCTCCACTACTCCCATCAACATACACTTCCATAGCTCTGCCAGAAATGTCAATATTAGCACCGCTACTGGCATCTATTTCTAATTTATCAGCGTTAGTCTCTGCATTTAGATGGGCACCACTGCTAGCATCTATAATAAGGGTACTTGCAGTGATTTTGTTTTGTGCGGTTAAGTGTGCGCCACTAGAGCTCAATAAACCAGTAACCTCAGGTAAGGAAACAAAGACTTTTTTGGTGGCGCGCCCAATGTTCTCTATGGCGTGTATCTTTAATTTTCCATTTTTTATTTCTGTTCCGATAAGGTCAATAATATTTTCATCGGCTTCTACGGATATACGGAAGTCGGCCGCTTGGGTTACATACACCTCAAGGCCTTCTGATGCATGTACCTCAGTAAAGTCTGCTGTGATTTCACGGTTTTCCTCTACGACTGTTCCGTTTCCTTTCTTCCCTGATCCAAAATCTCCTATGTTGATATCAAACCCACAGGAGGATAAAAATAGGGCTAAGGCTAATGCGATGCTAATTCTTACTAATGTTGTCATGATTGTTGTTTTTTTACCCTGTCCCGAAGTTTCCGGGTTTTCAAGGTCTGATTAATGATTAGTTAAATTCTTTTGCGGTATTTTACTTTGTTTCTATACCGTAAAACTCCCCATTTTTGAACGATACGGCCATTTAAACTTACCCAACCGTTTAATTAAGGTCTTGAGTTGTTAGAATGCTCATTATCATCCGCCTTTATCTTGATTCCGTTTTCATCCACCTTCATTTTAAACGATTCCCCATTATCCTTTACATCGATATCAATCCCATCTTCATTGATAATTATTTTGCCTTTTTCTCCATTGTCGTTGATATTAATATCAATGCCGTTTTCGTTGATTTGGATACGATTTTCGTCTGAATCTTCATCTTCCATATCCTCAGGGCAATCCAAACATACCAGCGTTCCATCGGATGTCATTTTCCAAGTATGGTCATTTAGTTCGTTCGAGGAACGATCAGTATCGGCGCGCATAACCCAACTTCGGCCTTCTCCATGATTATATTTTAAAATGGTACCTACCGGAACTAATACGTTTACCCGTATTTCTTGGTCATTAAACTTACTATCTCCACTTGCGGTTAAGTAGTTTTTAAGGTTCATAGTGTTTCCTTCTATCGCGTAATCATATGCAATAGCTTCTGCCGTTGCCTTTGCTTTTTTAAAGGAACCTCCGTTTGCCTCTTTCCGGACTTCCATACGGAAAATAGAATCCTTTGATTTTGATAATCGAAAGCGAACATCTTCGGAAACCAAAAGCTTTTCTCCGTTATCATCATGTGTAATAATCATATTACCCATGTGCATGACATTGTCTCTGTCGTAATCTGCGGTAATAAGATTAATCTGTAAGGTGTCCTTTGGATTTTCAAAATACAATTCACTTTCACTGGTAGTGCTGCCGGAATAGGCATGTGATGCCGCCTCACGGACTCCAAAAACGATGAGCATGATAACCGAGAGAAGCCACAACCCTAATAGACTGAACTTTGCGATACTACCAATGGATTTTAAATTACCTACCAGTATCTTAAGTCCTAAATAGAGTAAGAAGAAAAACGGTATTCCGATAGCAAAAAAGGCCAAAAGTGATACTACCCAGATAGGAAGATTACTAGAGTTTACCAGATGATAGAAATCTATTCCGGGAACGTGGAACATATCCAATATACCAACGGATAGTAGTCCAATGAATAAACCTATTAAGGTAGATGCACCAATAATAATAAGTAGGATACCAATAAACTTCCCAAATATCTTGAAGAAAAATAGAATAATATCTCCAAGTGTATCAAAAAAAGTTTTACCTCCTTTTTTGACGGTATCGCCCACTTTTTCATAGTCGACACTTTTTACGCGATCCGCAACGTCATCAAAACCCTCTTTTACTTTACGTTCTATATTGCTAATGTTTACATCCTGTCCACGCATATCCAATTTTTGAGCCGTGCTGCTCGCTTCGGGGATAAGAATCCAGAGCAGGCCATAGATCAATATGAATCCACCAGTAGACCCAATGGTTAATACTATCCAAAGAATACGAACCCAAAGTGGGTCTATGCCAATATAATGTGCCAAACCTGAGGAAACCCCAGCAACATATTTATGCTCCGTATCTCGGTATAATTTTTTGGACTTTTTAGTAGCATTGGCAGCGCTTCTGGCTTTTGGCTCATCTTCAAAAATATCCTCGTCTACCATATAATCTTCTGGCTGTCCCATAATGGCAATGACGGCATCGACTTCTTTCTCGGTAACGACCTGTCTTTCGTTATCTAATTTTTCATTGAATAGTTCCGCGATTCTTGCCTCTATATCGGCAAGTATTTCGTCGCTTCCTGGTGTATTGGCGAAGGATCGCTTTACCGATTCCAAATACCTTCGCATTTTGTTATACGCAATCTCATCTATATGAAAGAGCGTATTTGCTAGATTAATATTTACTGTCTTATTCATTTTTTGATGTTTTTATCCTGAACTTGTTTCAGGTTGTATTTTTAAGGTTGTCGATAATGCTATTTGTTCTTTGTTACCAAATTGGTCGCTTTTCGCAACTCATCCCAAGTAGTGTCCAGTTCTTTTAAAAACAGTTTTCCTGTTTCTGTAAGGGTGTAGTACTTACGCGGTGGTCCAGAAGTGGATTCCTCCCAACGGTAATTGAGAAGCCCCGCATTCTTTAACCGTGTTAATAGGGGATAAATGGTGCCTTCTACCACCAGCATTTTCGCGTCTTTTAGCGTAGCAAGTATTTCGGAGGCATACTTGTCTTCCCCGTTAAGGATGGACAAAATGCAATATTCCAAAACACCTTTTCGCATTTGCGCTTTTGTGTTTTCTACATTCATAATTTGTTTTTGCTTTGTATGCAGTCCCTTTTTACTGGGGGATTTTTTTAATTTTTCTGTAATCGTCTGCATGGTTAACTGTTCGTTTCTTACTGCTGAACTTGTTTTGGTATTGCTCTAAATAACTACTAAAACAAGTTCAGGTACCGTTTATTGATGAATAAACTCCAAAGGATCTGATGAGTATCCTGTTTAACTATTGTTTGTATTGATGATCATAACTTAATTCTCGTTTTACTTTCCATACTAAATTTTCTTTGACCCATACGTGAGTGAATTTCGCAATATCCCCTCGTTGGTATGAGTTGTCTTTATCTAATGATTCAAAGCGATGGATGCCGTGTTGAATAGCGCCGTAAAGCTCACCATTCTTATATAGCGGGTACACTGCTAAGCTGTTTGCAATTAAAATCCTTTTAGAAGGCTGCATTTCAGTTGTGATGCGTTGTGCACAATTTTCTTTCATCGGATTTAAAAAAGCATCTCTACCTTCCGTAAGACCGCCTTTATCATGGTAAAATTCAAAGTCTTCTGTAAAGATTTCTTCTAACACGTTGGTATTACAGGTGTTAAAAGCAGCATTAAATAGCAAGCTATCTTTTTGTGCCAATAACAGGTGCAATTCTGAATTTGCTTCCACCTGTCCAAAGGCCAAGCTGGCAAACAAAGCAACAATACTATATACTATGATTTTTAGTAAGGTTATCATTATTTAATAAATTTTATAGTTAATGGATATTCAAAAGTTTCTCCTTCGTTTGTTTTAATGGTAGCTAAAATGGTGTAGACGACATTTACCACAAATAAAGCTCCTTGTAATAGTCCTGATATTCCTAAAGGAAGTAACCAAGTTCCAAATTTGAAATCGTCACTATCAAAATGAATGTTCAAATTGTTATAATCATTTAGGCTATGAAGGCCAAAAAGGTTAAAGTCAAAGATGTTTGGAAAAAAACCGATAAAAAATGGGATGCTAATAATCCCTGCTATAATGGAATAAAGTAACAGGCTAATCTGAAAATTAAGTGCCTGCTTGCCATTATAGTCTACAAATTCATATTCTTTTTTATTGGCCGTCCATAAAACCAAAGGGATTATAAAATTTCCGAAAGGAAAAATGAATTTGGAGAAGGTGCTTGCATGGATAATAGCGGATAGGGTGCGCTCGTGTTTTGATAATGTTTCAGTCATGGCTCGTTGTGTGTTGATGATTGATGTGGGTTACTAGGTTTAGGCTATTTGTATTGAATACCTAATAACTTACTATGCAAATATATGGTTAAAAGAAGGTACTATGCAAAACAAAGTACTAAAAATTAACAATTAATTAACAATTGTAGATTCGATTATTTTGAATACTTTTATCAAAATATTAAGGGGAATGGCAGTAACTACGGGCAAATTAAACTTATTTACCTTTTTTAAATTACCTGCGGCATGGTGGTGCGGAGTTCGGTTAAAATCTATTGATAAAACGAAAGCTGTCGTCACTGTAACCCATGGTTGGCGCAACCAAAACCCGTTTAAATCTATGTTTTGGGCCGTGCAAGGTATGGCAGCTGAGCTTTCTACTGGTGTTCTAATGATAGACCAAATAGAAAATAGCGGACGTAAAATCTCCATGCTTGTAGCTAATAATAATGCTAATTTTTCCAAAAAAGCAACAGGCAGAATTATGTTTACGTGCGAGGATGGGCACGTAATAAAGAATGCGCTTGACAAAACTATTGAAACCGGCGAAGGTCAGACCATTTGGATGAAATCTATTGGGGTTAATGAAGATGGGGTAGTGGTGTCGACTTTTAATTTTGAGTGGACGCTTCGTTTAAAACAGTAGTTCAGGACTCTTTTAAATGTCTAGTTTTTGTTAGCAGAGTAAAAGCCTCACTAATGCTACTTTACGTTCAATAATTTTCCTAAGTATCGTTTTTTGCTCTGGGTTTATCAAAAAAAATTTTACCAGTACCTAGTTAGTCATTAAATTGCACCCAAAAAATAAGAGTTGCGTAAATACGCATGTGTTTTGTATTCGAACCCAAAAAAGTTATGAGAAAAATTTTGATTCCCTTTATGTTACTGCTTTTTGTTAATTGCTCTTCTGATGATAGTAAAAAAGATTTTGCCGAAGCAAACGAAAATGAAATTCTGGAGTATATAAGTGCCCAAGGTTTGGTAGCACAAAAAAGTGCTTCTGGATTGTATTATGTGATTAACAATGAAGGGTCAGCTAACAAACCGCTACCTAGTTCTAATGTGACTGTTGCTTATAGGGGTTATTTCACCGATGGTGAGGTTTTTGACGAAAGTAATGCTGACGGTATTTCTTTTAATTTGAACCAGGTAATTCCTGGTTGGACAGAAGGGCTTACCTATTTTGGTGAAGGCGGAAACGGTGTTTTGTTGATTCCTTCTCGTTTGGGTTATGGGGATAGCGGACGAGGAAGTATCCCTGGTGGTGCCGTTTTAATATTTAACGTAGCACTTAGGTCCATAAACTAATAACTAATAGAACTGTCTCTTTTTGTTGTTTTTACTTAAGCTTGATGACTTAGCGCTTGTTTTATCAGGTGGAATTTGAAGTAATCTCACGCAGCATTTTGTAGTGGGGTTTTCCTTTTCATGTTGTCTAGACTATTTGCTAGCGTCGTTAAACCCTAGTGTTATTATAAAATATGCTGTTTGTGACTCCGGTTAAAAGTGTCGTATAGTGATTTGGGATGTACAGGTTAGGCCTATAGAATTGCCGCTAGCTGTAACAAAATCGATTTTTTGTCAACTAATCTATAGTAGGCAATTAAGCACATGTCTGTCTTTACAGAAATCCCTGAATTCTCGGGGCAGCACAAGCACGGAAATAACCTAAAACAGTTACGTATTATGAACGCACACGAAATAGATTATCAGATTTACGGAGAAGAAATGCAATATGTAGAAATAGAGCTAGACCCACAAGAGGCTGTTGTTGCTGAAGCTGGAAGCTTTATGATGATGGATACAGATATTAAAATGGACACTATTTTTGGTGATGGTTCCAACCAAGATAGTAGTGTATTGGGTAAAATATTTTCTGCTGGCAAGCGCATGCTTACTGGAGAAAGTTTGTTTATGACCGCATTTTTAAATATCAGCCAAGGAAAAAAGAAAGTCAGTTTTGCATCTCCTTATCCCGGTAAAATACTGCCAATTGACCTATCAGAAAAGAATGGAAAATTTATCTGCCAGAAAGATGCTTTTCTTTGCGCTGCAAAAGGGGTGTCTATTGGTGTCGAATTTTCTAAAAAACTAGGAAGAGGGCTTTTTGGAGGTGAAGGGTTTATCATGCAAAAACTAGAAGGAGATGGTATGGCATTTGTTCATGCAGGTGGTACCCTTGCCAAAAAGCAATTGGAAGTAGGAGAAGTACTAAAAGTAGATACCGGTTGTATCGTAGGTTTTTCGCAAACGGTTGATTATGATATCGAGTTTGTTGGAGGAATCAAGAATACAGTTTTTGGTGGTGAGGGACTGTTCTTTGCAACACTAAGAGGCCCAGGTACTGTATACGTACAATCCTTACCTTTTAGCAGGCTGGCAGGCCGTGTTCTAGCCTCTATTCCGCGTGGTGGAAAAGATAAAGGAGAAGGAAGTCTTTTAGGTGGTTTGGGAGATATTATTGGTGGGGATAATAGGTTTTAGGACCACGCAATTACGAGTGATTTCTAACTATAGAGAACAAAAAACGTTGCAATCTGTTTGTACAGACCAAATACGTTTCTAATTAAATTATTTTCTTTTTTTCAAAAGGTTTTGTAGTCGCTAAAGGACTCCCCGAAAAGACTTTTTTTAAACATTTGTATTTCTTATTTTCACTTTATGAATTTCAAAAACCAAATCAATTTCCTTAAAGAACTGCAAAAGAATAATAACAAGGAATGGATGGATGCCAACCGAAAATGGTACATCGAAGTCCGTAATGATTTTATTGGATGGTTGGATGGGATGAATACGAAACTTGCAGCTTTGGATGACGCATATTACGATACACCAGGTAAAAAAGGCATTAACCGAATCAATAACAATTTAATGTTTCACCCCAACAAACCCATTTATAAAGACCATTTTGGTGGGGGATTGGATAAGCGTCCCAATACAGGTGATTTTTATATAGAAATTGGTATCGAACGCTGCATGTTTGCTGGCGGACTTTGGCGACCGGACCCTAAGCGCTTACGCAGCATTCGCGATGCAATTGACTATGATGGCCAAGAATTGAAGAAAATTCTAGATAAAAAATCTTTTAAACAAACCTTTGGCGGATTATGGGAAGATGTAAAGCTCACCAATTCCCCAAAAGGGTTTACAAAAAATCATCCGCATATCAACTTGCTACGAAACAAAACTTTTGCCGTGGCTACCGAGTTTTCAACTAAAGAAATTTTTGCAGCTGATTTTGAAAAAAAAGTCATAAAAGTCTATAAAGAAATGCTTCCTTTTAGACGCTATCTAAATCAGGCGGTTACAGTTTAGTTCTGGTAAGTACTCCCATTCATGTTATGTTGCTATTTGACAGATTCTTTAGTGCTCTATACTTGGTATAGTGGTCATTTCATTTGCTTCTTTTGTATAATCCACAGTATCGACTTTAAATCCAAAGAGATTAAAAAATTCGGTTGTATACCCTTCTAAATCCCCTATTTCAGGTAACGTTTCTGTTGTTGCCTGTTGCCATAATTCAGCAACTTGTTCTTGAACGCTTTCCTTCATTTCCCAATCATCAATACGTATTCTTCCTTCTTCGTCCGTTGGTATGTCGTCAAGGTATAATCGCTCACTAAAAAGTCGATGTATTTGCTCAATACATCCTTCTTGTAAACCTTCGGCCTTCATCACCTTATACAAAAGGGAAATGTATAACGGAATTACAGGAATAGCGGAACTTGATTGGGTTACCAGTGCCTTATTAACGGATACATATGCTTTTCCATTTATATCTTTAAGAGCATCCGTAATGGTAAAAGCCGTTTTTTCTAGGTCATCTTTTGCTCTACCAATGGTTCCTTTGCGATAAACGGGTTCTGTTAATTTAGGGCCAATATAAGAATAGGCAAGAGTCTTGAAATTATCAGATAGTAAATCCGCTTTCATCAATGCATTAATCCACAGTTGCCAATCATCACCTCCCATTACGGTAACCGTATTTTCAATATCTTCTGCGGTGCCGGGCTCAATTGTAATTTCCTTGACTTCTCCGGTATGAAAATCTACTGTTTTGTTGGTGTATGAATCTCCAATAGGTTTAAGTGTAGATTTGTACCGTATACCGCTCTCAGGGTGTGTTCTAACCGGAGAAGCGAGGCTATAAATAACCAAGTCTATCTGGCCTAGGTCTTGTTTGATTAGTTCTATCGTTTCTTTTTTGATTTCGTTTGAAAATGCATCTCCATTAATACTTTTGGCATACAAATTTTCTTTATGAGCTTCGGTTTCAAAGGCAGCCGTATTGTACCAGCCAGAAGAAGCTGTTTTGCCTACAGCTGGTGGTTTTTCAAAAAACACCCCAACAGTCGCCGCGTTACTCCCAAAAGCGCTTGTGATTCTAGACGCTAAACCAAAACCTGTAGATGCGCCAATGACCAACACTTTTTTAGGACCATCAACGGTTCCTTTCGATTTTATATATGCGATTTGATTTTTTACATTTTCCGCACAGCCAACTGGATGCGCCGTTGTACATATAAATCCGCGGGTTCTAGGTTCTATAATCATATAAAGTATTATTTTATTCAGGAGTTAACGATTGGTAATTTACGTTTTATAAATAGTATAAATTCTATATTTTGATTCGAAAATAAAGTATCAATTCAATTTGATTGATGCGGTTATCATTTAAACACTTAAATCCGGTCTTTCATGTCCTTATCCAAATGTACATGGGACGTTTGATATTTTCGTAACCCATGCGCTCCAAGTCTTAATCTACCCCACCGGATGTCAGTGCTATAATCCAATCGCCTCACATTTTGTAAAGCTCACGAACAAAGTAGTCTATTTTTATACCTTTACTATTAGATTTTGTTGGGATTAAATTCAAATTGGCGAATTTTTTTTATTGATGCTGCATCTCATTTTTTAAAGATATTTTCAGTTTGGTTTCGTTCAATGCCAGTGTTTTAAAAATAGTGATGAACTCTTCAATTCCTTCTTTACTTAGGTCTGTATTGGCAATAAGAAGTTTACCTATTTTAGTATCGGAATTAAAAAACATCAGTGTTGTTACAGCGGGGTCTCCACCGGAATGCCCGATTTGTCCCTTAGCTGATATTCCCATAAAAATGCCCATGTTGTATTCATCGTTATAGGTACTTTCACTTCTGTTTTTATGATTTTCATCGTTTAGATTCGGGGAGAACAATTCCTCATAACTTTCGCTACGCAGAAGTATGCCGTTTCCGCTATACCCAGAAATTAACTCGCTTAGGTATTTTCCTAAATCTTTTGAAGAGGTTATCAATCCACCATCCGGATAATTTACTAACTGATATGGAGCCAATTCTGTGTTTATTTCAGCATATAATTTCGTCTGTTTTGAAGCGTCAATATCTTCTGAAGACCAACCTGTATTTGACATACCCAGGGGTTTAAAAATATGTGTTTTGGTAAACGCATCGAAGGGTTCAGCTACTGCATATTGTAACACCAAAGCTGCCAGTCCGGCCCCAATATTTGAATATTCAAAAATTTCACCAGGTGTCTTTTTAATGAAGTTTCTCTTTTTATACCATTCCCCTTCGGTACTCAATATTTTTTGTAAAAAGGAAGAATAATCCATCATTTCATTAGGAGAACGAAAATTCTTGTTCACCTTAGCACCTGCATTGTTTTTTTCTCTCAAAATATATCCTTTACCTTCATATTGCGCTGCATCTTTTATACTCGAGGTATGTGATGCAAGCTGTCTGATAGTAATGGATTCCTTAGGAAAATATGGATTAACAACCTTAAAAGGCAAGTACTTGTTGATAGGGTCATCAAGTTTGAGTTTGCCCAATTCTTGTGCTTTTAATAATGACAAGCCAATAAAGGTCTTTGAAATTGAGGCTATGGTTTGAACTGTATTTGCCGTGTACTTCTTTTTTTGTTTTACATCTGCAAATCCAAATCCTTGAGTGAATAATGTAGTATCTGAATTTACGATGGCTACGGAAAACCCATTGATATGGCCTTGCTTAGAAATTTGCTCTAATTTCTCTGTCAGCTTTTCTGTAATCGAATCCTTTATTTGTGCACAAACCGCGTAACAACTCAGATTACACACCAATAATAGGATATACTTTTTCATTTATTAAAGTTGTGGTATAATCTGGTTATTTTAATTTATTTGACGCTGAAATCAATCGAGCACTTAAATCTGGGTCTTTCATATCGGTATCCAAAGGGAACATGGGCCTTTTTATATTTTCGTAACCTAAGCGTTCCAAGTCCTGATCCACGCCTCCAGGTGTTAAGGCCATAATCCAATCACCACGCATCTCATATAGCTCAGGAACCAAGTAGCCTATTTTTACGACTACAATATCAGACTCACGAGGATTTAAGTTTAAATCTGTAAAATCTGCTTCTTGGTGGTATGGTTTGCGTTTGTCGGTCACAATGACGCTGATACTTCCAATTTTCACTACAACTTCTACTTTAGCATCACGGTCACCCTCTCTAATGGCGGTAACGGTTCCTTCTAATTTGAGCGGAGGAGCAAAGCGGTCATCTACCTGAGCACCTGCCATGGCAGATACCTTTCCACCCACACCTACTTTTAATGCCGCGGCTATGAGTTCAGGTCCAGGAATAGACGCATAGATTAATGACGGTCCCGTCTCCGATTTAAATTCAGGTCGGTTCAATAGTTCCCTTAGTGTCCAAGTGACATCTCCAGCACCACCGGCGGTAGGGTTGTCACCCATATCACTAATCATATATGGTGTTGCTTCACTTTCTAGTGCCAGTTGCAGACTTTCATCCAAGGTGGCTACTGGAGCCACAAACTCAAATTCTTTGCGGACATCCCAATAAGCTTTTGCCAAATTTTCGGCCGCTTTGGTCACTTGTTTTTTGTCATCTCCCGTGACCATAACCACACCGTGGTTACGAGCTTCGTCTGCCCAAGGGTATCCCATCCAAATAGCGGCATCTATGATACCTTTTTGTTGTTCTATCGCTGGAATTTTTGCATACAAGCTTTTTCCGGGCTCAATACGTGTGCTGGTTTTTTCTCCGGGTAATAGTATGGGAACAGGAATCCATGCTTTAAATTTAGGTTTCCCCTTACCGTTTTCTAGGCGATCAAGCATATTCGTTATTGCTCGAGCTTTTGATTCTAAGGCATCCTCATGGGGTGCCATTCGGTAACAGGTGATTAGATCTGAATGTTCGGCCAGTGTTTCGGTAACGTTCCCATGTAAATCCATTGAAGTCGAGATCAAAACATCCGTACCAATCACCTCACGAACGCGTTTAATTAAATCGCCTTCCGCATCTTGAAGACCCACTACACTCATTGCTCCATGGAGATCAAAAAAGAGTCCGTCATAGGGTTCATTTTCTTTTAACATTTTCAGTGTCTTTTCAACCATGGATTCGTAGGCTTCACGGGTCACAATTCCTCCCGGTAAAGATTTACCTAACAGCGTCGGAATCCACTCGGCTCTTTTCCTGATGTCGCTTCCATCTGCGAAAAAGGGGTAACGACTAAAAATAGAATCCCCAATTCTCGCGTGGAAAGCCTCTTCATGGGTCTGCGCAGGTGAGAAGGTACTAGATTCTATTCCAATACCTGCAATTGCTATTCTAGGTAATGTAGTTTCTTCGGTTTTGTCAGTTTTGGATTTACACCCTAGGAGTAAACATGCAACAAAAATTATGCTTAGAATGGTCTTTTTCAAAATAGGATTATTTAGGAGGTACGTGTGTCTTTGTAAATGGTTTCTGTAAATAGAAATTACATTTACTCGTTAAATATAAGGTCAATTTTAGGATTAGAAAGGATAGTAGGTTTCCATTTTTTAAGTTTACTTACGGTATGTCTTTGAAAGTGTCGTAAATGATAATATATGATATCAAAAAAAAACTAGCTTACGATACTATGGTCATTGGTTATGGAATCGATGGAGTTTGGGATGAATTTAATATTCTAGAAGTTTATTTTTTCTCCCACTTCACCGGGCTCACATCATCATGATTTAAAACCCTAAGCGCGTCCCGGTCGATGCGCATGACCAACTTACATTCAGGGTCTGGACAAACGACTCTGGCATCGGTTTCCATCCAGTCGGCAGGATGATTTTTCCTTTGTTTGGTGGGTAAGAGTGGAATAGTAGATTGTAGGGCGTATAAGCAGAAATCCGATTCTTCAGGCATCGATAGTTTTCCACCTTTTAAGTAAAATTCATCTCCGAGAACCATATTACAGGTACAATTCCCTTCTATTTTCTCTACTACAACGGTTAAATCGTAGAGTTCAAATTGGTCGTCTCTTAGTACTTCAGTCTTCTTCATCATTTTTTAGTTTTGTTTTTCCCCAGCCAAAAAGTAGGGTAATCAATGCCATGAGCAATAGGCCCCAAGACATGAAGTTATGGAGTCCTACTTCAAATGGACTCACCTGTGGGATTCCAAATTCTTCCCCGGTATTCGTCATGTTGGCCATTAAGATTACGGGAATAAAATAAGGCAGCATAAAGGGAAATATACATGCAATCAAACTTAATAAGTTAGCCCTTCTTATTGAAGATACGCCTAACCGTTCTCCAGTTTTTTTAGTAAAATCGGTAACCATTAAAATAGCCACAATACTGTGTGTAGTTAATAGTACTGCAATACTCATGACGCCGGCTATCCAACCTTCTGCATGTTTTTCGGTGTTGGCACGCGTGGCGGCAAAGTCCACCAGTTTGTCCATGAGTCCGCTTGCTTTTAGCGTCGCGACCAATCCCATTAATAATATGGTAAATATGCTCAAGCCCACAGCGCGGTTTATACCATCGATGATGAAACTCTTGGCAGCAAAGTTTTCCAAATCTAGAGAAAGAACTTCTGAAATAGGTAATAGTCCCAAAATAAGACCAAGAAGTGTTCCAAATAATAATCCGAATAGGAGCCCATGTAATAGGTGTTTTCCTTTTAAGAAAAGATAAATCACAAAAGCTGGAACCAGAAGCATGGGGAGCCCTTTTGGGGTGCCCAAAGAGCTAGCTTTACTAATGCCTTCCGCGGAATCAGAGCTATAGGCAACGATAAAATAAGCAACAAGGGCCAAAAATGCAGCTGGCAGCACATATTTTAATCTACTCTTGATGGTAGCTCCGATTTCAGCATCTTGACTTAAGGCGCTGGCAATGGTGGTATCGGAGATAGGCGCAATAAAATCTCCAAACGTAGCACCACCGATAATGGCACCCGCCAAAGCTGGTAAGTGTGCTCCAAGTATTCCGCCAGACGGGTAGAGCAGTGGACTACAGATTAAAATAGTAGCAAAACTAGAACCAGTAGAAAGCGATACTATACAACAGATAATAAAAGTTGCGATTACAAAGCCTGTACCCGAAAGCTGTACCTGGTCCGAAAGCCAAATTAGCGCTTCTACAAATCCTGTCAAAGTCATTAAAATCCCTATGATGGAGGCCAAAATCCAAGCAGTAATCATAATCATCACGATTTTTTGTGACATTCCTGAAATTACGGCTTCGGAAAAGGCAGTTCTATCTTTACAAAGAATTAGACCTAGACCAAGTGCAAGAATTAATACGGGCCAAAATCCGCGTTCATCCGGAGCTCCGGAAAGTGCTATGGTAATTACTCCGGCAACAAAGAGAAAAAATGGAAAAAGAACGCCTAAAGTACCACCGTAAAATGCGAGTTTTGGGAGCTGTTCCGATGTATCTTCGAGTTTCAAAATCAGTCTTCGTTGAGGTTGTATTTCATGATAGCGCCGTGTTTACCAGTTTTGTCGCGTTCCAAATCGTAAAATGGTCCGTTTGGACCTTTGCTTTGCGAAACTATTGTTCCAATTTTGCTTAGATCTTCACTATCCAAATGAAACTTGGCAAGCTTTTGTAAACTTTCCAAATGCTTGCGATTTCGTGCACCGACAATCACGCCTCCCACCATAGGTTTTTGGAGAATATACTTGCATGCGACTTCTGCAATGCCTACCTCATATTTGTTAGCAATTTCCCGTAGCATTTGCAATGCCTGTTGAAACAATTCATACCCACCAAATTCGTCAATGATTAACCTGTATTTGGTTAAGGAACGATTTTCATAGGGTTGAATTGGGTCGGGTGCACCCAAATAGCGGTCACTTAGAAATCCGCCGGCAACGGTGCCATAACACAGATAAGGAATGTTATTCTTTCTTGCCAACGGAGTCATGTCGGTTTCCACACGCTTATCAAGCACGGAATATTGCACTTGGTTGGAGGCAATATCAACACCAGCATCAAGTATTTCCTGAATACGCTGGGTATCGAAATTGGTAATGCCCAACAACCGTATTTTTCCACTTTTCTGCAACTCAGAAAGGTGCACTGCGGTTTCCAAATACTTGGGAAACTGATAATCCCACCAAGCGAATTGCACTAAATCTAACTGTTCTACACCCAATCGTTTAAGGGAACGGTCAATAATAGCTGTGGTTTGCTCCTTTGTCAAAGTGGCCAATGCGCTATAATCTGGCACGTATTTAGTGTGGATTTGAATTGGGGGCAAGTCTCCGGCTCGGAATTCACTATGATATTTTTTTCTAAACTTACCAATGAGTTCTTCTACACCTGTATAAATATCCGCACAGTCAAAGGTGGTAATTCCTGCGTTCACAAAATGGCGCATATCTTCCAAAACCTGTTCTTCAGCTATAGTTCCATGACCACCGGCCAAATGCCATCCCCCTTTGATGACTCTGGAAATAGAGTATCCGGGTTGTAATTCTATTCTTTCCATAAATTAATGAAGCTTTGTGTTTTTGAATATATTGTAAAATTCGTCAATAGGAATAGGACCTGCTTTCATCACAGTGTCCATAAACAATTTTAAGTTGAAGTTATTTCCCAAACGCTCTTTCTCGGTTTTTAGTAATTTTGTGAACTGTGCTCCGCCCAAATAGTAAGATGTTAATTGCATGGGAGAGTTCATAATGCGCCCCCAAAGGCTTTTAGCGAATTGCGGAGCCAATAAGGAAGTTTCGGTAGAGAATTTTAGGACGTGTTCCTGATTCCATTTGTTACAATGCACTTTTACCGAGGTATATGCTCTATTAGCGTTTTCGAGCCGTTTACGAAGATGCGCCAAATAGGTTAAGTGATTACCTGATTCCCAACCAGCATCGAGCACTACTTTTTCTGTGAAGGTAGCCCAGCCTTCGATGTACGTCCCGTACGGAAATAACATACGAATCGGATGCGGTGTTTCCCGACTAATTTTTAATTGCATGTAATGCCCGGGATATAGTTCATGAATCACAATCATGCGATTGAAAGGTTTATTAAATGATGCCCAGAAATCTATTTGTTCTTGTTTTGGAAGCGTTTCGGGAATAGAGGGTAAATTCAATGTAGTCATGGGGTTAGGGTCAAAAGGTGGTGCGCTTGACACCCAACCAATACGTGCTGAAGCACCAGCACTTTCAGGTGCTGTTTGTATGTTTAAGGTAGTGTTCTTTGGTAATGTCGCGATGTCTTTTTCTTTAATGAATTCAATAGCCGAGTCCGCTAATTGCCTCCAAAACTGAAGATAGTCCGTAGCGTTGATGGGAGCATCTTTTTCCATATCCGATAAGGCCAAATTGATAATTTCCAAATCGTTTTTTGGAAGTGTTTTATCAGGATAGGTTTCGGTTAGGTATTTCTTAGAGACCTCGGTCATTAAACCTTTTACAGTTTGGATTTCTGATAATGCCATTTCGGACAATTGTTTTGAGGTAAGATCGCTATCGGTATAAAGTGACAGTCTGCGGTTGTATTCTTGTTCGCCTAATACAAAAACCGATTCCACTGTATTTTTTTGAAGCGTAGATTCGCTAAATTCTTTTAGTTGTTCTACACTTTGTAATGCTATTGTTAGTTGAAAATTAAGGTTATCACAGGTTTTTGATAGTCCGTTTGATTGTAGTTGTTTCTCTAAATCCTTTTGAAGAAAATCACTTATACTCCCCAAATCCTCCAAGCCTTTTTCTAAATCAATTATTGATACTTGCTTTAGATTCGATTGTGCGGCCTTGGCTAGTTTTGTTATTGCCGTAAGTCGGTCGCAAATCAAAACCGATTTCTCAGAATTAAGAAGGTAATCAGCTTTGAAAACTGAGGTAATTGTATTTTTGATTAATTTGGTATACAACCGAAGTGAGGTAGTATGTTCACTTAGCATTTGCCATTTGTCTACTTCTGACTGTGCCTTCACTCTTAAGAGTCGCCCATCAATTGGGTCAATATTTGAGTTCTTGGCGGATAATACTGTTAGTATCCCCTCGTTAAAGGCCAACCATCTGATAATGTTTTCTTTAGAACGATCTTCATATTGGAAAACCGATGGTCGCATACCTGAATCAAGGGCTCTTGAAGGATAAAAATTCTTCCATTCCAAAATATAATCTTCTCCTAAATCCTGTGAAAAAAGGGCGAAAGGAGTTAAAATGAGAAGTAGCCAAATGCCGGTAAAGGTTTTCATATTAAAGCAATTTTTGGTCTTAAATGAGAAAGATACTAATTAATGGGGGAATTATATCTTAGGAGTTTTTAACTTTGTATTGTGAAGAACGAACGAATAAAGAATATTGAAAAAGTTGAGTTATCAGATAATTGGTACACTTTAAACAACTACAATTTTGAATATCAAAAAGTAGACGGTACTTGGGAAACCCAACGTAGGGAATCCTATGATTGTGGCGATGGTGCTGCCATTCTACTGTACAATCGGGAGAGAAAAACCGTTGTGCTTACACGGCAATTTCGTATACCAACCTACGTAAACGGTAATGATGATGGTATGATGGTTGAGGTATGCGCTGGACTTTTAGACGGACTATCGCCCGAGGAATGTATAAAAAAAGAAGCCTTAGAAGAAACGGGTTACAAAATAAATACTGTACAGCAGGTGATGGCCACTTTTATGTGTCCTGGTTCCGTTACACAGAAACTATATCTTTTTCTGGGAGAATATGACACCCATATGAAGGTAGAAGAAGGCGGTGGTGCTGAAGATGAAACCGAGAATATTGAAGTTTTGGAGTGTACCTTTGCAGAGGCACTGGACATGGTTTCTAGTGGTGGGATAAAAGATGCCAAGAGTGTTATGCTATTGCAGCATGCTGCATTAGCAGGTGTTTTTGAAGGGTAATTCATGGTGTTATTTTAGCCGCTTTTTTACGATCAATAGGGTATGCAGCAGATACAAAAAATTGGACTAGGCGGAGGATGCCATTGATGCACCGAGGCAGTTTTTCAGTCCCTAAAGGGTGTCCATAAAGTAGAACAAGGATTCATTGCCTCTACTGGGGTGAATTCATCTTTTTCAGAGGCTGTAATCGTTCACTTTTATGAGGATACTATTAGTTTGAAGGATATAATTACCGTTCATTTACAAACGCACAATAGCACTTCTCAACATTCTATGCGCAGCAAGTACCGTTCCGCAGTTTATGTGTTTACGAATGAAGTTGCCGGACTTATATCGGGTTTATTAGTAGAGTTACAGAGCGATTTTGATAAATCTCTTATTACACAAGTACTACCTTTTAAAAAATTTAAACCCTCTGAAAGTCAATTTCATGACTATTATTTCACAGATCCAGAGCGGCCATTTTGTAAAACTCATATTGCCCCTAAATTACTATTGTTAAAAGCTAAATTTTCTAAAAATCAAAGCTAGAAAAGCGAGATTAGTAGTATGAAGGAATCATGAAATTATGAGAGTATGTTATTTTTAAATTTACTTTTCTCTTGAGATATTAGTTGTTAGTTCTTAGTGGCTAGAAGGTAGTAAAACGATAGGGGATATCATTTGACAATAATAAGAAGACAATCAGAAGTAAGAAGAAAGGAGTTTCTATGAATGCCTTGATTCTGTTAACCCCAAGGTTATTTTTAAATTATTTGAACTACCCACTACCCACTACCCACTACCCACTACCCACTACCCACTACCCACTACCCACTTATTAATAGGTATCCCTAATGTTCTCAAATAACTGTTCCATTCTAGCTTTCACCTCCGATGTTGGGTTTCTGAAGTGATTATTCATAAAACTAAAAATCACCGTCTTACCAGATTTGGTCAATAAATAACCACTTAGACAATAGTTATTTCCTAAGCTTCCGGATTTAGCATAGAGGTAGGGTTCGCTATCACTACCATACCAATTCTCTAAGGTTCCCGATACTCCTCCTGATGGAAAAATAGTGTAAAGACGCTCCTTGGGTAGTTCTTCATAAAGACGCTCCAAGACGTATACCATGGATTGCGGTGTAAACAGGTTGTAGCGCGAAAGTCCAGACCCATCTACCCACTTTGGCTCCTGTGGTAGGTTTGGCAGTAAATTATCTAAGGTGTTGTTTATTGCGAGCTTGCTATGTAAGGTATCCGTAGTCTCGGAAGCCGACAGAAGTAACAATTGCTCGGCGATAAAATTATCACTTTTATGCATTAATCTAACGTAGAGCGAATCTACTGGAATGCCGTATAGTGTTTGTTTTGCACCTATTGGCATTTCTTTCGCTATCGTTATTGCCGTGTTCAGTTCCTTTTCTAGTATGGCTTTAAGGGTGGTATCGCTTGTTTTAAAAGGTACTTCCAAGGTGTCCGTTCGAGCAGTATCAAAATAGAACAGGTTGCGATGTTCTTCGCGATTGACTTTACTTGAAACTCGAATCACGCTATCCTTAAAATAGCTGGGTACTACTGGTGAGTCCGTTCCGTTTGTTATTAATGTGACATTACCATGGGTGGGAAATCCATTGCGTTCTGGAGAGTAGTAATATCCGTAATCTTCCCAAGACCATCCAGGACCAAACCTTGTATCTTTAAAGTTACCTGTGTATAGCGCAATATTTTTCTGTTTTTGAAGGAAATGAAAAGCGGTACTATCCTTTACATACGGATGCAGAAAAGAGGGATCACCGGTACCTTCAATATAAAGCGTATCGTTTTGCTGAAGGTATCTTAAAGCCGGAATTTTATCGGGTAAAGTATTCAAAGCAGCGTATAATGTGAAAATTTTGGTATTGCTAGCAGGGGTAAAGTATCGGTCGCTGTTTTGGTTGTACAAAGTGTCCTTGCTAGTCGCGTCTATAAATAAAACCCCAGTAAACTGATTGCCATAGAAGGGTGAGGATAAGGTACTTTTTATATCTTTGGAAACGATTTTTTTTGTAGATGTGCATCCAATCAAACCAGCTACAAGGCAACAACTTAGAAATACTTTTTTCATTTGATGGTTGAAGATAGCTGTGTTAGTGTGTATGGATGAGCGTAATTTAACAATTCTAAGATTTATTTAACGTATTTAGAGCAATATTGTATACTCTTTTATGTTTAAATTTACGTAACAACTAATTAATAAACAAGGTACTACAATGGCTAAAACAATGCTTGAGTACAGTAAAACAGTACTTAAAAAAGTTAGTTTTGATGTAAAGTTATTTTGCAAGGAACTAAAGAAAGCCCTTCAACTTTTACTACCGGAAGAGGTAGAAGAATTGAGACTCTGGTTACAACAGTTCATAACGGACAAGCCAGAATTACAAACCAGTTTAACGTATCTAAAACCATAAGAAAAAGCCACTGTAAAGTGGCTTTTTTTATTTGTTCAATGGGCTGATTATTTTCACGTCCTGAAATGTTATTGCGCCTTTTACAATACTGGTAATGACCTCCTTCAACGCCTCTGTTATCTGAATCTTCAGCTCATTTTTATGAAATATAATACTCACTTCACGTGCTGGTGACGGTTCTTTAAAGTATTTGATATTTTTTTTGTTTTCGGGACTAAGTTCCATGCTGTTTAAATAGGGGAGAAGCGTCATCCCTAAACCCTCATTGGAAAGGTTTACCAAGGTTTCGAAGCTTCCGCTTTGTAATTTAAAATGTTCATCTCCCAGTTTTTTTGGTGTTTTACAGAGGTTTAATACGCCGTCCCTAAAACAATGGCCGTCCTGTAGCAGTAATATATCAGAAACGTCCAGATTCTCTACCGTTAATTCCTTAATTCCACTTAACCGGTGCTCAGGAGTAATATATCCTACAAAGGGCTCGTAATATAAGGGTCTTTCCTTAATATATTCAATTTCTAAGGGCGTAGCGGCAATGGCCGCGTCTAAATGACCATCCTGGATATTTTTTATCAGATTTTCTGTGCTTTGTTCCTTTATGATAAGATTTACTTTAGGATATTTAGTGATAAAGGTTTTTAAGAACATTGGCAACAATGTGGGCATAACCGTTGGAATGATACCCAAGGTGAAATCCCCACCAATATATCCCTTGTCTTGATCTACGATATCTTTTATTCGCCCAGCCTCGTTTACAATATTTTTAGCCTGCGCCACAATTTTTTTTCCAACTTCTGTAACGGATATGGGTTTTTTACTTCTGTCGAATAATAACACGTCCAGCTCATCTTCCAGCTTTTGTACCTGCATACTCAGCGTAGGCTGGGTAACAAAGCTTTTTTCTGCAGCCAGTGTGAAATTTCGATATTCTGCAACGGCCAGTACATATTGTAATTGTGTAATAGTCATAAGGGTGATTTTACGATACAAAATTAAATAAACTATCAGTTAAACTTATGATAATCGTCAGGTTTATTTGATTTTGTTATGGTGATTGGTGACTTGAGAGGATTTTGAGAACCTAGTAAACTAAGGTTGAACAAATAAAAAAAGCTCCTACATAAGGAGCTTTTTATTGAGGATGCATTTGCGTTTTTAGAACCGAATCCTGAATTCTAAATCTTCATCGGTTACTTCAAATTTGGCAGTGGCAAAACTTGGAGGGCCAAACTCAGTTCCGCCAGATGTGGCATAGTTCTCTTTGGGCATACCATTCGCCTCGAAATCCATTCTATTGTTTTGGTTGGCATCATGTAAGAGCATTAGGGCAAAATTCCCTTTCTCCACATTTTCAAAGGTCAGCGTCACTTCTCCTTTGGTCGCATCTAGTTTTTGGTTGATTATACCAGGACCTTTCATAAAGGTTTGTTCTGTGTGCAAGGCTCCCATAACCGTACCTTCATCCGAGAGTACATTTTCTATAACCACAGTTATAGTTATACCTTCTTTGTCTTGTGCGGTGACTACTAAACTGCTAAATACTAATCCTAAAATAAGTCCAATTGTTTTCATACTATTTGTTGTTTAAATATTTATCGTTGGAACAAATCTGCAACAAAACGATATGGAAATAAAAAGGGAACTACCCAACTGTTGAATTTTGGGAGCCAACTGTTTTAGGCTTTTGATGTGATACTGTAATGGTTATGGAATGAGCATTAGTGTAGTAGCCAACAACGATTATGATTTTAAATATCACGTAAATACTTCTTAAAATCTATGTTAGCATTATACAAGAAAGCGAAACACCTTCGGCATTCAGTTTTAAACTTGATAAGATTTTAGAAGGTTAACCGTGGTTTTAAAATAGTAGAGAAGTATTCAAAAGAAGCCCGGTTTTTGTCAATCAACCAAGACTATAGACGCTATTAGTAATTTGAATGCTTGTGGCTTTTTATTGCCAATTAAAAACTGCAGTTCTTCTATGGTATCGTGATTAAAATTAGGTAGGTCCAATTCTCTGCCACGAAAGGTAGGGTAGAAGTCTTTCAATCTGAATTCAAGGGTTTGCCAGTCCCCACTAGTTTCGAATGTTGTAATATAACTGTAGTATTGTCTGCGCTTATCTTTTACCCGAAATTGGTAGGGATTACCATCACCTTTTAAGCGAATACGGATAGTATTTTTTGGATTTACAGCAAGAGTCCTCATATCATACCGAACTGAAGAGAAGCCACCATTATTTTGTAAAGACACTTCTCCTGAGAATTTTCCGTAACCTTCATCGGTCAAGTCAAATGTTCCAGACGAACGGCCACCCATAACCACGTCATCTACCACATACCAGTTTATGGTGGTAGGGTTCTCTTTAAAATCTACTATTATTTGTGCTGTCATACTATTGCTTATTAAAAAGAAAGGTACTATATATTTTAGTTGACTCGCCATTTCACATAAGCTGTTGTCATTAATTATGTAGGATAATTGGATATTCATTACCAGTTACTTCTCATCCTTCACAAAAACCATACAGTGCTGCCACGGCAGGTTATTGATATTCTCTTCCAGTACCATCCCCACGGCCTTCATTTCCTTAATCGCTTGGGCTTCAGTCATTTTGTGTAACTTCTTTATAGGCACATTTTGGTCTTCGCCGCGGTATTCTATCAAATACAATTTGCCATTAGGTCGCATTGCTTTTTTGATGGAGGAAAGCATTTCGTAAGGAAAATTCATTTCATGGTAAACATCTACGATGAGCACTTTATCGACTGACTTCGGTGCCAGGTTTACACTCTTTTCGCTTCCTTTTACCAATTCCACATTACGGAAATTATCACCCACTTTTTTATCCCTCATCGCGGCCAACATTTCATCCTGTATATCAACAGCGTAAATGGTGCCTGCTGTTGCCCTGTATGCCATCTTAAACACATGGTAACCAGAACCTGCCCCGATATCGGCAATATCGTCTGTTTTAGAGATACCCATATTTACTAAAAGGGACGTTGTATTTTCTTCTTTTTCACGCTCATCCCTTTCCAGCCAAGACATACCTTGATAGCCCATAACATGAGATATTTCGCGATTCATATACCATTTTCCAATGCCGTTGTAATCACCTTTTTTAAACGTGTAGGGACTTTCTTGGGCATAATTTAACCCGGAACAAAATAAAACAAAAAGAGGAAGCATTCGCATTAGTGTTCTAATCATTTTTAGGCTTTTTTACTTTGGTTACCTTAAGAGATAAAGTTAGGGGTTTAAGTGCTTACCTTTCCTTAACGAAACTTTAAAATTAACTTAGGCCTAATAATTTTTCTTATAGAAGAAAGCAGTAGTAAAGAGCCTATTTTTTAAAGGTCACAGTTTTTAGCGAAGCACAGATTTTACCCCTCATTTCTAGAAGATTAGCTTCGTTTTGATTACCAAAAACTTAAAAACCTAAGCCGTTTTATTGAATTAAATGTAAATTTCTAGCTTTAGATTTTATAATCCTCAAAAAAGCAGGTATATCTTAAAACTATCCTACTTTATCGTATCTTTTACCAAATAAATCCAACAAACCATCATGAAACAAAAAACCTTCACGCTATTCTTTTTATGTGCCTTGTTCGTTACGGCAAGCTGCTTTTCACAAAAGAAAATATCCAAAAAACAAATTGAGAAATTAAAGTTAGAAGCTGCAGCCATTGTTGAAGCCAATAAAAAGCAGTCTCAGGTAATGGTTGATAAAATTTTCAGTTTTGCCGAGCTGGGGTTTCAGGAGGTGGAATCATCTAAATACCTTACTGGAATTTTAGAAGAAAACGGATTTGAGATTGAAAATTCAATATCAGGTATTCCAACAGCTTGGTTTGCGACATGGAGCAATGGAGACGGACCTACCATAGCCTTAGGTAGTGATGTAGATTGTATACCAAAAGCCTCACAATACCCTGGGGTCGCTTACCATAAACCTATAGTAGATGGCGCACCCGGACATGGCGAAGGACATAATTCAGGTATTCCTATGAATATTTCTGCTGCATTGGCTGTAAAGCAAATTATGGAGCGAGAAAATATTGGCGGTACCCTGCTTGTTTGGCCAGGCATTGCTGAAGAATTGGTTGCAGCTAAAGCCTGGTATGTGCGAGATGGGCTTTTTGATGATATAGACATGTGTATTTTTACGCATGTAAGTAACAACCTCAGTGTTTCTTATGGCCCCACAAGAGGTACGGGATTAATCTCAGTAGAATATTCTTTTGATGGAGAATCTGCCCACTCTGCTGGATCTCCATGGCGCGGAAAAAGTGCCTTGGATGCAGCTGAATTAATGAATATAGCCTGGAACTATAAAAGGGAGCATTTACATCCCTTAAGACGATCTCATTCTATTTTCACAGATGCTGGTGACCAACCCAATGTAGTGCCTTCTAAAGCAGCGATATGGTTTTATTTTAGGGATATAAAATATGAGGGAATCATGGATATGTACAAGGAGGCAAACAAAATGGCCGAGGGTGCTGCAATGATGACAGGTACCACGGTAAAACATAAAGTACTTGGTGCTGCATGGCCTAGACATTACAACAAGGTAATTGCGGAAACTATGTACGAGAATATTAAACAAGTAGGACTGCCCACTTGGTCTGAAGCTGACCAAGCTTTAGCCAAAGCAGTACAAACGGAGGTAAATTCAGAAAAAATAGAAGGGTTGAGCACGGAGCTTTCCCCTTTGGGATTGCCAGTAATTGAGCCTATAAGCGGAGGTTCTGATGATATAGGTGATATTTCTTGGAAAGTACCAACAGTAACCATGCGTTTTCCATCTAATATTCCAGGCTTACAAGGACATCATTGGAGCAATGCTATCTCCATGGCCACACCTATTGCCCACAAAGGAGTAGTAGCCGGAGCCAAAGCAGAAGCCATGACTATTTTGGATTTCCTACTGAAACCAGAGCTGTTAACTGGAGCTTGGGATTATTTCACAAATGAACAAACCAAAGAAACTAAATTTATTCCTATGATTTCTGAAAGCGATATGCCTCCCATTTATCTAAATGCAGACAAGCAAGGACAGTTTAGGACTCAATTAGAGCAGTTTTATTATGATGAAACCAAATACGACACGTATTTGGAGCAATTAGGAGTTGAGTATCCTACTTTGAAAAAGTAGATTCTTCTGTAGTTAATTTTATAACAACCCTGCATGCATTTCGTATGACAGGGTTGCTTTTTTATCGTCATTAATTTTTAATGTAGAGTTATTAAAAACTAAGTATGAATTACAGACTATAATATTACCTACATTTAAGTATGATAATTGTATGTAGTACATTAGTTTAGCAATTTTAATAATACACCCTAAGAATACTTTTTAACGAATTAATAATATGCCCTCAAAAAAGATAGTACCTGTTCCAACTTGCGGAGTAACTATATGTATGCAGATGTTAGATAGTAAATGGAAGCCAATTATTCTATTCCAAATCTCAAAAGGCGCCAACAGATTTACAAAGCTACTCACTGCGGTCGCCGGTATTAACAGGCAAATGCTGAGTAAGCAGTTAAAGTCTCTAGAGAAATTGGGGATTTTGGAACGTACCACCTTTGCAGAAATTCCACCTAGGGTGGAATATACTATAACGCCACTAGGGAAATCTTTGCTTCCTGTTGTGCAGGCTATGAAGCGTTGGGGAGATAAACAGACCGATATTGCCAAGGTAAAAACACAAGTGGGCACTAAAACCGCTCCGCAACAAACAGCGCTATTCGATTAATCGCAGCGCAAACTTGGCTTCTAGCATCTAGAAACCGGTGAGTTAAAACTACACCAATTTCTTTTCCAATAGTGCCATATAGAATCCGTCAAATCCGCTTTTGGAGGCGTAGATTTTCTTCTCGCTAATAAGTGTGAAGTCTGTTCCTTCTTCACTGGATAAAAATGATTTTACCTGATCATTATTCTCCTGCGGTAAAATAGAACAAGTAGCGTATACCATTTTACCGCCTGGCTTTAAGATTTTGCTATAGCTACCTAGAATTTCTCGTTGAATTTTGGTAATCTTCTCTAAAAATTCTGGCTGCATCTTCCACTTGGTATCAGGATTTCTTCTGATTACGCCTAATCCGGTACAGGGTGCATCTATAAGCACTCTATCTGCACTTCCGTATAGCTTTTTAAATACCTTGGTAGAGTCAATCTCTCTAGGCTCTATATTGTGCGCGCCATTTCTTTTAGCACGGCGCTTTAGTTCTTTTAGTTTGCTGCCGTAAATGTCCATGGCAATTAACTGCCCTTTGTTTTCCATTAAGGCGGCAAGGTGTAATGATTTTCCTCCAGCTCCTGCGCAGGTATCTACCACGCGTTGTCCAGGTTTTACGTCTAGCATGGCGGCAACCAACTGGGAAGAGGCATCCTGTACCTCAAAGTATCCTTTTTTGAAACATTCGGTTACAAAAACATTAGCTCTTTCTGGTAAGCGTAGTGCAGAATCATACCCTTTAATAGCTTCGGTAAAAATACCTTCATCCAAGAGGGCTTTTCTCAATTCTTCTCTAGTTGTCTTTAATGTGTTGGTTCTAAGGATAACTTGTGCGGGTTCGTTTAGTTTTGCTATTTCTGCCGTCCACAATTTTTCACCTAGCGATTTTTCACAAAGTTCATCTATCCAATCTGGCACCGCTTCACGGTATTTTCTAATCTTGGAAAGCTCATCGAACTTCCCCTTAATACGGCGCTCTGGAGTAGGTTCTATTTGTTTCCAATCTGGTAAAGCAACTCCTTTAAGTACGGCCCAAACAGCCCACATACGAAATAAATCTGGTCTGCTAAAAGGCTCTTTTACATCTGCAATTTCTGTGTAGAGGCGCTTATAGCGTACCATTTCATAGGTAGTCTCTGCAATAAATCCTCTATCTCTAGCACCCCAGCGCTTGTCAAAACGCAAAACTTTTTGAACCACCTTGTCGGCATATTCTTTTTCATTAAATATTAAATTCAAGGCATCTATTACGGCAAATACAAGGTTCCTGTGCAGTTTCATTCTAAAAAATTAAGTTCGCAAAGGTATTGTTTTAGAAGTGATTCCCTTTATTTTTGAGAAACTTTAATAAACATGCGCCACTTTAGCTTTTTAATCGTTTTTACGCTACTTGTTTCCTGCTCGCAGGTAGATAAAAAAAACCAGTTTACAAGTGTTGAGATTGAAACCTTATATTCCGATTCCCTAAGTATCCGCGCCATAGAAATTATGGGGAGTAGCCTTGCCTTTGCAGCGAACAAAGGAACTTTTGGTACAGTTGATTTAAGTACGGGAAAAGTAAGAAGCAATATTGAAAAATACCATACGAGCATTCCAGAGTTTCGCGCCATAGCGCATACGTCGACCGATTTTTTTATGCTTTCCGTAGCTAATCCTGCGTTGCTATACAAAACAGGTGATCAAGGAAATATGGAACTCGTTTATAAAGAAGAAGATGATGCTGTTTTTTATGATGCGATGACCTTTTGGAACGATATGGAAGGTATTGCGATAGGGGATACTATGGATGGTTGTATAAGTATCATTATTACCCGAAATGGAGGAAATACTTGGGTTAAATTACCATGTTCTAATGTACCTGAAGGCATTGAAGGCGAAGGTGCTTTTGCAGCCAGTAATACCAATATTGCTGTGGTTGGGGATAACACATGGATTGGGACCACAAAACGTATTTTATTTTCTCCAGATAAAGGAAGTACTTGGGAAGTCCAAGCTACACCTATTAAAGCGGTAGCACCGACGGAGGGAATTTATTCTATAGATTTTTATGATAAAAATTTAGGCGTAGCTATAGGAGGCGATTATACCAGTCCAGAAGGAAACAATGCCAATAAGGCAATAACCTTGGATGGAGGTAAAACTTGGGAGCTAATGGCGGAGAGTTCTTTGCCAAACTATAGGAGCTGTATCCAATTTGTACCAGGAACGGAAGGACAAGGAATTGTGGCGATTGGTTTTACAGGAATTGCTTATTCTAGTAATCAAGGGAATTCTTGGAAACAACTATCGGACGAATCATTTTTTACACTTCGCTTTCAGAATGATACTGTTGCTTACGCTGCAGGACGAAATAGAATCGCCAAGCTAAAGTTTAAATGACATGTTTGATTGATTATCGTAATAATTTGATAATCGAATACTTATATATCCTTTAAAATGTATCCCCAGGATACCAATCCAGTTGAACAACTTCTATTTCTGAGGTTTCTTTTTGTACAAGTTCCTTAAATTTTGACACATCACTTACTTCAGGTTTTCCTCTATAATGGTAGGGATATACTTGTTTAGGACTGAATTCCAGTACGGCACTTGCAGCGCTTTCGGGTGTCATCGTATACGGTAGGTTCATGCAAATGAAGGCTTTGTCTATGTTCTTTAAGGCTCTCATTTCAGGAATATCCTCAGTATCTCCGGAGAAATAAAGTCGTTTACCCCCTATATTTAATACATAGCCATTTCCTCTACCTTTTTCATGAAATTTTAGAGCTTCCTCCCGCAGGTTATACATAGGTATTGCTTCTATAGTAACCCCAAAACGTTCTTTAGAATCTCCATTGTCCAATACGTCCAATTGCGGTGTAAAGCTTTCAGGAATTAAATCGGCTACTGCTTGTGGAACTATAATTTTTGCTTTGGAGGTTTCCAAGGCTTCAAGCGTTTCCAAGCTAAAATGGTCTCCATGTACATCTGTAATCAGAATTAAATCGGGTTGTTTCTGTCCTTCAAAGGCAGCTACGCCACCAACAGGATCTATATATATAGTTATGTTGTTCCATTCCAATATTGCCGTAGCGTGTTCGATAGGGATGATTTTAATTTCATCCTCAGAATTTTCAGTTTGCTTCTTTTCGCTAGAAATTTCGGCACCCAAGATTTCTTTGTTATCGGACATGGTAGCTTTTGATTTTTCTTTACATCCGGTTAGAAGAAGGCAGCCAATTAATACGTACACTATTCTTTTCATAATTTTCTATATCTAATGTAATAAACGTCAAGTCTATCCGCCTAAGGAAGTTTTAAACTTAAACTTAAACTTAAACGCAAACACAAACACAAACACAAACTCAAAACACAAACTCAAAACACAAATTTCATCTATATTCACTAAAACTCGTACACTAAACAGTTAACATTTAGTTTATCTTCACCTTAAATATAACTCCATTTTAATATCACTGCGCGCATAAGGTAGATTTTTTTCTAATATAACATCTTTGAAACCAAATTTACGATAAATGTGCAGTGCCGTTGGTAGTTTTGTACTAGAATATAAGGTAATCCTATTCCAATGATTCCTTTTTGCAAAGTCTATGGCAAACGATAAAAGTTGTTGACCAATTCTTAAGCCTTGATAGTTTGAATCTACGGCCATTTTTCCTAATTCAAAATGTTTTTTTTTATAGGGTAGTAATGAAAAGCAACCAACGATAGTGCCACCATATTCGGCCATAAAAATGTAGCCACCATTACCTATAATTGAATTTTCACAATCACCTAAAAGAACTTTATCCTTTTCTTCAACATAGAAATATTGTTCTAACCATACGATATTTAAGCTTTTAAAATCGTTTGCATATTTGGACTCAAATGGAATTATTTTTAAAGACATTTCTCTAAATACTAGTAGTTGGTCTATAAAGTTAGACGTTTCAACGAATTACGGGGTAGTCGATTCCAATTATTTTAAGTTAAAAAATCTAAAAATTGATTACGTGCGTATATAGGACAATAGAAGTATGAATTTTATCAAAACCAAAAAAACAATTTAATAGTTCATTATGACTGAAACAAAAAATAACAATGGGTTAAAGGTATTGGCAGCATTACTAGGTGTAGTGCTTTTAGGTACTATTATTTATACCGTAAGTCTTTATCAGGACAAGAAAAAAACCGAAAAAGACCTTATTTCTGAAAAGGAATTGGTGGTAGATGATTTGAATAGCTTAAAATCGGAATACGACAAAGCTATCTTGGAAAGCAATGCAACTAATGAGGAATTAGTTTCTGCACGGGATAATATTGCGAGATATATTGATTCTGTTAAAACCATGAAAGCCGATATTTCATCTTTAGGTAGATATAGAAGGCAAGTTGGCGTATTAAAAGCAGAAAGAGAGAAATTAATAAAGCAGGTAGATTCTTTGACAAGGTCTAACACCATGATAGCTATGCAAAGGGATAGCACTTATGTAGAATTGGAAAAGCAAACCGTCTTCAACGATTCTTTAGTCGTACAGAATACGAGCTTGGCACAGGCTGTGGAAAGAGGATCAGCATTGAATCTTTCTAAAATAAACGTTGACGCTGTGAAGGAACGTAATAGCGGAAAACTAGCCTCTACCACAAGAGCGAGGTCTACGGATAAGTTTAAAATTTGCTTTACGATAGCAGACAATGTTATTGCAGAAGCTGGTGATCGTGAGTTTTATTTGGAAGCTTTAGACCCACAAGGTAATGTTGTTGGAGAAAGTATGTCTAAGACGAATGATAATGGCGCTTCTATAACGTATAGCAAGAGCACTAGCTTCTACTTCGAAAATAAATCTTTAGATATTTGTGACTACTTAAACAAACCAGCTGGAGATTTTCAAAAAGGACAGTACATGGTTAACGTTTACGATGATAACTTAAAATTATTGGGAACCTCACAGTTCACTTTAAAATAGAGAACACTAATCATATCTATAAAAAAAAGGGAGACTCCGATAGGAATCTCCCTTTTTGCTTTTAATCATTTTAAGGGTATAGCTATTCTTACTTGAGGCTTCCTACCATTTGTTCAGGTTTCACCCACTCGTCGTATTGGTCTGCCGTTACATATCCCAAATTAATAGCTTCCTCTTTAAGGGTAGTGCCATTTTTATGAGCTGTATTGGCAATCTCAGCAGCTTTATAATATCCAATTTTGGTATTTAAAGCGGTGACCAGCATCAAAGAATTATTCAATAATTGTTTAATTACCTGATGATTGGGCTCAATACCTGCCGCACAGTTAGTATCAAAACTTTTGCAAGCATCACCTAGTAATTGGGCAGACTGTAATATGTTAGCCGCCATCATAGGTTTAAATACGTTAAGTTCATAATGCCCTTGTGTGCCACCAATAGTAACTGCAACATCGTTGCCCATAACCTGCGCGCAAACCATTGTCAAGGCCTCGCACTGGGTAGGGTTCACTTTTCCCGGCATAATGGAACTTCCAGGTTCATTTGCCGGGATAGTAATCTCTCCAATACCCGATCGTGGTCCGGAGGCCATCATACGAATATCGTTCGCAATTTTATTTAAGGAAACCGCCAATTGCTTCAATGCTCCATGACTTTCCACAATAGCATCATGTGCAGCTAAGGCTTCGAACTTATTTTCTGCCGTTATAAAAGGGAGTCCGGAAAAATCGGCAATATATTTTGCTACAAGTACGTCATACCCTTTTGGGGTATTTAGGCCCGTACCAACTGCTGTGCCACCGAGTGCTAGTTCCTGCAAATGTGGTAAGGTATTTTTTAATGCTTTAAGTCCATGATCTAGTTGGGAAACATAGCCCGAAAACTCTTGGCCCAAGGTTAGGGGAGTGGCATCCATTAGATGCGTACGCCCTATTTTGACCACTGTGTTGAATTCTTGCGCTTTACTATGCAAGGTATTTCTTAGTTGGGTAATTCCTGGAATGGTAATATCAATAAGTTTCTTATATGCGGCGATATGCATCCCTGTAGGAAAAGTATCATTTGAGGATTGGGACTTGTTAACGTCATCGTTAGGCTGAATCGTTTTTTCGCCCTCACCTATTTTATGCCCAGCTATTTCATGTGCGCGATTAGCAACTACCTCGTTCACGTTCATATTACTCTGGGTGCCCGAACCTGTTTGCCAAATGACTAAGGGGAATTGATCATCAAGTTTTCCCTCTAAAATTTCATCGCATACCTGAGCTATCAAATCTCTCTTTTCCACTGCCAGAACGCCCAGTTCACAATTGGTATAGGCCGCTGCTTTTTTTAGGTAAGCGAAGCCATAAATAATGTCCAAGGGCATAGATGCTGCAGCCCCTATTTTAAAATTATTCCTTGAGCGCTCTGTTTGAGCCCCCCAATATTTATCGCTAGGAACCTTTACGTCTCCCATAGTGTCCTTTTCTATTCTATATTTCATATGGTACTTTATTTTTGAATGTTATTTATAGCAACGCTAATCTCACTATTTGCAGAATAGGTTTTTCACTCCGTTTTATCTTTAATTATCTTTTCATCTCAAATTTAAGACATAGTAGTCTAGCTAAAAATAAAGCTTCAAAAATTATTTTACGCTCTATTATGTCAAAATCATAAATTAATTTTAATTATAGCTTGCAAAAAATAATACGATTATGGTATCTTTGTATTAGATAAGAAGGAAACTATGTTTGAATTTGACCAATATTTAGGATTTTTAGCTTTTTTAACTATATTAACAATAGGTTTTTGGTTAATGATATTTTTATTGTTATTCGTTGTTCCTTATTGGTTGGGAGGTAATATTATGGAACTTTTGAAAGAAAAGCGTGAGGCTAAAAAAGCCAAACGAGAAGCATAAAAAAAGAAGCCAAAACGGCTTCTTTTTTGTTACTACCTTGAGCATTTAGTCAGTTTTTACTGGCCCTGCCCGCTACGAAGTTCAATACCTCCGGATTTTGGTGTAAACAAAAGGCATTGATTTCTTTTTAAATCTTGAAATCGGAGAAAGTCATTTGATTTTTTTATCCCTTTATTTTAAAGCAATAAAACAAGTTAGCTGCTTTAAATATAATAGCGTTAGATGTTGGCCCTTTTAGGCAGCAAGGATTAGGTTTCCTTATTGACCTAGGTAGAACCAAATAAAATTACAGGATGTTTCTAAATGCTATATTCCTTTTTGTTTTTTCAAGTGAAATCACCAAATGGAAACTTCAAAATCTTGTTTAATTCTTACCTTTTTTTCGCTTTTTCTTTTTATTTTTTTTGATGGTCTTGCTTACTCCATCTTTCATTAAATCTAAAAAAGCTTGGTACTTTTCTGGTGGTAAGCTCATTTTCAGCTCCTCATCTTGCCGATCCGAAATGTTTTTAAATGTTTCCGACATTTTTTCTGGAGGGAGTTTTAGAATTTGTGCCTCAATTCTTTCTTGTACATATTTTTTAAGTATAGAGCTAACTACAGCCGATTCAAAATCGTTTAAAACAAGGGCTTCTGTTATCGATGGCATTTGGTCATCCACAATTTCCTCCGATGTTTTTGGTTTTGGTGGCTCTGGAGCATGTTGTGCCTGAGGAATAGCACTACGCTGTCTTCCCATGCCATTTCCTCCCATGCCATTTCCTCCCATACCTCTGTTGAATTGAGCATAAGAGTCTGTTCCCAATATAATAAGAACCAACAATAATACTCCTTTAAAAAAGCTTGGTCTGTTTTCTGATTTCATAGTGTAAACTTAAACTTTAGTGCAACTAGTAGGGATTATATTAATCTTAATATCCCATTTGGTTTTCCCATTGCTATTTGCTTTTTTATTTTAACAGCGTATTTATAGTATCTACCGGTCTGCCTATCACAGCTTTTTCGTTGGAAATCACTATAGGTCTTTCGATTAGTTTAGGATACGCTAGCATAGTATCCAGAATTTCTTCATCAGTCAATAGTTTTCCTCGAAATTTTTCTTTCCAAACGGCTTCGTTTTTTCTTACCAGTTGCTCTGGCGATACGCCTAAACAAGAAATAATTTCTCTTAACTCTTCCTTTGTGGGAATTTCTTCCAAATATCTAATGACTTCAAATTCCTTGCCAGAATTTTCAAGAAGTTCCAATCCCTCTCTAGATTTTCTACATCTTGGATTATGATATATCTTAATCATTGGTTAACTGTTTGTTTAAAATAACAAAAAATAGACATTGAGCTCAAAAAAGATTCATTATTCTTCATCTTTCTGCCCCATCATCATTAAATAAGCTTTTAAAAATCGGTCAATATCTCCGTCCATTACAGCATCTACACTTCCTGTTTCCTCAGCTGTTCGTACATCTTTAACTAATTTGTAAGGATGCATCACATAGTTTCGGATTTGAGAACCCCATTCTATTTTCATTTTGGAGGATTCTATTTCCTGTCTTGCCTCCATTTTCTTTCGCAGTTCTATTTCGTACAATTGGGACTTCAACATCTTCATGGCCGTAGCCCTATTGTCGTGCTGACTTCGGGAATCGGAACATGAAATCTGTATGCCACTAGGGTGGTGTGTCAATTGTACCTTTGTTTCAACTTTATTTACATTTTGTCCGCCAGCACCACTGGAGCGTGCAGTGGTAATGGTAATATCAGCAGGGTTTATATCTACCTCAATACTATCATCAACCAAAGGATACACATAAACAGATACGAAGGAGGTATGTCTTTTTGCATTGCTGTCAAAAGGGGATATTCGAACCAGTCTGTGTACACCGTTTTCTCCTTTTAGCCAGCCAAACGCAAATGCTCCATCAATTTCCAAGGTTACCGTTTTAATGCCGGCCACATCACCCTCTTGGTAATTTAATTCTTTTACCTTGTATCCGTTCTTTTCGGCCCACATCATATACATACGCATAAGCATAGCGGCCCAATCACAGCTTTCTGTACCTCCTGCTCCAGCCGTAATCTGGAGTACAGCAGGGAGCTCATCACCTTCTTCAGAAAGCATGTTTTTGAACTCCATTTTCTCAAGAACGCTTAACGCTTTGTCGTGCTGTGCTTGCACCTCGGCTTCGGACACTTCTCCCTCTTGTAGAAATTCTATAAGAACTTCTAAATCATTTACTAGACTGCTGGCTGCATTGAAATCATCTACCCATTGTTTTTTGGATTGAATGAATTTCATGTGCGCTTGTGCGACTTGGGGATTATCCCAAAAGTCTGGAGCTAAGGTTTTTTCCTGTTCGTTCTCTATTTCAATAAGTTTGGCATCAATGTCAAAGATACCTCCTTAACGCGCCAAGGCGATCTATAAGACCTTTGTAATGGTCCGTTGTAATAATCATTCTGTTCTATTTTGTGGTAAAAATAATGTTCTTTTAAGCAATAATATTCGCTCTTGACTTCTTTTATGATTTAATAGCATTTTAAAAAATGCTATTTCCTTTATTTTATATATTTTTAGAAGCTAAACCACTTTATAAATGAAAAATTACATCTTGCTTCTATTAGGCTTGTTTGCCTATCAGCTATCTACTGCACAGTTTTCTGAAGATAAATCTGATTTTCAGAAATATGAAGGTCTTTTTGATTTCTATTATGACGCCATGAATGATAAAATCTTCTTGGAGGTTGATAAACTAGATCACGATTTTCTATATGTGTATTCCTTAAGTAGTGGTATAGGGAGTAATGATATAGGATTAGATAGAGGGCAATTGGGTAATGAGCAAGTTGTCCATTTTAAAAAAGCTGGAAACAAACTGCTTTTGGTACAGCCAAATTTAAAATTTAGGGCATTGACTAATAATGCCTTGGAAAAAAAATCCATAGAACAGGCTTTTGCAAAGTCTATTTTGGGAGGCTTTAAGATTGAAGAAGAAAAAAACGGAACATACGTAATTGATATTACCGATTTTTTAATGCAGGATGCTCACGGTGTTTCGAGAAGATTAAAACGTGCAAAACAAGGCTCCTACAGCATGGATCGTTCAAAAAGTGCTTTTGCGCTGGAACGCACCAAAGCCTTCCCTAAAAATATAGAATTTGATATGACCATGACTTTTAAGGGCGAAGCTTCGGGTAGTTATATACAATCGGTAGCTCCAAATTCAGGCTTGATAACCGTAGCGCAGCATGCTTCCTTTATAGAACTTCCTGATAATGGGTATCAAAAAAGGATTTTTGACCCCAGAAGTGGTTCTTATCCATTTTCTTATTATGATTATGCAACACCAGTAGAAGACCCTATTTTAAAGCGTTTTATAACCCGTCACAGGTTAGAGAAGAAAAATCCCAATGCCGAAATTAGTGAAGCAGTTGAACCTATTGTGTACTATTTGGATAACGGTACGCCAGAGCCTGTAAGATCTGCACTATTAGAAGGCGGCCGTTGGTGGAACGAGGCATTTGAAGCTATTGGCTACAAGGATGCCTTTCAATTAAAAATGCTTCCGGACGATGCGGACCCCTTAGATGTTCGTTACAATGTAATCCAATGGGTACACCGATCTACAAGGGGCTGGAGTTATGGGAGCAGTATTACAGATCCAAGAACAGGAGAAATAATAAAGGGCCATGTAAGTTTGGGAAGCCTAAGAATCCGTCAGGATTTTTTAATTGCTCAAGCTTTAATGAACAAACCTTTTGCCGAGCGCGACGATAATAATCAACCTATGTTGGATCTTGCTATTGCCAGGATACGGCAGCTTTCTGCACATGAAATTGGACATACCATTGGCTTTGCCCATAATTATGCCGCTAGCACTAATAATAGGGCATCGGTTATGGATTATCCGCATCCGCAGTTTTCGGTAAAGAGAGGCGCAATAGATTTCTCAAATGCCTACGCAACCGGAATGGGGGATTGGGATAAGGTTACGGTGGCCTATTCTTATGCCGATTTTGAAGAGGGAGCCAATGAACGGGAGGAATTGAACAAAATTTTGAAGTCAGCACAATATGAAGGATTGCGGTATATAACCGATCAAGATGCACGTCCGCAAGGTAGCGCTCATGTTCTGGCCCATTTGTGGGATAATGGTACAGATGTAAGCAAAGAGCTTACTGAAATGCTAAAAGTTCGTAAAACTGCTATTGATAATTTTTCTATTGATAATATTAGGACCAACGAACCCAATTCTGTTTTGGAGGATGTATTTGTTCCGCTCTACTTCTTTCACAGGTACCAGACGGAGGGTGTCGCCAAAATTATTGGCGGTTTGGAGTATAACTATGCGGTGAAGGGAGATGGACAAAACGTAGTGACTACAGTCGGAAGAAAAATGCAGGAAGATGCTCTTAAAGCTATTTTAAAAACCTTGGATGCAGAGGAAATCGCCATTCCAAAAGAAAAACTAAGTCTTTTCCCGCCTAGGGCATTTGGTTACGGTAGAACACGGGAATCCATTAATGGAAAAACCGGCGTATCTTTTGATCCTCTGTCCGCTGCGGAAACAGCTGCGGATATGACGCTGGGCTTTTTGCTTCACCCAGAGCGCGCTTCTAGGTTGATACAGCAAAAGTATTTAGATTCCAAGAATTTGGGTCTGGATGAGCTTTTAAATGACGTGGTTGAAAACACCTTGAATAAAAAGCATGCTGAGGATTATCTAAACGGCACGCAGCAGAACATCAATTTTAGGGTGTTGTTTCATATTATGAACCTTGCGGCTGCCAAACAGGTACACCCACAGGTGAACGCAATTGCGAATCAACAACTAAAAAAGTTGGCTGCCAACTTTGGCGCGTCAAACGATATCATGAAATCCGAAATGGGCAGACGTATAAAGAATTTCTATGAGCATCCGGATAAATTCGAAGTACTACCAGCACCTGTACTGCCAGATGGTTCGCCAATTGGGATGGATTGTTTTCACTAAAAGTATACTGCTCATAATTAATATAATTCTTGATTACCGGCTAAATGAAAATAAATCTTATAAGTGATACCGTAACAAAACCAACGCCCGGTATGTTAGACGCGATGATGCACGCGAAAGTGGGCGACGATGTTTTTAAGGAAGATCCGTCAGTGAATGCTTTGGAAGAACAAGTTGCCGAGATGTACGGGATGGAGTCGGCCTTATTTTTCCCAAGTGGTACCATGACTAATCAAACTGCTATTAAACTGCATACCCAGCCTGGAGAGCAGTTGATATGCGATAAGTATGCGCATGTGTATAATTACGAAGGTGGTGGTGTTAGTTTTAATAGTGGGGTGTCTTGTAGGTTGGTAGATGGTAGTAGGGGAATGATGACAGCCGAGCAAGTTATTGCTGCTATCAATCCCCCCGATTTTTATCATAGTCCTTTATCTACTTTGGTCTGTATAGAAAATACCACGAACAAGGGCGGTGGAGCCTGTTGGGATTTTGAAGAATTGAAAAAAATTAAAACCGTGTGTGATGAACATCATCTAGCCTATCATTTAGATGGTGCTAGATTATGGAACGCATTAGTTGCTAAGCAGGAAGACGCCCAGCAATATGGGAAGCTTTTTGATACTATTAGTGTATGTCTTAGCAAGGGATTGGGCTGTCCTGTGGGTTCTGTGTTGGTAGGTAGTAAAGAAATGGTAACAAAGGCAATACGAGTGCGCAAAGTATTGGGTGGTGGTATGCGCCAGGCAGGATTTTTAGCCGCCGCGGCTACCTATGCCTTGGAATACCATATAGAAAGACTCTCCGACGACCATAGGAAAGCGAAAGAAATAGGTTTGTTACTTTCTGATTTAAGCTATATTAAGAAAGTAGAGCCTATAGAAACGAATATCGTTATTTTTGAGATTGATGAAAACTATTATAGTAGTGAAGTATTTACCACTATGCTTTTACAAAAGGATATACATATTATTAGCATGGGGCAAGGGAAGTTACGTATGGTTACCCATTTAGATTATACAGATGCTATGCACGACCGATTGTTGAGTATTTTACCAAAACTATAGTATGGTTTTTTTTATTGTTGAACTAACCTCAAGTCGATTCTTCAAATTTTTGATACCATTTTCCATACCGGCTTCCGAACTATAAAATCCGCTTTTTCCTATCAGTTTGCCTTGTTTATTTTTAAGCTCGAACAAAAACTGGCCATTGAAATTTGTTTTGCGCTCAAAACTTTTATTAATCGGAGCAGATCCCGATAGATTTCCTAAAGTTTCGTTTAAAGCTTGTTCTTCGGCAAAAGGAATACTTTTTAATAATACTTTTCCCGTTTCCGATTTCACAAAGAATTTATAATTATCTGATTTCGTTTTCTTTATTTCAATCATTCTTCAAGTTTTTATTAAAGATAAGAAAACTTTTGTTCGGTAGCTTTCGCCAAAATCAATACTGGAAATGGTTTTGAGGTGACTTAATTTTAGGAATTAGAAAAACTAATGTTTTACTTGTATTTGTTGATGAGCTTCAAATGAGGCCTTACATCACCATTCATGGAGTACCCGGAATAGTCACCCAAGGATTTTCCATTACTATTCAATACGTTAAGGAGCGGGAAGACTCCCTTTTTATTATGCGCTGCCAACACCTC